>Ga0190348_1000042_pt1 | contig 35239 bp, 32 predicted proteins | sample 48721367_MG_FD_161658 | JGI IMG/M metagenome (GOLD analysis project Ga0190348, IMG submission 161658) | Hydrothermal vent microbial mat bacterial communities from Southern Trench, Guaymas Basin, Mexico - 4872-13-6-7_MG | ecosystem: Environmental > Aquatic > Marine > Hydrothermal vents >... | reverse complement strand
GGTCCACGGCGGCTTCATTCATTGTTGATCTAAAAGGGGCAATCTTTTCTGTCACCATTCTTCACCTTTTTTAATTACTTGCTATCATCAATTAAATCCTTTAAATTAATAGTTATTTTTCCAAGTTCACCGCCAAAATTGGAGCTGGTTATTTTCACGATAGCATTATTTTTACGGAGGGCACCTATTCCTGCTTTTAGCGCCTTTTTCAATTCATCTTCATTAACAGCATTAATAACTATTTCATAAGCACACTGTACCTCAGATGGCAGAAGACTATCACTAATGTCCTTTTTTAAACCGGGACAAAAGTGATGATTGGTCGATTCATTGAGAAATGAATATTTGGAGCCTATTTTAGAACCGGAACGACAAATGCCACCAGGAAAAGAAGTTATTGCTTGTACCTTTGAATCACGAATCGCTTTAACAGCAGTTTTTGCTGCTTGAAGGGTTGCCATTTGTTCTGTTCCAAGGAGTATAAGTAAACCTCCTGCAATACCTTTTGCAATATTAAAGGAGTCTTCTATAAGAAAGGAGCCGTCCATTACAGGTATTTCCCACAATTCGCGACCAAATTTAGTGATTTTCTTTTGAAAACCATCACCAAAATAAGCGATTAGTTTCCCTACCGGAACTGATTTCTCAGCGACTGATGTGAAATTAAAAATATTTGTTGTGGGGGTGGTCATGGCACATTGGGAAAGCCGCGAAAGAAGTTCATCCTTCATTTGTTTGCTATGACGGGTCCAAATTTGAATTACCACACCCGGGCGATTGTCTGGCGTTTCCTTCGCTGATACGAAGCGCTCTATGCCTGCCTCTGCAGAGCACATAATAATACTTGTTGCAAATCCAACGGTCTCCTGTGCGGCAATTAACGCCATTTCTTCGTCGATAGCGGTAATTAAAATTCGAGAATACCACATTGTAAAGCATTCGGAATAAGTATCATCTATTATTGGTAGAACCATTTTTTTCACTCTTGGGATTTTTGCCGTTTATGAGCTAATAGATGCTCATTAAAAGCTTTCTGCCAACGCGCTTCAAGGATTATCGGGACAATACCCAACGTAGGGATGGTGAAAAAAAGAAAGAATAAAAGCGCTTTATAGCCTTCGGCACAATTTGTGCTACTTTGAATAGGTGAAGTAGCGATGTGTTCATGTAACAAATGATATTTTGTGTAATAAGAATAAAGAGGAAAAATAATTAAAAAAATGAACAACGTCGTAGGATTGTTAAGAGTAGGATAAGAACGTGGCTCAAATTTAAATGCTAGCTGATAATGCTCATCTAAATCACGGTAAAGCCAGAATTGATAAAACAAATTGTAAAAACCAAAAGTAAGAAAAGAAAGAAGCAACGCTCGGAAAAAATTCCGAGCCGTACCAAAATCTGTTTTTTGAACCATCTATATGTCAATCCTTAAAGCTATTTTCGTTCTGGTTTCTCCTTCTTTAACAAAGACTCAGTTACTTTAGCATCTCCGAGGTTTTCAAGCTTTTCCATGCTTGAGCTTCACCACGCTTGATTCGCCGGTATTCTGGCAAATGGCGGATGAGAAGAATTACCATCGAACCTAGGGCATAGAGTAGTATGAACTGCCAATCAAGCCCATCTGCAAAATATTCATGAGGCCAAAATGCTCCTGGCAGGCTAAAGGTGAAGGGATTTGGGGTTGGAACAAATAAATCAATAAGATACCAAAATGGTGTGATAAAGGCCGCTGCCCAAACAGCACCTATGCCAGAGAATCCACTAATACGGATTAAGAGGAAAAGCATGATAACCCAGAAAAAGGCTGTTGGCCAGTAAAAATAGAACAACAATCCAACATAAGTTCCCAAACCTTTACCTCCTTTGAATTTGAGGTAGGGCATCCAACAGTGACCGATAACCGCAAAGAATGCTGTGAGGATCACATAATATTCGCGATGTACTGTTGCACCAAAGGGAGCAATAAGGTACTCGACTATTGCTGCAGCCACCATTCCCTTTACAACATCCACTGAAAAGGTGATTGCACCCCAAGGCCATAACCCGGCTGCACGGATGGTGTTTCTCGTGCTCACAGAACCTGAGCCAAACTTCCGGGGATCGATATCGACAACTGATTTTGAAATGATATAAGCAGTGGGGAAACTTCCAGCCAGTAAACCAATCAAAGGAGAAATGAAATAGGGCCAAATATCATTCGCAGTCAAATTAATCACTAATGCGAATCTTACATTCCAATTTATAAAAAATTTGTTGTAAAAAAGAAGGAAAAGAGAAAGAAAAAGAGGAAATGACTAATGTTATAGTAGTATGATTTGTTCGTTGTCCTTGATTTTTAAGAGCCCACCAGTTTCTAGCTTTTTAATGCGCTCCAATAAGGTATCCTTGGTGAGATGTAAGATGGTAGCGAGGCTAGATATGCCAAGTTCACCTCCACGGGAAGCCAAGGTTTGAATAATCCGTTGATCAATTCGTTGCGGGAGGAGTTCGTAAGAAATACTCCGGATGTGATTGCGAATATTCGAATATGTTGCTTCTGCTGCGGATTTGGCGATATTAATTTTATCTAATTCTTGCCCCAATTGTTTGAGCAGGTCGCTAAAAGCGGAGAGTTTCTCTCGCGAGTTGGGTTCTTTCGAAAGCTTTTTACAAGTACGGACAATTTCTGCAAGTTCAGGAAATTCTTTGGGAACGCTGATCTCGATTTTGGGGACATCAAACAATTCCACATCAAACATTTCAGGCGAAATTTGTACTTCAACCCGAACTGCTCGAGCTATTTGATAGTATCGCCGCGGAGCGCCTTGCCCGGCTTCTCTAAAGTCTGACTCGAGGAGCCCCGCCTCTTCTAATAACTGTAAATGGCGGAAAATTGCTTGTTGACCCAAATTAAGATAGTAGGATAATTGTGTGAGATACATTGGTTCTGCTGCAAGCATCTCTAAGATTTTCCTACGAGTCTCACTCTTTAAGGCAAGAAAGATCTTGTCTGGGTCAGCCATTTTTTACATTCCTCCATTACAATTACTTGTTAGTATAGGGAGAAGGAGATTATAAGAATGATATTTCTCCTTCTTTAAATTTATTAGAGATACCCCGATATTTATTTAAATCGACAGATGAGATTTTATGGACGGTGTCAAGTGCCTGCAAGAATTGTTTGTGGGTTACTTTGAATTCTTTGTTATTAATACGTTTCTTGACGTCTTCTGGGTCAGGGGATTTGCTGATAAATTCTCTCACAGCAAGCATACCAGCTTCTTTGCAGATAGCAGCAATATCGGCACCAGTCAGTCCCTCTGTTTTATCAGCAAGTTCAGACAATTTGACATCGTTAGCCAACGGCATTTTTTGAGTGTGGATCTTGAAGATTTCCATCCGGGCTTTTTTGTTTGGAATGTCGATTGCAATATAGCGGTCTGTTCTTCCTGGACGCAGAATTGCTGGGTCGATTATGTCAGGGCGGTTGGTAGCCATAATGACTACAACGTTTTTTAATTTCCCTAAACCGTCAATTTCAGTCAATAGTTGGCTCACGACACGTTCGGTGACATTACTATCGTGCACCCCACCTCTTTTTGGCGTGATACTATCCACTTCATCCATAAAGACAATACAGGGAGCCGCTTGACGTGCCTTTCTGAAAATTTCTCTAATAGCTTTTTCAGATTCGCCAACCCATTTACTCATCACTTCTGGCCCTTTGATGCTGATGAAATTAGCTTCGCTTTCGGTAGCAACAGCCTTTGCCAGCAAAGTTTTCCCTGTACCAGGAGGACCATAGAGTAAGATCCCTTTGGGAGGTTCTATTCCCGCTTCATCAAAGACTTCAGGATATTTCAAAGGCCATTCTACAGACTCTTTCAGCTGTTGAATAGCATCTTTTAAACCACCAATTTGATCCCATTTAACATCTGGGCTTTCAACAAAGACTTCACGCATAGCTGAAGGTTCGACTGTTGCAAGAGCATTTCGAAAGTCAGCTTGTTTAACTTCTATTTCTTGTAAAATCTCAGGAGGGACGGTTTCTTCACTCCAATCAATTTTTGGCAAGATTCTTCGAAGGGCACTCATTGCAGCCTCTTTTACCAGTGTTGCAAGATCAGCTCCAACGAAGCCGTGGGTAACTTTAGCAATTTCATGCAAGTCAACATCTTCAGCCAATGGAACACCACGAGTATGAATTTGAAGAATGTCATATCGCCCTTGCACATCAGGAACGCCAATTTCAATCTCACGATCGAATCGCCCACCACGGCGCAAAGCGGGGTCAATCGCATTAGGACGGTTGGTAGCAGCGATTACTACAACTTGTCCTCTGCTTTCAAGCCCATCCATTAATGCTAACAGCTGCGCAACAACTCTGCGTTCAACCTCACCTGTTACTTCAGACCGTTTGGGAGCAATAGCATCAATTTCGTCTATGAAAATAATCGAAGGAGCATTCTCTTCAGCTTCTTTGAAGACTTCGCGAATATTTGCTTCACTTTCACCATAAAATTTGGACATGATCTCCGGTCCACTTAAATGGATGAAATGAGCATCGGTTTCATTTGCAACTGCTTTTGCAAGCATTGTTTTACCCGTTCCAGGAGGACCATACAACAATAGCCCTTTTGGTGCTTCTACACCTAATTTTTCGAAAATCTCGGGATAACGAAGCGGCAATTCGATCATTTCTCGAAGCTTTTGAATGACATCATCTAATCCACCAATATCCTCATAGCTTATTTGAGCGATACGCTCTTCTTCTGCAGCCATTGGAGCCGAGCGTAAATCAATCTCGGTCTTGGAGGTAACTACCACAGTACCGATACTTTTTGGTAGTACCCTCGCCACTCTGAAAACAATCTGGCTTCCACCCAAAATTTGAAGCCGGATTTGATCACCAACAGATACTGGGCGGCCATTTAATATCTGCAATAAGATACGCCCATCAAGCTCACCTCTAATGGCTTGGGTGGGAGCAATAATGACTTTTGTCCCCGAAGGTGGTTTGATTTTTTTAATCATAACAAATTCATCTAAGAGCACACCCGCATTTGCCCGGATAGTGCTATCAATTCTGATAATACCTTTCTTTTCATCTTCAGGATAGCCAGGCCAAACTTTTGCGGCGGTACGCTTCTTTCCTTGAATTTCTATGATGTCTCCCGCTGAAAGGTTAAGCTCTTTCATGACGCTATGACCAATGCGGGCCAGACCTTTTCCGACATCTCGATATTGTGAGTCAGAGACACGCAATTTTACTATTTTCTCGTTTTTTTTACTACTACTATTTGTTGACATTTTTTCTTCACTCCTAACAAGTACTTCAATCTTCTATAAGGAAGGAAGGAAAGAAAGGAGGAAAGAGGGGCGCTTACTCAATTTTAACTTCAAATCCCTCTTCTTCCTTAGCAGGTTCTTTTCGTTCAATGGTTAATTCTAAGATTCCATTACGATATTTTGCCGATGCGGTTTTTGGTTTCACTTCAACTGAGAGCTCACGCTCACAAGAGTAGGTGCGATCGGCACTTTTTGCTTCAATAGCAATTTTATTTTCAGTCGTTTTAACTTTAATGTCTTTTTTCTCGACGCCTGGGAGCTCGGCAATAACTCTCACCAATTTGTCCTCAATAAATACATCAACTAATGGTTCGCGGTCCTTTGATGGCACCGGTTTTCCTTGGACTGAAGGCTTTAAATTGCCAAATTCCTTTATCACTGGTTTTCCATCTGGGCCCACTGTAATGTTCCAACCCCAGACCATCGGACCAAATTTCTTCCGAAAGAGATTGGGATCGTTGAAATCAAGGTTCATGCTCTCCATCATCCGATTTATTTCACGCATAAGTTGATCCATAAAATCGTCTGAGAAGAAACTGCTGTTTTCGAAAAAGTCAGCAGGCAACCATGGGAACATTTCTCTCCAGCGTCGAATTTCATCATCTTTTTTTCTTCGCCAGGACATTTTTTATCCTCCAAGTGTGTTTTCAATCACTTTTTAGTTAATTACTCACTAAAAAGTGAACATTAAAACGTTTATCTAAGGAATATATAAATCTTATCATTTATAATAAAAAAAAAGGAAAAGAAAAAAGTGACCTTTAACCAATGTCAACTTTCATACGTGAAAGGATTTCATTCATACTCTTTACTTTCTTATCGATCCCGATAACGTTTCGTAAAACAATTGCTCGCTCTGTCTTAGGTGGTGCCAGAACAAGTGTTCCGGAACGGAAAATCAGATGTTCAATAAGGTCCGGGTATTCTTTTTTGACTGACATGTTTGTTGCGGGGTAGCGTTCAACACCAACACCAAGTCCTTTGTGATGGATTAATTCATTGCCTTCGATAACATAGTAGTTAAACAACGTGCGAATCCAAGTAGAGATGATTATTATAAACAGCAGGATTGAAAAGAGAATATAGAATTGTGTTGACAGGTAGATCTTGATATCTGGGAAATTAGCAATGATTTTTTGAATGAAACCAGTGTAAACATTCACCAGGAGGAGGATAGCAATAATAGCAACCGTTAGGATAACTATAACAACAGTTAACATCCGATCAAAATCAAAGGCAATTAAAACGAGATTTAATGTGAAAACGACAAAAAAGATAACACCGATGATATTCATATAACCGGTATTCACTGTGTGGGCGACATTTTCAATACCGCCTCGCCGATCATTGAGGATAAGTTGAGTAATACCCAAGATTAAAGTGACAATCAGAGTTGGCGACAGCAGAATCATCGAAGAAAATGAGCGAATGACCATCCTGTCTTTGTACTCCTTGTCCTCAGAATCTTCTTGGGGTAGTTGTTTTTGAATAATGATAGTTTCAATTTTTGCACTTTCAGATACGGGTTCTTCTTCCAATCTGAATCACCAATATATCAAAAGATTTTCGAGTTAAAAAGCTTCTTCATACGGTAAATGAGAGGAGGGAAAGGGAATATTATAAACAAACAGTGAGCATAAAAAGCAAAAAAAACAAAGAGAACTCTTCAAGACATGGATGGAGGTAGGAATAGAATATTTTAAAAAGGAAATAAATAAGTTACTACCAGAGAAAAAACAGTAATAAGTAAATGGAATATTAACCATTCAAGTTTTCTCATGGAGATTCTAAATGCCCCCTGATTATAAAAAACTCTACGAAATTGTTTGTGATTTATACGCCAACTCTGAACATTTTTACTATGGCCAGTGGGATGAGACATTCTACACTTTGCGTGTATTTGAAACCTGTAAAGAGTTGATCCAAAAATCACGGCTAAAAGTAAACAAAGATGTTATCTTAACAGCAGCAATTTTTCATGATATTGGAAAAACAAAACTGGATACCGAAGAGAAGATACAGGAAGAATGGGATGACCACCCACAATATGGCGCCGAAATCACTCGAGAAATTTTGCGAGATCTGAAATTCGACAACGAATTCATCGAAGAAGTAGTTTATTTAGTAAAACATCACGGTGACCGCCCAAATAAAGTAGAAATGCTTCGTACACCAGAATTAAAAATACTCCAAGATGCAGATTTGCTTGCAGATATGGGTATTGCCAGCTTTATTCGACCATTTCTATATAGTGGGAAAAATAAACGAAAGACAATTAATAATGTAAACTACATCAAAACAACAAAAAGCAGCAACGGAACCATCTCTAAAGAAAATCTTTATCGATTAAATCTGAAGGTCTCACGACGAATTGCGAAAAAACTCATAAAAGAGGCCAATAAACTGAACAAAAAAATTTTCAAAATGACACAATCAGAACTCTTAGAGGGTTAACTGAAGAGAGAATCAAATCTTAGAAGAGGGTAATTTCTTTAGGCGCAGAAATAAGAAATGTGGTTTTGCTAAAAGGCGCGCGTAAGTTTTAGGATCAATAGATTTGGCATCCGGCAACGGGAGGGGTTCGAGGAGCGTCTCTACATAAAAAGAGTACTTCTTGAAAATTGCAAACATATTTGCTAATGTGCGATGGTAAAATTTCACAGTAAATGTTTGCCCATCAATCACCCACTGATCTTCATATAATTCTTTTTTAAAATAAGTCGGACGATTAAACCAAAGCCAATCAGCATGGGGGTGATGAGTTGAAATGACTATAGAGCCATTTGCCTTTAGTACTCTTTGAAATTCAGCAAATACCGGCAACCAATTATTAACATAATGCAAAACAAGGGAACAAATAATTACATCAATTGATGCTGTTGCTACGAAATCTAAAGAGGTAGAAATATTTGCTAAAACGATTTTTGCTTTTTTCCCCACACGCCTTTTTGTAAGGGCAACCATTTTTTCACTGATGTCAACGGCAGTCACTTTAGCTTTTTGTTTAATTAACCATTCCGTCAATAAGCCACCTCCACAGCCAACCTCGAGAACCTTTTTTCCTTCGAGAGGGGGGAGAAGGGCCTTTATTGCCGGCAAATTATAATAAACGTTATGGATATCTGTTTCACTTTTCCGAGCATAGTGTTCGGCCATTAAATTATAATAATACGCAGGGTCGGAATTCATAGGCAACATAAAGGCCTTTGCCCTTAAAAAACAATGTCTTTAAATAAGAAAAAAAGAAAGAAAAAGATACGCGAAGAAAAATCTGCGCGATTTTAATGTTGATAAGTTCGGTTGCGTTCAATCCAGCTTTTAGCAAATGTTGTAATCAAGTTGGCATGAACGGTTTCATAATTTACAATTCCAATAACCTTCTTGGAACCTTCTTTTTCTACAATTGGAAGGCGGTTAATTTTATGGTGATGCATGATTTGATCTGCTTCTGCTAAGGAAAGAGTGTTTTGTCCCGTTATTACCGGTTTAACCATAAATTCCTTGGCAGTGATAGCGGGAGAAATAAGCCCACCCTCACGTAGGATGAGTCTTTGAATGTCCCTGTCGGAAATGATACCAATAGTCTCACCTTTTTTATTATTAACAAGTACACAACCTTTTTTTGTGCTCAATAACCGTTTAATAATAGTCAGCAAATTATCATCTTCACTAACAAAGATTGGGTCATCCATAAGTTCACAAACGGGGACACGCATTATTGGCATACAATCACCTCTATTAAATCACTGGTGATAAATTATTAGTTAAATACTTAAAAAGCAAAGCACTCCTTTGATAAATCATATTTTCAATTTAATAAACAAAACGATATTTGAATAGCTTTAAAAGAAAAAAATTGAAATGTTTATAAAAGAAAAGAGAAATGGTTCTTTGAAGGACTACCAGCGGTGAACTAAGATGAGTGTGAAAATCAACACTTTAGATGATTATGGTTTTTTGTTCTGTTTTATTGGAGCAATAATAACAATTGTCATGTCATTTCTAGGATTCATTATTAGCTTAACAAAAGCAAACCTCCATTGGTTTCTAGGGGGAGGATATATTGGAATTGCGAATGCAACAGCCGGAACAGTAATTGCATTAATCTTTGGAATTTTAGCATTAATTATAGGATTGAAATTATTTAACGCAAAAATAAACGCCTTCATCAATAAAATGGACCGAATAATTATTGCAATTGCTATGATAGTTATTGGCATTGTGGCTTTTGGAATTGGTGGGATATTGATCTTAGTGGGTGGCGTACTAGTACTCATTTATCGCCTTCAACATTAAAGTTCCACACAGATGCTATGCAAATTACTGTGACCTCACATGCTCAAGGAGTGTCTTCAGAACGTTTTTTGAAGACTTTTTCTTTAATCTTCTCCGCAGTATCTGCCACATCTACAGACAATTTTTCGGCTTTTTCAGCAAGCGCGTCTTTCAAGGATTCGGCTGTTAATTTGATATTTTCTTTTACTCGAACAAGGGTAGACTTTTCGGGATCCGGTTCAATGGCTTCTAAAAAGTGGATTGGCTGACAAAACACATCACAAGGTTGAGGGCAAGTATCTGCATTCGGGGTAAACCCCTCCTTTTGTAACCACGCCTTTGTGACCTTATACCCTTCATCAACTAGAGTGCTGGAGGCAGAGAAATCATGGGGTTTTATCTCGAGAGTAGTTGGAGGAGGAACGATAATAAGCTCAACAGTATCTTTGTATAATTGAATATCGCTTGCCAATTGACGATTAAGAAGATAGATCAAACTACGAATGAGTATTTGGAGATAATTCTTTGGCTCCTGGTTCGCAGGGGGCAACCCAATTGGAAAAACAACCACTCTTTTTGCACCGAGACGCACTGCAGTGGATATGGGAGCATTATTGACCACCCCACCATCAACTAAAAAACGCTCATGCATGGAGAGAGGAGGGAATACAGCAGGAATACCGGCACTCGCCAGTAAAGCCTCCAAAACTAAGCCTTTATTAAAAATAATTTCTTGACCACTTTTAATATCAGTACAGATAATATACAAAGGTAGAGTTGTTTCCTCGATACGAGTATAGGGAAGATTCTGGATAATTAAATTTCGCAAATTTTTTGATGAAACAAGATAATGACCTGCAGTTGTAAAATTAAGAACGGGTTTAATGGGGGAAATTGGAAAAACTTTTGAAGTTTTTATTTGGCGCCAGATTCGCTCCATGACTTCGACACCTTCGAGAGTAGGATTGTATGCGTATAGCGCGCCATTTAAACTGCCAACAGAAGTACCTAGAACCATATCTGCTTGGATACCTTCTTCAATTACCGCCTTTAAAGCTCCAACTTCAATTGCGCCCAAACTTGCACCGCCGGAAAAAACAAAGGCGGTTTTCTTAGAGGATAAACGTTGAGACATAAGAGCTCATTTGAGCTATCGAGTTTATGAAGGTTACTCTTTGAGGGAGAAAAATAACAGCCATAATTTCAAAAAAAGCTATTTTGTGAAGACTTCACTGATCTCAGAAAGCCATTCCGCAGATTGGTGTTTGAAATAAGTTTCATAGAGCTTAGAATAATGGCCACCTTTTGCCATCAAACTCTCATGATTGCCTTCTTCAATAATTTGCCCTCGTTCAAGCACAATAATTCTATCGGCATTTTTAATAGTAGTCAAACGATGAGCAATTACAATGGAAGTTCGATTAGCGAGGAGTTTTTCAAGCGCATCTTGAATTTTTGATTCAGTATATGCGTCGACGGCAGCAGTTGCTTCATCTAAAATGAGAATTTTAGGGTCTGTTAATAGTGTTCTCGCAAAAGAGATCATTTGTCTCTGTCCAGCTGAAAGGCCTTTTCCTCGCTCACCCAATTCCGTTGCCAACCCGTCAGGTAATGCTGCAATAAATTCATCTGCAGAAACAATACGAATGACTTCTTGGACCTCTTCTAATGTTGCATCGGGTTTACCATATGTAATATTTTCAAGAACGGTGCCACTGAAGAGAAAAACATCTTGACTTACCAAACCTATTTGAGAACGAAGCGATTGAAGGTCATACTCACGAATATCTATATCATCTATTTTAATCGCGCCTTGAGAGATATCATAAAAGCGCATCAATAAAGAAGCAATCGTTGTTTTCCCAGCACCTGTTTCTCCAACAATGGCAATTGTTTCTCCGGGTTGAATCTCGAGGTTAATACCTTTAAGGACCAACGTATCAGTTTCATATTGATGATAAACATTTTCGAAAGTAATCTTGCCAGTAATCGACCTGACAATTGGCTCGGGAGGATTACGGACAAGTTTCTCGGCATCGATAATGCTAAAAATGCGTTCCATCGCAGCAAATCCACTTTGTATGGTCGAAATTTGCGAAGCAACACGCATTAAGGGGTATAAGAAGCGATTCAAAAGTAAAATAAACAGTAGGATTGTCGAGCTGGAAGCCAAACTGTTAAAAACAAGCCATCCACCGAAAAGATTGATGGCAAAAACACCAAGAATGCTGATACCATCCATTACCGGCCAAATGCCTGTAATGGCAAAAGCACGTTTTCTCGCATATTGGAATGTCTTCTCGTTAATCACCTCAAATTCTTCTTGGGATTTTTCCTCTCGACCGAAAGCCTTTGCAATAGAGATACCAGCAACACTTTCTTGGAATGAAGCATTAACTTCACCAATTGCTGCGCGCCATTGCCCGCTTCGTTTGCGAATAAAACGTCTGAAGAAAAAGCCTACAAGAAAGACGACAGGGCCCATACCCAAGGTCACCAAAGTTAAGCGCCAATTAACATAAAACATGATGCCTAAAACAGAAAACACTATGACAAAATTTGAGATGAACTGGGCGACAATCATTATCATATTGTTTAGCTCTTGAGAATCATTTGTAAGGCGTGACATAATCTTCCCTGTTGCTTGCTTATCGAAGAAAGATAGATCGTGTTCTTGCAAGCTCATATAGGTATCCATTTGAATTTGCTTTATCATTTTTTGAGTGACTATAGTCACTAAAATGCCTTGAATAACTTGTAACCCCCATAAAAGGATGGTTAAACCAATATAGGCAATTGCATAAGGGGCAACAACAACCCATTCTTGGCTCTCCTTGAGAAGGTCAAAAGCAAATCGAACCATTAAAGGAGGAAGAACGCTTATGCCAGCATTAACAAGAATAGTGAAAATGATAATTACTAATTGCCACTTATAAGGAGCCAAATAGCGCCCGAAACGTCTAATAAGTTCTCTGTCAGAATATTGCCGGTCATACGTTTCTTTAAAATCATCTTCTCGAACCAAATCAATGTCCCTCCTTAATTTGCATAGGTGGCAATTGAGAAAACCGCTCAAATAAACGGCGGTAGTCAATGTTTCGCACAATTAATTCATTATGGGTGCCGCTATCTTGTAATTTGCCATCTCGGAGCACTAGAATTAAATCAGCATTTTTAATGGTCGCAAGGCGATGAGTGATAATAAATGTCGTCCGATTTTTCATCACATTAGCAATAGCAATCTGAATTTTCCGCTCGGTTTCAGCATCAATAGCACTACTCGCATCATCAAGAATCAAAATTGTGGGGTCAACAAGCAAAGCACGGGCAATCGCAATACGTTGCTTTTGTCCGCCGGAAAGAGTTTGACCACGTTCACCAACAACAGTTTCATAGCCCTCTTCAAAGTTCATAATAAATTCATGCGCTTGAGCCAAACGAGCAACATGTTCAATTTCCTCTTGGGAAGCATCCGGCTTTCCAAAAGCAATGTTCTCTCGAATAGTTTTACTAAAGAGAAAAACCTCTTGTTCGATAACACCTATACTTTCACGGAGGTTTTTCAGGCGCATCTTCTGAATATTGATACCATCAATAAATATTGCTCCCTCAGAGGGATCGTATAACCGTAGCAACAATTTTATCAATGTAGATTTCCCAGCACCAGGATTGCCAATAATTGCAACATTTGCTCCCGCCTGAACGTGAAAGGAGAGATCCTTTATAGCTGCTCTTCTGGTGCTCTTACCATTATAAGAGAAAGAAACATGATCAAATTTTACCTCTCCTTTTCGCTCGAGCCAAGGTATAGGCTTGGATGATTTGGGTACATATTCCTCATGCTCTTTCATTTCATAAATTCTTTTAGCAGCAGCCATGCCTATCTGAAATTGGGTAATAGCCCAGCCAAACTGCCAAGTAGGCATCATCAAAGTCATTGCAAGCATAACATAACTAACTAATTCTGAAAGCTCAAAGCGCCCCTGTGAAACCTCGTAAGCCCCCCACAAAAAGCTGATAGCAATCACTAAAGTTGTAATAACAACAGCATAATATTTGGCACTCACTTTTCCACGTGTCGTATTTATTTCGCGCAATTTCTCTGTCTCAGTATCAAAAAGAGTAATTTCTTGCCGCTCTTTAACAAACGAGCGAATGACTCGAATGCCAGTAATGCTTTCTTGCAGCCGAGCGTTTAGTCGACTGTTTTGTTCCATTTGAGCCTTTGAAATGGGTCGTAATTTTTTATTGTAGTCCCAGATGGTTAGAATATAAAAGGGAAGAGCAGCTGCCAGCAGGCTTGTGAGCTTTGGGTTGAGCCAAAGCATCAGAGAAACAGAAAACAGAACAGTGAAGAATCCTTCAAATAAAAATTTCAAACCCGGCGCAATAAAAATGTTCATCTGACGAGTGTCATAGGTTGCCCGCGCCATTATATCGCCTATCTTAATACGGTCATGAAATTCTTGGCTTTTCTTTAGCATATCCATATAGAATTCTTCTGTGACATTTTTAGTCACTTTATGAGCAATTACTTCATTTGTATAACTTTGAATGTAATCACCTATCGTGCGAATCACACCAGCAAGAGCAATATAAAGAGAAGTAATAATAATTGCTGTAAAGGATCGATCAGGTTTTGCAAGCTCATCGAAAATACTACCAATTAACATGGGTGTGAATGAAACGGTGGCAATAAAAAGCACAAGAAAGACTAACATTAAAAGGAAAAGCCATTTCACACGAAGGATGTGTTTCGTAAACCATTTCTTATAGCCCATTTGGAAAACCTTTAGCACAAATTCTTTTCATTGTTGTGAGTAAAGTTGGCATTCAAAGCAAATATTCCCGCTATTATATTTTATGTTAAAAATGAATGTTCAAAGAAAAATGAATAATTACAAAAAGAAAAAAGGTTGTTTAGATAAGTTACCTTATCTAAACAATTAATGTCTCTGAAGTTTCAATATTTGTGCTAGCATCGTAAGTATAGCCAAATAAAACTAGATTCGTTACTGTGGCAGTGTAAGTGCCGGTACCACCTTTGGTGTAAGTAAAGACAACCTCACCGTTGGAATCGGTGGTACCGGTATATGAGACAATGGAACCATCAGGTAGCTCTAAGTCTAAATAGACCGTTACACCGTTTAATGCCAATCCATCTCCATCGACGACAGTCACTCGAATGCTAATGTCTCTAAAGGGGCCATAAGATTTGGAGACCCAGATATCAATTGCGCTCACATACATAGTATCAGATGTTCCGCCACCGCCGTCACTGAGAGCAGTGGCTGAAGCAGTGTCTGAAAGCTGGCCTTCGTTCCCGCTTGTATCTACTGCTGAGACTTGGTAGCTATGGGTTGTGCTTGCTGCTAAGCCAGTATCACTATAGGAAGTAGAAGTTGTTTGAGCGATATAAGTCCCATCGCGATAGATTTTATAATAAGACAAGTCAGTTTCACTATTTGCATCCCAACTGAGGTCTATTTGTGAGCTTGAAACAGCTGTTGCTGTTAGCCCAGCAACAGCCCGGAGAAAGATTCTTCAAGTGAGAAAAAAAGGGCTGTATTCAGGCAAGTATGCACTCTATCACCCAACAGCTCTAAACCTGTTTAGGCATATAATATTCCTATTTGTAAAGAAAACAGAGCATTTTGCTAAAGTTGAAGCAGCACTAAGAGAACACCCCTATACTTCCCATCGCTCGAGAATTTATGCTCCAAAGTTGGGGGTCTATGCTGAATTTAATTTCCTGAAAAGAGATCCTGAATTGCTGCTGGCATTTTTTGAAGAGTTAAAAAAGCACAATTTACTTACGAATTTTCAATTGTTTAGCTCCAAACACAAACAAAAATTACTGTCATTAAATCTTAAAAAAATCTCTATTGAAGATTTTCAATGGAATTTTAATTGGGAAACGTTTCAAAAGAGACTGGGAAAAGTGAAGGCAAAACCATTGCCACAGCCGGCAAAGAATGTGCTGCCAGAATTAAAAGTATTAGATTTGAAAATTTTGAGAATTTTAAAAAATGATGCAGACATTTCTCAAAGAGCCCTTAGTAGAAAATTAGCGGTAGATCGAACTGAAGTATGGCGAAGAATTCATTTTCTTGAGGAAAATGTTATTGCAACCTATAAATCAAAAATTGATCAGAAAAACTTTAACATCACCAGCAATAAGATTCTCATTCTCACTTTCGATAGAGAGAGCGATTTAAGACACTTCTTCACGGCTTTTTCAGATGAGGAGATACGGCCGCCTTTTCGCTACCGGTTCGAAGTTCTAGAGGACAAAAAGTTGCTAATGTATATTTCTCTCCCACAATTCCACGAAGCATAGCTATTTTATATCTTAAATGACATAGCAACGGTAGAGAACTATGATATTGATTCTGTGGGGAAACATGGGATAAGGTATGCACTTTATGACCCGAATTTTGATGAAAGCACTCATAGTTGGCGCGTAAATGAAAAATACACCATTTCCGACCCTTTACGAAAAGTCCTCTAAAGAAAAGCACCTCTTAGGGCACCCTTTTGACTTTGAAATTACTCCCAAAAGTAAGCATAAGAACAAAAGAAATAGTATAGAAAGTAAAAAAAACAGATGGTGGCCGGAGCCGGATTCGAACCGGCGACCACTTGGTTTTTTTGTCAGCAGGACGCATCCAGGCTTTTAATCATGTGCCGACACCCAAACCAAGTATCATACCGTGCTAGACTACCCGGCCGTTTATCTTCGCTCTTTTTTCGTTATTTCTAATTTTTGAATCTTTCGTTAGCTTGTTGTTAATGCGTTTTCTTGACTATTTCTTTCAAGGAGTTACCGGCATTGCCCCTAATGCAGCACCTATTCCACTCAGGACAAGTATTGCTATTCCTATAACCAGGTTTATTGGGATTAACATCATTCGTGCTTTTTTCAATGGTTTTGATTGTGCTTTTATTCTATCTAATATCTGGCTTTTTACTATGGCGATTGTCACCATAATAATTGTTAGAATGTGTTTTATTGAAAGCAACGTTGAATAATCATTAGTAAATGAAAATGGACCATCAAAATGCTTGCTCATTGCTTGTTTACTAAGCAATATTCCTGTTACAATAAGCCCAATTATACTAATATAGACCACAATTTTCAACCTTTTCTGAGCTTTATTCATGAAGCGATCCGCTTCTCCTTTTTCTTCGAAATATTTTCTTACTACAGGTGTCAGGATAATGACCATAAATGCCAGACCACCTATCCACAGTGCTGTAAATAGATCATGTAAGAAGTTCATTATACCAAATAATATTGGACTTGCCATTTTGTTTGTTATCCTCCTTAAGAGTATGTTTAACAAGTTTAACAAGTTTTATATATTTAACGATTGCCCTATAATTATTAATAAAATAGAAGACACATGACTTGAGAAAATTAAAAAGAGAATGAAATTATAGAGTTGAAAATGAAATGCCCCCTAGAATTACTACCTCTGAGAAAAAGGACAAGTCTTTTTCTAAAGTCATTACTATCAGAGGTATTGACAAACTCTTGTTCGAACAATTTGTCTCATTGACTCGCTCGTGGGGGAAGAACACTGGAGAGATCTTTTCCACAATTCTTAGCAATTTCCTTCAAAGTGGAGGTGGATCTCATATTTATCTTCCTGCCCTTGAGAAGCGTTTAGAGGGCAATCTTTTCAAACATCTTGAGATAATTGAAGATCTTGATGAGTTATTCATAAATTATGAAGATTTGTCTTCTGTTCCGCAAGGGGTCAAGTTCTATTTCAACAATATTAAGAAACTTATTTTTGCAGAAGATATAAATGCTCAAGTTTTGCAGGAATATGTTTATCGTATTAAGAATTGCCTAGTTCAGCAACCTCGAAGAGTAAAAAAATTAGTGTTCCTTTCTTTACTTCAAAATTACCCCGAGTATTCTACTAATGGTCGAGAACTAAAAGATGTTACGATTAGAAATGTGAAGGAGCAAACTTGGAGCAATTTCAAAGCCTTTTGTCAAATGCACAACTCCAATGTAGGTACATTACTAAACCACATTCTTTGGGAAATTATCCCTGAAATGGAAATAACTCAAATTCTATTTAGTAAATTAAAGAACTCTCAGATGAACACCTTGCTAATCTCTTCTCAACAAGAGGTAGTCATTAATAAAGCAGACCTTTTGGAGATTGCCCCACAACACGTACTTTTCCATCGCATCAAAAAGCTAACATTCCAAGAGGACATTTCTTCAGAATTATTTGTGGAAAGGGTTAAGGGGATTTACAATTGCTCGAGTGTGAAATTCCCCAAGCAGTTTTCTAAACTTCTTAAACTCTCGCGAGTGAAATATTATCCCTAGCGCATAGAAATTATTCTAAAAATTCTGTTGGCTTAGTAGGCTTAGGAGTTTTGATTACAAGGATCCGGAGAATACTATCACTCTCATTGTACCAACAGTGGGTTATCTTAGCCGGACTTTCAATGAGAGTGTCCTTTTCAACTGCTTTTTTTTCGTCACCAATTAACACAACACCATTGCCTTCCAATACATAAAAATTAACATGTACAGGTGTTTTGTGCCTTCGCAACTTCTCCCCCGGTTGAAGTGTTAAATGAATGATTGAAGCTTCGGGCGCAGAATAAAGCTTTCTCGAGTCTACACCATGGGGGTTTTCTAGTCGTGGCTTATCAAAAGGTCTTCTTAAAATCATGGGTATGTCCATCCTTAGTTAAGAGAAATAACAACTTGTCGTCTAATAGAACTTCTTCCTTCGAAACTAAGAAAAAAGTTGAGAGAAAGTTAAACTGTATTATCCCTAACAATTCTTTCACACAAAAGTGTTAATAATTATCATCCCAGATGTTTTTTGAGGGAAAATTATAGCGAATAAATTAGCCTACTTAAAGCCACTTTTTCTTTAAGTTGGTTTAGGGAAGTGGTATGATTATTGAAGAGGAATAAGATAATAATTTATCGCTGTAGTGATGTTTCTTCTTTCGAGATTAGGCAAATACCGTACGTGTTGTGAGCAAGGGAGGGGGCTCATTAGTAGTAGCAATTTTGGTCTAACTAGGTTAAAATGCCTTTTTCAAGTTAAAAAAACACTACTGCTAATTTGGGACTTCTGTCAATTTTCTTTTACAGCCATCAATGCCACCTTCATGAAAATTAGCAGCGAAACAACATAAGACAATGGGGATAGCGTTGGTAAATTGGTTAGAACGTGTTCATAATTTTTCATGTGGTCGCATCAAGAGGTCCGCATCCGGAACGGCAAACTCCTCCTCCCACGGAAGGTCATGACCAAAGGATTTCCCGCTATCCCTCTAGACCGGCTCCCCTGCACGGCTCAAACCTACCGCACCGCGCTGTTGGTGCCCTTTTATGACCGGTATCAATTCATCATCACTTATGAGGTTGCGGCGACTGCCCCTGCCATCGAGAAGGATGCTCCAGAGAAGGTGCTTGGTGTTGACTTGGGCGTCAATAATCTTGTAGCTACGTCAGATGGGTTACTCATCAAAGGCAAGATTATTAAAAGCATCAATCACTATTACAACAAACAAAGGGCAAAGCTTTGCTCTGTGCTTGCCAGGCACAACCTTCCGACAAGCCGCCGCTTGCAGCGATTACTGCGGCTGCGCCAGACTAAAATCCATGACTATTTACACAAAGCCTCACGGCAACTCATCCAGCATTGCCGAGAACAACAGATCACCACAATCGTGGTTGGTCGCAACAAGCACTGGAAACAAAAGGTGCGCCTTGGGAAGAAGACTAATCAGCATTTTGTTGGCATCCCCTTCCACAAGTTCATCCGGATGCTAACCTATAAGGCAGCGGCCGCCGGAATTAACGTTCAGCTCGTTTCTGAAGCCTATACGTCGCAAACCTGCTCACGCTGTGGGCACCGCTCCCGGAGCAATCGCGTCTTCCGGGGATTGTTCCTCTGCAACCATTGTGCCCTTGTCAGCAATGCAGATGTGAATGCGGCCATCAATATTGCCCAAAAAGTACGCTCCAGAGCCACCGCTACTGCTAGTAGCACCCCCCGGCGAGGAGCTAGAGGCACCGTGCCTGTGCCAGTACCCTCAGATACAAATCTCTTTTTAGTTGAATAGACTAAAAAGGAAGGCATAATTGATGTCCACTTGCCCGAAATGTAAATCTGCAGCAATATATGATCCTGCTCATGTTCAAACACCAAACGGCCTCCTTCACATCACTGTCCCAAATCCAGCATTTTTATCACTAATGCACCAGTAAAAGCCTACATCTGCTAACTGTGGGTATGTTGAATTCTTCACAACAGAAGAAGGCCTCAAAAAAGTCCAAGAGTATCTTGCCAGCCTAGCAGAAAAGTAATTTAGAAGAAAAGAACTCTTTCTTTTCTTCTTTTTATCTGCGTCTTTTCTACTTTTATATTTTCTAAGAGTAAATAACGTGAAAAAGGGAATATGACCAATTTGGTAATATTTATATATCGGATACATCATAGAATCATTTGTGATAAGAATGTTTAAAGACAGACACAATCATATAAGAAGATTCGAACGACACCAGTCCCACCCACCGGAATTTATGGGTGCTCGATGGGGCCCTGGATTAATGGGAAGACCTTTTGGTCCGCCAGGATTTCATGCTCATCATTTTATGGTAATCGATGAAATCGTCGACAAGGAAGAAGCAATTGAATTTCTTGAGCTACAGTATAAATTACTCGAAAGAGAACGCAACGATTTAATTAAAAGAATTAATAATTTACAAATGCTTGAAGATCAATTAGCCGAAGTAATCGAGGAGATTGGTTCAGTAAAAGACTTTTCGAATGATGAGTTGAAGAAAATTCTACGAAAAAAACATTTTACCTTTCTTAAGGAAGTTCTTTCGGATAAAGAGTAAAATGTTTTATCCCTCTTTTTTTCATTTCAATAGCACCAATCTGGAAATATTTTTAGATGGCAATGAATGAAATGTAAGTGTGAATTATTAATGCAGCGGAAACATCACCCAAGCAGGCATCATTTTAGACCACCCATACCTTTAGGTCCTCATATGGTTAAAGAAATGGGGCAATTAGTTTTTCTTTGGAATATTTCTGAGAAATCAGAGGGGATGACAGGGTATGAATTACAAAAATACTATCGTGCCAAACCGACGAGTGTCTATCGATTACTTAAAAATATGGAGCAAGATGGGTTTATTGATTCTTATGAAACTATTCACAAAGGACGAGCACAAAGATTATACAAAATTACGAAAAAAGGGAGAAATCGGCTTCAAGAATTGCGTGAGATTTGGTCCCCAAGGATGGTTTTTTTACGTGATGTCATTCCGCCGGATCGAAGGGCTTTTCCCATCCATCAAAAACGCTTTGAGCAAGAATTCACTTCCCTCATTGATGAGAGTCAATCAAAAAAAGAAATTATAGATGCAATTCAAGGTTTTGTAAACCACCTTTCCCATCGACGAGAACAGTTACAAAAGGAATTACAAATATTGCAAGAGGATATTGCTTTATTTGAAAACTTTCGTGATAAAGTGGCAGATCTTCCTGAATATGACCCAGAGACTATCAAGCAGTACTTTTCAGAAGTAATGGAAAAAAAGGGAGTTAGATGAGCAATAAGCTTATTATTACAATGGCTTGTCAAAGAGAAATGGCTGCCAGTGACAACATCTCTTCTTTCATTTGTTCAAGAAATGCTCGTATCAATGAACTATCATAGCTTTCTTCGAAATAACCAATTGAAAAGCTTAACTTTTCATCAAAGGTTAGGGCACCCATCATGAATACCGGTGCTTTAATAAAAGGCGGGATTATATAAGCATCTTTTAATGTCAAATTACTAAAGGCAAAATCCGAGGGATTAGTTAAGCCCACATTAGTTATTACCGGGAAAGTGCTATTGGATTGTAATTGATTAGCAATACGCTTTTCAAGGATTTTTTCTGCTTTCTTAAATTTTAACTTGAATAACCATTTACAAAAGAGTGCCGAGCCAAGACCAATGCCGCGCTTTTTCTTTTTCCTCATTGCCTTTGTTATTTTTACTAGTGTTTTTTCGATCCGTTCATCAGGGCGATATCTCGAATAAACATTAGCTGAGGAGGTTAAATTACACAAAGGAGTTGTAGCATTTTCAGGGAGGTAGACTCGAAGATTAACAGTTATTGTACTTAGAACCTTTTTTCCGGGAGAGAAATACGCGAGCCGACCTATTACTCGATGAAAAGCCGTAATGATGAAATCAGTTATAGATATCCTCATTTTTTTACTGAGGGCTTTTATCTTTCTGAATTGTTCTCGAGTGAAAAGAATGATTTCATAACGCCTATTTTGTGCTTTTTGAGTTTTCCAAGGCAAGGAATTAACAGCTTTTCCTGCTCGCAAATGGAGAAGAACACCCAACCTTTGTAACAAAGAAAGATTTTGAAAGATTTGTTTGAGTGAGCGATTTGTTGCTCCATTAACAGGGGGGCAGTAGAAAGGATCCTCTTTTAATTTGCTGTACAGAAAGGAAAGTAGTTTCAAATATTCTTTAACAGCCGTACCGTCCAAAGCTTCGTGTGAAGCCTTTAAACACAGAATGTCATTTGTCTTTGTTCTAAAAAAGACAACTTTCAAAGGTAACTCTTTTCGCGGATCAATTGGTGAAGTGATAAAGCGAAAGATTGCCCTTTCTACATCATCTTCTACTTGAATAAATTCGCAAGAAATTTGTGTTAGAAGATCCTCTCGCCGACGCCAAAAGGCTTTTTTTGGTGTAACAATGAAGCGGCTTCCTAGAATACTCTCCATATAATAACTTAGAAAGACGGCTTTTTGCATTATCTCTTTATCAAAAAAGCCATCAAAATGAAGGATCCCATTCAATTGTTGGTCAATGGTATTTTGAAAAATATGGGTTAGCTGATCAATTTCGCCGGCATCAAATTCCTGGGGCAATTTACTTTCTAATTTTGCCAGAAAAGTAGGCTCAAAAGGGACTGCTGATCGTGTAGGTTTTGAAACACCATTTTGCTCTTGAACTCTTTCCTTTTTCATTTACTTCCATCCGGTTAAGTGATAATAGGATAGTGTTAATTTTACAACCCTTTGAATGATTGTTTAAAAGAGTAATAAAAATCTTTTCAGTTTCATTACAATTGTTGTAGAAAGAAAACTGAAAATAATAAGAGTTTCTTTTTTACAGCGTAAAAATCGAAGGAATATCTGCTTTCTCTATTCAAAGAAAAAAGAGTGTGGAGCCACTGCGGGGATTTGAACCCCGGACCAACTGATTAATTGAAATGAATGACACATCATCCATTTTTACAAGTCAGTCGCTCTGCCAGGCTGAGCCACAGTGGCATTGTTCTAACTCCTTGCTATTTTCCTTATTTTTTAAATTTTCTCAAGACACCAAGAATTGAAGCAAAAAGCCATTTGTCTCCAATAATCTTTAGAAAATAAAAAAAAGAGCACTCTTTTCTAAGGGGCATTATTTCACATTATTCAACACTTCTTTTTGCTTTTCTAAGAAAAATAATTGTTCCCCCAAAAAGACTTAGAAGAGCTAGAAAGACAGGCAAAGTGTACCCAATGACATAAGAGGGATGACTTGACTCATATTCAAATCCGCTTAAGCGCATTTCTTCTTTCGCACGCTCGATGTCAAAAGGAAGTGGCTCAAGGGAAGTATTATAGATTGAGGCAATTGGAGGGCATTGAGTCACTCCCGGCTCACCTTTCCCCTCTAAAACCTCTGCAATATATATTTCTCGAGGAGCAATATAGCTTATCGCCTTGCGGATATGCTTTGCAGATGCTGAACCGGCGATTGGGCAAGCTTCTCCTGTCCCGAGAATTGGATGCAAATTATTAAAAGCAATTTCAGTGACATAACCAGTGCCAACTTTTGTATAAGCAGCGCCTTCAGGAACTTGTTCTATGCTTATAAAAAACTCACTATCAAGCATATCAATTTCACCAGCAGCAAGAGCATTTAATGCCACTTCTTGAGAATTTTGAAAAATAAAGTAAATGTCTGTAAAATGCGGTGTAATAGAGTTCCAGCTTGAAAAGTATTCATTTTGTTTTAGATGAATGATGTTTGTGTTATTATCATATTCCTCTAAATAATAAGGACCCGCACCAATGATTTTGTTTGGCTGGGTTATTGCCCAATTGTTTGCTTGCACAAATTGATCGGCATAGGGAATTGAATCCCAAATATGCTTTGGAATTAAAGGTAATGTGAATAAATTATTTGCACAAACACTTGGTGTTTGAAGAGTGATTTCCAGTTCATACTCTGAAAGAATAGTTATTGAAAGATTAGTTAAAAGAGGGTGAGGCCAAACCCAATCTTGAAGAGAAGAAACATTAGCGAGAACCTCATAACTATAGACAACATCAGACGCATTCAATGGCATGCCATCAGCCCAACGAACATCAGGATTAAGCCAGAAATGATAAGTTAAACCATCTGTCGTGTTATAATCCTTTGCAAGGTAAGGAGCAAATTGATGGCGACCCGTGCTAGGGCGCCTATAGAGGAGTCCAGGATAGATTTGCGCCAAGAATTTGTTTGAACAGACATACGAACGATCATAAATGTAAAAATTATCGAATGTATCGGGGACAGCATAACGAAAAACACTCTGCCCTGGAATACTCCAATTCTCCATAGTGCACCGGTCATTTACCCATAAAACAGGATCCCACCCCGCGAGGTTGGCTCTATGGGCGATCAATATGGAATAATAATTGAGCGCAATTTGAGGTAAATCTTCGTAGAGATATTGCTGAATTTTTCCACCCCAAAAGAGCTGGTCATCAAAATAGGGAGCACTAATGAATTTCGTAATCGCGAGGTCCATCTCCGGGTTGGAGTATTGATAGAAATTATCGCCGTTAGGAGTAATGGAGGAACTATCAAATAACCCATAAGGATTCCAACCCAAGTTCCAATACCAGGTAAAGAAGAGAAGATCAAAACCCCCTTCAGCATACGGTGGGATTGGGTAAGGACCCGGATAATTCCAAACCCGTGGAGCGATGTTCACATAACCAGTAGCGTCATAAACATCAATGCCGATGCCAATTTTTGGTAATTGTTCCACTATTAAGGTAGACCAAACATTCCGCCAATTACAGGTAACGGGAGCTAAAACGCAGATAGAAAAGAAAGTAGGAACTTCATCCTCTGTGGCAACCACACCTAAATTGAAGAATGGAAGCCCGCCCAAACAACAACCCAACAAAAATAATGCTTTCAGTTGCTGCTTAATGGAGTTTTTTAGGACATCACTCATGACTTTTCCCTCCTTAGCTAATTATTAATGAATGGAGACTCAAAAAGGTTATTATTTATAAGAGGGGAAAACAGAAAAGGACGTTGTTATTTTTTTCTGAAAAGGCCTTAAAGACAAAAAAATATCACAAGATATTTAAACGATAATCGCTAAGAGTAACATGTAGATTATAGACATTATAATCCGCTCGGATAGTTGAAAAAGGCAAGGCACGAGGATTAAAAGATCGGTGAAAAAAATTGCAAAAGAAAAGATTGGTTAAACGCATCGAAAAAGAATACTGGGAAGGAATATGCCCAGTTTGTGGATATGTAGGTCCACCCCTGACTTTTTACTTTGAGGAGGAAACAAAAACCCAAATCAAAGTTATATGCCCAAGATGCGAGTTAACAATAAATTACAAAATGCCTCGAGTCCAACATAAGTATAAATCTGCAAAAAAAATCGATCGAATAAATCCTCTGCCAAGGCCTTTTTAATTCTTGTTAGAAGAAATGGAAAAACATGAGGGTGAAAGGCATAGAACGGGAGAAGTTTACCATAAAAAATAAAAAGAAAGAATGGATTATTTTCTACAAAACTTTTAAACGAACAAAAAAATATGAACTCGTTCAATCTCCCCGGATGTGAAAGACTTGAAAATAAAAATGAAAAACAGTCTAACAGTAGGCATCGCATTTTTTATAATTATAATTACTTTAACTGGTAGTAAGGTAGCAAGAACGTATTCCGATGGGCAAAAAATCACCTTAATAATTACCGAAGCGGATTATGGCGACTTTGATAATGATGAAAGCGAAGACGATATCATAATAAAAGCAATAATGAAAGCGAATTTTCAAGGAGACTATCAAGCATATATTTATCTTGATATTGCCCTCCCATCAGGGATGGTCTATAAGTTTTCTTTCCAAGTGATGTTAAGTTTCTATGGAGACTCTTCATTAGAGATAACAATTACTGCCTATGATACAGCAATCGAAGCAGGATGGTATGAATGTAAACTCACCAGTATTTTAATTTATGAAGACATGTTAATTTACAGTTATAGCACATACACCTTTGACCCCCCCACAGAAAAAGGGCCCGGGCAACCCACAGCGGAGATAGCAATTACAAGTAATGAATAAAAAGCAGCAACTGCGGATAATGAGGGATTTGGAAAGAATGTTAGATGCCAAGGACATGGAAATTCTTCTGAATTTGCAAAAAAACCCTCTAGCCACCCTAAGCCAAATCTCTCAGCAAATCAATTTAAGCGTGTCGAATACCTCTGCCCGGTTAAAACGACTAGAACAAACAAAACGGATTTATCAGGGCGTCCACGCAGATCTTAACACTTCTGCTCTTGAACTGGAAATTTATGACTTTTTCTTTTCTGTTCAACAAAAACAACACTTGATTTACTTAGAGGAGAAGTTTAGTCGCCGGCATCCTTATGTATTATTTCGGAACAGAATTACCGGCAAAGAGAATGGATTGTTCCTGCAATTTCGTGCACCACAAAGCACACTAGAATTAATTATCGAAACGGCCACCATTCTTCAAGACAAAGGAATCATAGAAGACTATCAATATCTCCCTCGCGAACCCGAGAAAAAAGCCTTACGAGTAAAATCTGCGTTACAATATTGGAATCCCACAAAGAAAACATGGGATTTCGATTGGACGCGATGGAAAGAAAGCTACGAAAGTGCGAAATCAATCCCACCACCAGATAGAGAAATATCACACTCAATCCTCAAAGAGCTTTCTGACTTAGATGTTAAATTGCTTGCGGAACTTTCTTTAGACGCACGTAAAAAGAATGTCGAAATGATTCAAGACCTCGGTTTGAAGCCTGTTTCTGGCCTTGCACAGAAAGTCAGTAGAAGAGTGAGATTTCTCAAAGAGAAAGCTATTGAGGACTATCGAGTCTTTTTACATTGGACATCGTTTGATTTGTATCAGTCAGTAGCCATTAAAGGCAACTGTAAAAGCGCTATTAGTAATAAGATTTACAACCATTTGGATGTTCATAACAACGAGGGAGAGAGATTACAATTTCCTTTCATGAGTCTCTACTACCTTATGAGTGACGGCTTTTTCTGGTATGTACGAGCTCCACCAAATCACCTGAGCAAATTTTTAGATTTTGTCTGGGGAGCATGCCCCAATTTTGAGCTCTATTTATTTGATTATCAAACGTCGCAAATTTATGGGTTGTGGGCAGAAACATTTGATAGCGAAAATCATTCTTGGAAAAAAGACCATGCCTACATGGTTGAGCGTGTTTTAGAGGATTTAATTTAGCATCCAAAATTTTCTGAAAAACTTCCAAAGAAAGAGAAACAGCTATAGAAGATGGCTGTTTTTGAAAAAGTCACTCATCCTCTTTTGGTAATTGACAAGCAGTCGTAATCATTGGGTCAGAAACGCCCATAAGATCGAAATGGATTGCTTTTGCCGCTAAACGACCCCCACCCATCGCCGAAATGACTGTTGCTGCCCCTGTGACAATATCCCCGGCAGCATAGACGCGCTTCATACTTGTGCGACCAATGGGGTCAGTAATAATATTCCCCCATTTATTTGTCTTGATTTCTTTTGTGGATTGAGGGATGAGAGGATTAGCATTATTACCAATAGCAATGATGACCAAATCCGCTTCGAGTTCGAAGAAGGAATTTTCAATGGGAATCGGCCGTCTTCTCCCAGAAGCATCCGGCTCGCCGAGAGTATAATTTTGACATTTCACACGGCAGACATTTCCTTGTTCATCGCCAATAATCTTAACGGGATTTGCAAGTAACTTAAAAATAATCCCTTCCTCTTCAGCATGATGCACCTCTTCAGCTCGTGCTGGCATCTGTTCCCGAGCCCGACGGTAGACAAGTGTTACTTTATTTGCCCCCAAGCGCAAGGCAGTTCGTGCACAATCCATAGCAACATTCCCCCCACCCACGACTATCACTTTAGAACCTTTAATGACTGGCGTGTTATAATCCGGAAATAGATAGGCTTTCATAAGGTTAGACCTTGTTAAGTATTCATTTGCTGAGTAAACGCCATTTAAATTCTCACCTGGGATATTCATAAATCGTGGAAGACCTGCTCCGACACCGATGAAAAGGGCGTCAAAGCCATCTCTTGTTAGAAGCTCATTTATCGTTTTACATTTTCCAATAACATGGTTATACTTAATCTCAACACCCAAACGCTCTAAATAATGAATCTCTTTTTCCACGATCTCTTTCGGTAGACGAAATTCAGGAATGCCATAGACAAGAACACCACCACCTTTATGGAAGGCTTCAAAAATGGTCACTTGATAGCCTAAAAGTGCCAAATCCCCAGCAACAGTTAAACCCGACGGCCCAGAGCCAACAATAGCAACTTTTTTTCCATTAGGTTTTGCTTTTTTGGGCAATTCCACATGTCCACCTAAACGCTCAAAGTCAGCGCAAAACCGTTCGAGATAGCCAATAGCAACAGGTTCATGACGGCGACCAAGAATGCAAGTCGCTTCACATTGTGTCTCTTGAGGACAAACACGACCACAAACTGCCGGAAGAACATTGGTTTCTTTAATCTTACAAGCGGCTTCTACAAATTTTCCTTCAGCAATTAAAGCAATGAAATCTGGTATTTGAACCTGGACAGGGCAACCTTCAACACATTTCGGGCGTTTGCATTGAAGGCAACGTGAGGCCTCTAAACGCGCTTGTTCAGGGGTAAGACCAAAAGGAACCTCTTCAAAATTTTTCACACGAATAGCAGGTGGTTGCTCGTTCATTTTTACTCGAGGTGGCCTGGTAGGGTGACTCTTTTTCTCAGAAGTAGCGGGTTTGCCTTTTGGTTTGGGGGAATCTTTCTTACTCATCTGACTCACCAAAATAACTTTCTATCAAAGCCCGACAAATATGAGGACTGGTTTGATAGGAGATCATTTCTGCTTCTTGATAAGCGGCTTTTCTTTTCATTAATTCAGCCCAATCAACTTGATGCCCATCAAACTCTGGGCCATCCACACAAGCGAATTTTATCTTTCCTCCAACAGAAACACGACAACAACCACACATCCCTGAACCATCTAACATGATAGTATTAAGAGCCACTCTTGTTGGGATACGATACGGAGCGGTAATATTGGAGCAGTTCATCATCATATAAGTGCAACCAATGAATTTTGCGTGGTCAAAACGATGGCCGTTTTTGATCAACCTATCAAGAACGGTTTGAACATGCCCATTCGTTCCTCTCGAGCCATCAGAGGTGGCAATGTAGAATTCATCGGAAACGGCGCGAAGTTTTTCCTCGAGATAAATCAAATATTTACTCCGCGCTTCAATAATAGTGACGATTCTATTGCCTTTTGCCTTTAGTGCTTTCGCCAATGGGTAAATAGCACCGATGCCATAACACCCCCCTCCCAGCAGAACAGTACCATAGTATTCGATTTCTGCCGGTCGTCCTAAAGGGCCGGCAACTGCATAGAGTTGTTCACCAGCATGCATATTCGCGATTTTGCCGGTCGTTATCCCTAATTCTAACATAAAAATAGTGAAAGTGTCTTTTTTTGTTTCAACAATCGACATGGGGATCCGTTCGCCTTTCTCATCAGGCATGAGAATAACAAATTGTCCTGGTTTAGCCTTTTTTGCGACATTTGGTTCACGAATAATTAAACGATGGATATTTGGTACTTCTTCTCTTTTTTCAACGATTTCATACATTTCGCACTCACCACGGTTTTGCTCTATTTTTGCGATACTCGAGAAGGATTTTGAAATCGGGAACTTTCTCAGCAATTGGCGTTCCCCGGTATTTGAGATAATATTCATCCACAGGGCGGACCATTTGTTTATAGTTTACCCGACCCATTTCTTGTTCAATTTCATCAACATCCAGATAATTTAGCCCACCAAGGTCAAGCTCTTGAGCGATTTTGCAAACAATTTTCCAATCTTCTAAAGCAAGGTCAGGTGCCTTCACTACTTTCTGGATAGGCATTGGCCCCCTTTGAGTATAATAAGTGCCAAACTGCTCAGTAAAAGCTGCAGCCGGCAAAACCACATCTGCAAGCTCATACCCTTCAGAGGGAAAAACTTCTTGGAAAATAAGGTGTTCTAGAGTCTTATAGTTCTTCAACCCTGGTAAACCCTCTGTGGTCCACAAGACTTTGATGCCTTTTTTAGGAATTTGAGTCAAATCCTCGACTGTAGTATAAATGTTTGTAATTTCCATCATTTCAGCGAACTTTCGAAAGACATAATCTGACTCATCTGTCAGGAAATTGGTAAGATAGAGAGCAATTTTTGAGGGGGGATAGGCTTCCAGCAACTCCGCAACATGGGAGCCAATCTCGTCCCAATTCGTCGGATAAAGCTTGAAATTTTGAAGAAATCTTGGAAAACGGATCCTATCAACAGCGTTAAAGAATGTTGGTAAGCAGAAACGACCTTTAACACAAATGCCAGTTTTGAGAGTTTTATAGTCGGGGTCGGGGCGGACCGCAACAATACGCCCCCACTTGACATCCATTTCGAAACGACAACCTTTGTTACAAAGCATGCATGTCGTCCGTACCCGGTCATCAGGTTCTTGATACCACTTCTGTCCCCGCGCAGACAACGCTCCTGTCGGGCAGACATCAATGCATTGCCCACAAAACTTGCAATCGGTTTCAATGTGGGGTTTTTCAAATGAAGTACCAATTTTGGTGTCGTGACCTCGCTTCGTAAAGACAAGAATATGCGCGCCTTCCACTTGTTGGCATACGCGAACACAACGACCACAATGGATACAGAGATTATAATCGCGGTCGAAAAAGGGATCATTGCGCTCTATGGGAAGCTCTTTATAAAAAATAGGGAAGCGGATGGTTTTAAAGTTCAATTCCTCAGCAATTGCTCGAACCTCGCACATGTCTTTATTTGGGCACGTATTACAACCTGTAATAACGCCGGCTTTCATTATTCCCGAATTAAATTTGTCGCAGTGCTCTGCTTGAGCACAGATCATACAACTACTGGGATGTTCTGAAAGGATTAACTCGAAAATGGCTCGCCGGAGTTTCTTTATCTCGAGATTATTAGTAGTAATCACCATGCCATCTTTCGCCGGTGTTGTACAGGCATTCATAAACCCAGGAACACCATGCACTTTTATCATACAAAGACGGCATGCACCAAAAGAGGGGAGACGTTCATGTGCACAAAGAGTAGGAATGTGGATATTATTCTCTCGAGCAATTTCAAGGATAGTTTTCCCTTCGACAAACGGAACTTTTTTCCCATCAATGACTAACATGAATCACATCCACCTTGTCAACTTTTCGGATGGCTTTTGCCGGGCAGTTGCTGAAACAGACATCACACTTAATACACTTCTCAATGTCGATGAAGTGGGGTTGTTTTTTCTCGCCGGAAACCGCCCCAACAGGACAACGTTTCCTGCAGATTTCACAGCCAATACAAGTCTCTGCATCAACAACATACACAAAGAGATCTTTACAAACCTTCGCGGGGCAACGCTTGTCTACAATATGAGCAACATATTCATCTCTGAAGTAAGTGAGAGTGGTAATAACAGGGTTGGGGGCTGTTTTCCCGAGACCACAAAGCGATCCTTCACTAATAGTATGGGCTAGCTCTTCTAACAGCTCAAAATCGTCAATGGTCCCTTCTCCTTTGACAATTTTAGTTAAAAGATTCAACAACTGTTTTGTACCAATTCGGCAGGGGACACATTTTCCGCAGGACTCATTTTCAATAAATTGGAGAAAATATCGCGCAAGATCAACAACACATGTATCAGAATCGATGACAACAATGCCACCAGAGCCCATTATTGCCCCCAGTTTATTCAAATTCTCATAATCAAGAGGTTCATCTATAAATGCCGCAGGGATAGTACCGCCAGAAGGACCGCCAACTTGAATTGCCTTGAATTCTTTATCCTCATATATGCCGCCGCCAATATCATAAATGACTGTTCGGAGAGTAGTACCCAATGGTACCTCGATAAGACCACTCCGTCTAATTTTGCCCACCAACGAAAAGGTTTTTGTTCCTTTGGATTTCTCGGTGCCGAACTGAGCATACCATTTACTCCCATTCCGGATGATAGCCGGGACAGTACCTAATGTTTCAACATTATTAATCACTGTAGGCTTCCCCCAAACACCATGTTGGGAGGGATAAGGAGGTTTTTGCCGGGGCATACCTCGTTCTCCCATAATCGAAGCAATAAGCGCTGTCTCCTCACCACAGACAAATGCACCTGCGCCCTCTTTCAACTCGATTTCAAAAGAAAAGTCGCTTCCGAGGATATTCTCTCCTAAAAGTCCAAACTTTCGCATGTCTTTCAAGGCTTTCCGAAACCGTTGAATGGCCAATGGGTATTCTGCACGACAATAAATATACCCTTTTACAGCAGAAATAGCATACCCGGCAATCAAGAGCCCCTCAAGAACAGCATGTGGATCGCCTTCGATCAACGAGCGATTCATAAAAGCTCCAGGATCGCCTTCGTCGGCGTTACAGATCACATATTTCTCCGGATCCTTTTCTGCTAGGGTGAACTTCCATTTTAAACCAGTGGGAAAGCCAGCACCACCACGTCCTCGCAGGCCGGAATCGGCAATTTCCTGGATGACCGTTTCGGGCTTCATCTGTAAAACTTTGTTCAACGCTTGATAACCGTCATTTGCTAAATAATGTTCAATGTTTTGAGGGTCGATTAAACCACAATTTTTCAGAACAATGCGTTTTTGTGCTTTAAGCATCGGATGGTCCCAAATGGAGGGAATTGTTGTTTCTGAGCCATTTGGGGATGATAATACACCAATTGCTTTGTCAGGTTGGGGGTCGTTTTTCACCAAATAATTTTCAACGATCTCTGCTGCTTGAATGGCTTGCACATTTCCATAGAAAATAGTGGGATGCCCTTTTTTTTGAACTGCAATAATCGGTTCAAGATAGCAAGGGCCAATGCAACCAACTTCTATTATCTCGAGTGGGAGTGTTGCTTTTAACTCTTTTATTGCTTCAATAACGGGGAGAACACCAGCCGCACGCCCACACGATGCTGCCCCAGCATAGATTACAGGGGTTTTTTGGGCATGCAACTTATCCCAAGACCTTTTCGCTTTTTGAACGAGGGTGTCAAAATCAGTCATCCGTCATTTTCCTCCACCTTTCGCGGGAGTTTTCCGGGGCGCGTTTGCCCGCCGATATTTCCGCAAGATTTTAGTTACTTTGGCAGCACTCATATTTCCAAAGACATTGTCATCAATAACCATGACAGGAGCCAAAGCACAGCAACCCAGACAGTACACACTCTCAATACTGAAGAGACCATCTTTGGTGGTCTCACCAGGTTGAATGTGTAATTCTCTGCAGATCTTATCAAGCAATGATTGAGCGCCTCTGACATGGCAAGCTGTACCCATACAAACCCGAATTTGATGTTTCCCCGGTTTCACGAATTTAAACTGGGAATAAAAAGTTGCAACACCATAAATACGATGCTCCGAAATTACCAGTTCTTTAGCGATAAAAGAAATGACAGGTTCGGCCAAATAATGAAACTCTGCTTGTATATCCTGGAGGATTTGAATAATATTCCTCGGGTCCTTCTCATGTTTCGCGAGGATTTTGTGAATCTTCTTGATAACGTTGTCAGAGAGCTTAAAATCATGATGAATGATCTTTAAGCTATCGCTGGTCATAATTATTTCCTCTGTTTTTAAGCGCAATTTACTTGTTTTTGATGATGGCTCACCAACTCTTTAATGCTCTTTCTTTGAAACCCACCACTTCTTTTTACCAGTAAATGCTATCCTCCAGCATAACATGTTGTAGGTCCTCTTGGCTTAAGCTATGCCAATGACACCCTTTTTTCGAGCAGAAATAAAAATCGATCATTTGTCGTAGCGCCGCCACCTCCACATGTACTGCTGGGGCACCACATTTCTCACATTTAATGTTGTTTGATATCAAATTAAAGTTACAGAATGGGCAGGAGATAGTTTTGACAACCGCTCCTTCCGGAATGAAAATTGTGGATTTATTTTTGAAGACATTAAGATAGGGGCTGAGAAGCAGATAACCTTTTTCGTGGCATTCATTTTCAATCTTAAAGATGACTGAATTCTTTTCAACCAAACCTTTTTCACAGTTCGGGCAATATATTCGCAGAAATGTTCCTGTTTTGATGATCTCCTTTTGCGCTTCTTTTTCAAGATCATTATGGAGCTCTACTACGGATGGGTCAGCAATATGGTCCAGTAAGTACGTAGAAATTTGAGATAAATCCTCAAACTCTATATTGTGCTTTTTACATCCTGCTCTGGAACAGAAGCGAACGATCCCTCCTTCGGCGATTTTAAGAGGAATCATCTTCGCACCACACTCGTCACAATTTCGTTCTGAGGTAATTTCTTTATAACAATAGGGGCAATAGAATTGGTATTCTTTGCCTTTATCAACAGTCAAGTCTGTTTGATAGTTATAGCTGCCGTAAAACGCACTCAACCGTATCGTTCCTTTTGTTTCACCATCCTTTATTGTTAGTTTAATACTAGGAATATCATCCACCAATTCTGAAGAATCCATTAATGACGCGCCACAAACCGGGCAATTGCATTTTAAGGATATGTAGCTATACATGCTTACCCTCCTTGGTTTTTAATTTTGGAGTAGAAAAAAATGAATTATGTTTTATTACGGCACCATGGTATTTAATCATTTCCTACAAATTTTTAAGTAAAAACTCATTTTTGAGTAATTTTGTCAGCAAGGGAAAATAAGGGGAAAAAAGATGAAGTGAAAAGCATCAGATGCGATAAGAATTACACTTGCAAGCATCTTGCGATGTAGATAATGAAGCAAGGGTAGTTTCAATGATCGCTTCCATGAGAAAGGCCTTTTCCTTAAAAATAGTGAAAACTTCATCAATTGAGATTCGATCTTGAAGGCCGGCTGCAAAATTGGTGACAAGACAAAGCGTAGCATAACACATGCCAAGTTCACGAGCAAGGACACATTCTGTCACAGAAGTCATTCCAACCACTGTTGCTCCAAGCAATTTAAATGCAGTAATTTCTGCGGGTGTTTCGAAACGCGGACCATCAGTACAAATATAAACGCCAGCATTGTGGATAGGGACTTGTAACTTTTCCCCGACTGTTAGAATGGTTGAACGTATGTCTGGACAATAGGGCGTTGAAAAATCAGTATGAACTACCCCACCAACAGTTCTACCAGAATGAAGAGTTATTGAAAAAGTCCCATCAAAAAAACTCTTCGGGCGGCCGGTTGTAAAATCGATAAATTGCTCGGGAAGGACTAAAGAGCC
>Ga0190348_1000041_pt1 | contig 35366 bp, 24 predicted proteins | sample 48721367_MG_FD_161658 | JGI IMG/M metagenome (GOLD analysis project Ga0190348, IMG submission 161658) | Hydrothermal vent microbial mat bacterial communities from Southern Trench, Guaymas Basin, Mexico - 4872-13-6-7_MG | ecosystem: Environmental > Aquatic > Marine > Hydrothermal vents >... | reverse complement strand
ACTTCAGGCGGAGATCAATCACTGGAATGACCTTCCCCCTGAGATTTATGACCCCTTTTACATAGCCCGGTGTCTGAGGCACAGAGGTGATGTTCATGATGCCTATGATCTCTTTTACCTTGAGGATCTCCAGGCCGTACTCTTCGCCATCCAGCTCAAAGGTGAGATATTTCCCCTCTCTGCTTGATGAAGCCATTGGGCCTCCTGTCGTCGCTTCCGACTCAGTCTGCATGATCCATATCCTCCTTTATTATTGTTGTGGTATTGATATTTCTTTCGGCATAACAGAAAAAACCTTGAATCTTTCAAGCACAGGGAAGCAGTAAATCCAAAATTTTTGGACATGGTCGATAATTTATTAAAGATGTTACAAAAATGTGACGATTCCAATATTGTGGTAACAAGCTTGCCTGCAATGAAGTAGGTCAGGCACTGGATTCGGATACAAAAAAGGGGGTTGATGAACCTGTAAGGAGATAAAGATGACGGAAAAAGCAAAATCAATAATTTATGTAATACTCTGCTATGGGACAGTGGCAACAGTGAGCCTTGTATGGTGCTCCTTACAAGTTGTGACTGCCTGGGCTGAATCTGAAAAGACTTACGTTGGTTCGGATTCCTGTCAGGAATGTCATGAAGACGAATACAAAAGTTTTAAAAGGTACGCCAAAAAAGCACATTCTTATGAAAGCATTGCAAATATGGAAAATGGCCTCACTGAAATGGAATTTCGCACATGTTTTGAGTGCCATACAACTGGATTCGGGCAACCGGGAGGATTTCAGTCCATACAGGATACGCCCCACCTAAAAAATGCAGGATGTGAAGTATGCCACGGCCCCGGGAGTCTTCATATAGAATCCGGGGATCCCGCAGATCTCAAGCAGGACCTGACGGCAAAGGACTGTGAATCGTGTCACAACTCAGAACGCGTGGCGGCTTTCGATTACAGGCCCCTTATCCACGGAGGGGCGCACTAGTTCCTGCAGAGACCGAACCGAAGCTTACGAGAGGATTAAATGATGTTAAGGAAATTATTCAGAAGCTTACAGGCCAAAGTGCTTGCTTCCATCATAACACTTTTTCTAGTCGTGATCGGCTCTATAATTTACGTAAATATGTGGAATCATACACAGGATCTTAGGGAAAAAAACAGTGAGGCAGGCCTTGATCTGTCCAATTCGATTTACAGAAGTATTATTTTCCCCATGTCCAGAGGTGACAGCCTGGCCATAAGAAAACAGTTGGCCGATTTGAGACAGGGTAACAAAGATGTGGAGGTCCTACTCTTTGGTCTCAATAAAAAAATTGTCTATGCCTCAAATACGGAAAAAGAGGGAACAGAGCTTTCTCAACAAATTCATGATCCTGCCTTTGCAACAGCACTGAATACAATGTTGATTAATGGCAAAAGCGCCGAAACAGGCTACGAAGAAATCATAGGCGGGAAACGATATTTTTCAACACTGCTTCCCATCTTAAATGAAAATCGTTGTTATCATTGTCATGGCTCAAGCCATCATATACTGGGCGGATTGGTCGTCAGACACCAAAACGAAAAAATATACGCGAGCATTTCCGACCTTAGAATCAAAAACTTGACTATGGGGTTAGGCGGCGCCCTTTTAGTCACTTTGTTGGTCCATTTTTTGATCGCAAAGCTGGTCATCAATCCTGTCAATATGTTGAAGGACCAGGCTGAAGCCATAGCTAAAGGGGATTTGACCCATGACTTGGCCCTCAAATCACGAGACGAACTGGGCGCCCTGGCCGATTCATTCTCTCAGATGAATGAATACTTAAACAAAACAATTGGTATCGTAGAAGAAAGTACCATAAAATTAGCTGAGGGAGCCAGCGAGCAGGCGAGTGCGGTGGAAGAGACCTCATCCTCCATAGAAGAAATTTCATCAATGATGAAAAAGAACACGGAAAACAGCCAAGAAGGAAACAGGCTGATGAATATTACGGAACAGATCCTGGCAGACGGGAATGTTTCGATGAAGGCGTTGGCAGACTCCCTGCGAGAAACATCAGCGGCCAGTGATGACATCGGCAAGATTATCAAAACCATCCAGGAAATCGCCTTCCAGACAAACCTGCTTGCCTTGAATGCCGCCGTGGAAGCAGCTCGTGCGGGAGAGGCCGGTTCCGGATTTGCCGTAGTGGCAGAGGAAGTCAGAAATCTGGCCATAAGGTCTGCGGAGGCAGCCCAAAATACGGAAAAACTCATTGAAGACATTATCCACAAGATCAAGAAAGGGACAGACCTAGTACAAAAGACCGACGACAAATATCGTGAGGGAGCCACCAGCACACACAAAGTGAGTAGCATAATTTCTGAGATCGCCTCTGCCATTAAGGAACAATCAGAAGGAATCGAGCAAGTAAATATAGCTATTCTTGAAATAGACAAGGTGGCTCAAAGCAGTGCGGCTTCGGCAGAGGAACTCTCCGCTTCGATTTCTGTCTTTAAAACCGATCGACATTACGACCGAAAAACCGGACACTCTGAGCATTATGCAGAAAAAAAGAAGGCGTGTAGCAACACTCACCGAAAGGCGTAGCGGATGTGGATACGGCAAAAATGGTCAAGGACAAACAAATAAGCACTTCCAAAGCAAAGGAGGTGAAACCCAAACAAATTATCCCCCTGGATGATGACGATTTCAAAGACTTCTTCTAAATAAATTGATGAAGGGAAGGGGGGTGGCTTATGCTGCCCCCTTACTTGTTTTATCTTCGGGATTGGTGTTAAAGCGACGCCACCTTTGATCTTTCTCCCAAAAACCTTTGTGCCGTTTCCATACGTTTATTACTCTTATCAATCTGTTCAGATCACAATTTGTATGGTTTTTGTTCTGAAAAAACATATAGTTTACTCGATCGGAGGCAATTTAAGAATTCGCAACAGCATCATCATTTTTTCGGAAAGCCCCATAATTGAAGCTATTACCTCGGCTGGTTTGAGATTGGAACGCGCAACCGACCTGAGCAACAGATAGAAATATGTGGTTTCGTCACTTTTTACACCCTCGGGCCAGGGAAAAGGTATTATGTTATTGGCTTCAATATCTTCTTTTCTTATTGGCTTAAGAAATTTGATTACGTGTTTGAGATCTATGGTAATCTGTTTTTTCTTTCGTGTTCTGCTCACATACCAATTGGAACTTTCGCTTAGCCTTTCAATCGAGCCTTTTACCTGAGATTCTGTAACACCAGGGACGAATATCAAATATTTTACTGGTTCCGGAATTCCAAAAGCCCTCTTTGAGTCTCTGCCTTCTACCGAGCTTATCTTGATTCCTTGAGGCAATTCCTTGTTAAGCAAATCTTTTATGTGATCGGGATTCATAAGTTCTGTCAGTGTAACGGCTAATTGTTCTGCCAGGCTCTCTGTACCCAAAGGTATGGGTTGCCCAAAAGAAAAGCGGGGTCTGGGATGAAAGCCATGAGAATAAGCAATCGGCATATGCGCCCTTCTCACTGCCCTATGAAAAACACGGACCAGTTCCAGGTGTCCCAGAAAACGTGCCTCTCCCAGTTTGGTGAAGGACAAATTATAGGTAATTGAGTGATCAGATAATCGCGTGATCGGGTAATCAGATAGTTGAGCAAAGGACGAAGTATGGATCTTTTCCTTTTCATAGATTAAAGGACGAATATGCTTAAAATCACATACTTCGCAGGCTTGGCATTCACCATGTCTGCAGTCCGGCGTAAAAGTCTCCTCCCTGGCCTTCTCTCTTTCATTCAGCAGATACTCACGGCTCACACCAGTTAAGATATGGCCCCAGGGAAGGGATGCCTTTAAGTCAATTGCTTCTATATATCTTTTAAGTTCTACATCCTCTTCAACCGCGGCCTTTTTATACAAATCCAGCATTAAGTGATCACTCCATGCATCAAGACGCGCTCCCATTTCCCATGCCCTGCAAAGGACTCTTGTAAGCCTGCGGTCCCCTCTGGAAAAAACGCCTTCCAGAAAGCTCTGAAACGGATCATGCCACTTATAACGAAGGTCACGACCTTTTAATTTGTACTTCAGGAGTTCAAGCCGATCTCTAGATTCCCGCAGACTTAGTTGCCGTTCCCACTGAAAGGGAGTATGGGGTTTTGGCACAAAAGTGCCTACGCTGACGGTGACCTTTTTGCCCCTTTTTCTGCTACTTCCAAGTACCCTCTTTGAGAGTTCGGCTATTTCCAATACATCGGCCACAGTCTCTGTCGGAAGACCTGTCATAAAGTAAAGTTTTATATTGCTCCATCCGAGGTTATAGATTTTGGCGGCCGTATCAATGAGATCATGCTCTGTAATTCCTTTGTTTATTACTCTTCTCAGTCTCTCGCTCCCTGCTTCCGGGGCCAAAGTAAATCCGGTTTTCTTTACCCTTTGTATCTGTTGCATAATTTCCGAATCAAGAGTACCTATTCGAAGAGAGGGAAGAGAGACAGCAACATTCTCCGGCATGTAGCGATCCATCAAGGTACATAACAAAGGCAAAAGACACTTATAATCACCCGTACTCAGGGAAAGTAGTGAAAATTCCTCCCATCCGGATGTAGCCAGGGCCTGTTCCAGCAGGCCAAAAATTTTTTGGGGTGAGCGTTCACGTACTGGTCTATAGGTAATACCTGTTTGGCAAAACCTGCAACCACGGGTACAGCCCCTTGCTATCTCAACCCCCATACGATCATGGACTATCTGGGTATAAGGTACAACAGGGCGAGAGGGGAAAGGGGCCTTGTCGAGATCAGATACTATCCTGCGTTTTATAAAAGTTGCTTCGGGCCTTTTGGGCTCCAGTAAGGCAAAGGAGCCATCATCTTGATATTTTGGTCTGTAAAAACCCGGTATATAAACGCCGTCCACATGGGAAAGAGCAATAAGTATCTCATTTTTGTCGCTACCTGTTTCTCGCCAATCCTTCACTAGGCTTGCGATTTCAGGTAAAGCCTCCTCTCCGTCTCCTATCAGTATGGCATCAAATAGGTCAGCAACGGGTTCGGGATTAACCGAACAAGTTCCTCCCCCAAGGATTATGGGGCACTTCGATTTGTTTCTCTCCTCTGCCCTAAAAGGTATATCTGCAAGGTCAAGAATAGTCAGAATATTGATATAGCAAAGTTCATATGGGAGGGTTATGGCCAAGACATCAAACTCTCTTAAAGAACGCCGACTCTCAAGTGCCCACAAATGCACCTTTTCAGATCTCAAAAATTTTTCGAGATCTATATCAGGACAGTAAGCCCGGTCGGCCAAGGCCCAGGGTATTTCATTGACTATGTGGTAGAGGATATGAAGCCCAAGATGAGACATACCGACTTCATAGAGATCAGGAAAAATGAGAGCTATTCGGAGACTTGCTTCGTTCCAGTCCTTATGACAGGCATTAATTTCATTGCCAAGGTAACGGCTTGGTCTCTTAATTAAAGGCAGGAAATCTGTTGGTTTCATAGCCGGCCCAAAATAATCCCTTGACACTTTATGAGCAAGTATGCGATTTATTTTCTTTTGTGACCTTAGTTGCTAAAATAGCTGTTAAGCTGTTAAGTTATATATTTAAATTAAAGGCAGGGAGAAACTATATCCTATGGGTAAAACTATAAATGCAGGTCTGTTGGGTTTTGGAACTGTCGGTAGTGGTGCCGCCAGGATACTTCTGGAAAAATCGGAACTTTTAGAGCAACATACCGGCACAACAATAAGGCTTGCGCGGATCTGTGACACGGATATCGTTTCTTCCAGGGGTTTTCCGGTACCCCCTGAGATCCTCACCAATGACGTGAGGTCCCTCCTTGACGACCCGACACTAGACATATTTATTGAACTCATAGGTGGCCTTGAGCCGGCCCGGACCTTTGTGTTAGAGGCTATTCAAAAGGGAAAGCACGTTATTACGGCAAACAAAGCCCTTCTTGCAACTCACGGCGATGAAATTTTTGATGCGGCAGCAAGATACGGTGTTGAACTGGGGTTTGAGGCCAGTGTGGGCGGCGGGATACCTGTTGTTAAGACTGTGAAAGAGGGCCTTGTGGCAAACCGTCTTCACACGGTTATGGGCATAATGAATGGTACTGCCAACTATATCCTCACCAGGATGACCGAGGAGGAAATAGCATTTCAGGAGGCTCTGGCAGATGCGCAACGCCTTGGCTATGCTGAAGCAGATCCTGCTTATGATATTGAAGGTATTGATACAGCCCACAAGCTTGTTATCATGGCCATGCTGGCTTTTGGTGCCCCGGTGAAACTTTCAGATATCTATATAGAGGGTATATCAAAGCTCTCACCTCTGGATATTTTTTTTGCGAAGGAATTTGGATACAGGATCAAGCTTCTAGCCATTGCAAGAAACAGCTGTGATGGGATTGAACTAAGAGTCCACCCCACTATGATCCCGTCAGAGCATCTTCTCGCACAGGTTGGGGGAGTCTATAATGCCTTTTACTTCATTGGCGATTCGGTAGGAAAGGTACTACTATACGGCCTGGGAGCCGGGCAAATGCCGACAGGCAGCGCAGTTGTAGCTGATGTAGCGGACGTGGCCAGAAATATATCAAGGGGGACGCTCGGTAAAGTGGCATCTTTGGGAACTCCTCATGATATGCTAAAACCCCTGAGAAAAAGCCCTATAGATTCTTTGAAAGGTTGTTATTATTTTAGATTTTCAGTTGTGGATAGGCCGAAAGTCCTTGCCCGGCTATCTGGAATCCTGGGAGATTTGGGTATCAGCATAGCCTCGGTCGTGCAAAATGGACGGGGTAAGGAATCGTCAGTTTCTGTAGTGATGTTAACACATGAGGCCCACGAGGCCCAAGTGCGCGAAGCATTGAGGCAAATCGGCTCCATGGATGTGATTTCAGGTGAAACCATGGTCATCCGCATCGAAAACCTCAAAACCCTTGATGAAAATATCTAAAAAGGAGTTCTGTTGTGGCAGACGTCAACACAATAAATCTTGCTGAATTTACTGACCAGGCTCAAGACTTACCCAAGATGGAACTTCCAGCTTCTAAGTATGTAATATTAATTGGAGATGGCATGGCCGATCTGCCAATCGACGATTTAGGGGGCAAGACCGTTTTAGAAAAGGCACGGACACCTGCCATGGACCACTTGTCCAAATTAGGGGAATTGGGCAGAGTACTTACCATCCCTGAGGGTTTTCCTCCGGGAAGTGATGTAGCTAATATGTCACTTATAGGTTATTCGCCAAAAGAGTTTTATACGGGCCGCGGCCCTCTGGAGGCCGCTGCAATGGGTATTCAGATGAACCCAGAGGATGTGGCCTTCAGATGTAATCTGGTTACCTTGAAATTCAGAGAAGGCAGAGTCTACATGGAAGACTACAGTGCCGGCCACATAAGCACTAAGGAAGCTCACACGCTCATAGAGGACTTGGCGCCATTAGTATCCAGTCGTTCTTTTGGACTCTTTCCCGGTGTAAGTTACCGTCATCTTTTACTTTGGCGTGGCGGTCCAGAGGGCATTTCCACTGTACCTCCTCATGATTTTACTGGAATGGATGTTACTGAAGCCTGGCATATTTACGAAGAAGAACCGCTTCTACATGAACTTCTTACAAAGGCCATTACATTTTTCCATCGTCACTCTGTTAATGAGAAGAGGCGGATCGAGGGAAAACTGCCTGCAAATGCATTATGGCCATGGGGTCAAGGCCGGAGGCCCTTATTTGCCACGTTTTCTCAGCTCTATGACATAGATAGCGCGGTTATTGCTGCAGTTGATCTCATAAGAGGCTTGGGGGTCTGGGCGGGTATGGAGGTTATCAATGTGCCGGGGATTACCGGTTATCTGGACACCAACTACAGGGCAAAGGCAGATGCGGCCCTAAAGGCATTACAGAAAAAGACACTCGTACTTGTTCATGTTGAGGCCCCTGACGAAGCCGGTCATATGGGAAATGTTCGCGAAAAAATCCGTGCGATAGAGCGCTTCGACAAAGAAGTGGTGGGACCTGTTATGGATGGTTTGAGGGATATGGGAGGATCTTATAGGATATTGTTGGCCACAGATCACTATACGCCGGTTAGTCTTAAAACCCATAGCCCTGGACCGGTACCCTATGTTATCTATGACAGTTTTAGCCCGAAAGACAATTCAGATGCCACCTTTAACGAACCTGCCGCCGAACAAAGCCCTATATTGATCAAAGAAGGCCACAAATTGATGCAGAGGTTCATAGGAGTGACACCCAGAGATGTGGAACTCAATCCGAAAAAGAAGTTAAGTGAACAAAAAAGCGCCCAGGCCAATTGAACTCAAGGAACCAATACACCGCCTCGCCTATAGAGTGATTTACGGTGATACTGATACAGGCGGTGTGGTGTATTATGGAAACTATCTGAGATTTTTTGAGATAGGGCGTACTGAGTTCCTGCGGTCCATGCTCAAAACATCTTATCGCGATCTTGAGGACAAAGGGCTTATACTTCCTGCCAGTGAAGTTTACTGCCGCTATAAGGCCCCAGCCAATTATGACGACTTACTTGAGATATCAACTTCACTGGAAAAATCTTCCAAATTCTCTATACGTTTTCATTATCTAATTCATCGATTATGTGACCATCGCTTGCTGGTCAGGGGCTATACAGTTCACGCGGCGACGGATAGATCAGGCCATCTTACCAGTATTCCCAAGGATTTCCAGACAGCTCTTGCAGACATCTGCAATAGTTAAAACCCATTGTACTAAACAAAATTATTCACTTTCTGCCAAGAAGGGTAAAGATTTCCTCAACACAATTTCGCTCTTCTTGTTGACAGACTACCCTAGCTTGTTAATATGACAGCTCGACAAGGTGGTGGTCCCCATGACTTTGCGTTCTTTTTTGGGAGGGTTATGCTTGATTGCTCATATATCACCTCCCATCAGGTATACTGGATTAATGGACGTACGGCGTGAGTTCATATATTCCTGAAGACGTCCTTAGAAACATACTTGAATCTGTAAATATCCGGCAGGTCATCGGAGAATATATTCCGTTGAAGAAAAATGGCCGAAATTGGATCGGTCTCTGCCCCTTTCATCCAGATAAAGATCCCTCTTTTTCAGTAAGCGAAGAAAAACAACTTTTCCACTGTTTCGGGTGCGGCCAAAGTGGGGACGTCTTCAAATTCCTAATGAAGATGCAGGGCATGAATTTTGTGGAAGCAGTGAAAGTTCTGGCCAACCGTTATGGCATAACCATTCCTGAAAGACCCAGATCATACCTAGATCAAAAGCGTCACACTGAAACGGAAGAATTAGTAGGTCTTAACCTGACAGCAGCAACATTGTATCACGAAAACCTCCTTCATTCGCCCGCGGCCATTGATGCAAGAGCCTACCTTGAAAGACGTGGCCTGAAATCAGATATCATTTCCAGGTTTAAACTGGGTTGGGCAAATGACTTATGGGATGGCCTTATAAATCATTTAAAGGCTGAGGGATTATCGCTGGACAAGGCAGAAAAGGCCGGGCTGCTTGTCTCCAAAAAGAATGGTAAGGGATACTATGACCGTTTTCGTGGAAGGCTGATCTTTCCTATCTTTGACAGATCGGGGAAGGTAGTGGCTTTGGGCGGTCGCGTCATAAAAGAGGGCCATCCCAAATATCTCAATTCCCCGGAAACTCCGGTCTACAACAAAAGCAGGGTCCTTTACGGTTTATCTCAAAATAAAGGGGCAATCAGACGGGCCGGGAAGGGCTATGTGGTTGAAGGATACATGGATCTCCTGGCCTTAGCTCAGTCTGATATAGATCAGGTTGTCGCAACCCTCGGTACGGCTTTGACTGAAGACCATGTCAAACAATTAAGAGGACTTTGCAAAGACTGGATTCTGGTTTTCGACGGCGATGATGCAGGAGTCAAGGCTGCCCTTAGGGCCCTTCCATTTTTCTACAAACTGAATCTCAGGGTCAGGGTGCTTAATCTTCCTGCTGAAGATGACCCGGATAGCTTTATAAGACGTGAGGGCAAGAAGGCGTGGAGTGCCTTGATAGATAAAGCTGCTTCAGGACTTGATTTTGCTATTCAGCAAGGATTGGCATCCTACGGGAAAGACCCGGAAGGTAAATTCCGGACAACTGAAAATGTGCTGTCGATCCTTCAATTTGTCAATGATCCGGTAAGGAAATCCCTTTTGGTGGGGCACGTAGCTCAAAGATTGGGTCTAAGAGAAGAAAGTCTTTGGGCGCGCGTAACCGGCTGCGGCAATACTACTATCCGGGCACAGACTGAACATGGAGAGTCTGCCGGGATCAAAAATAGTAAGGGTCTTGAAAATAGGGCGGAGGCAAAGCTAATAAGTTTTCTGCTCGGTCGTCCCAAATATATGGATATTTTTTGGGATGCAGGCCTGGATCTGTGGATTGAAGTCCCATCTCTGAGAAATCTTTGGATGGCAATGTCGCATCTTTACAGCATGTCAGGAAATCTCAATCTTTCTGATTTGTATGACCAGCTTGAGCCTGTACCTGAACTGAGGACTTTGGCTATACGACTTTCTGAAAATTTTGCACCATTTGAGGACATGGAAGAAGAAGTGCTTTCAGACCTGAAAAGATACTGTAAGGATCGTCTCAACAAGGTCTTGAGATGGAATGTTTTGGAACAGATCAAAGCCCCTGCAGAGGTATCGGATGATGAAGAACTCTTGAAGCAATTACTACAGCTACGGTGAGTATCTTCGGAAACTGCAGGTCATAAAGTCCAACTTAATGCCACCTTTTTGGAAAAGGAGGAATTGATGAGGAAAGAAGAGCGCTGTGATTTGCACTATTTGATTGATGATCCACCAATTAGTTGGGAAAAACAGATTAAAAAATCCGTTTATGAAAAGACGAAGAAAATCGGCCGAACATGTCATGTAAAGCATGATGGATTACAAAATCTATGTTTAGATGATGATCAGAACGGCAAGGATGTAAATGAACTGGATGGCGTTTCTACGCTAGAATTGTTTAAAGATGATGACATAGGACTTATTGAGGTTGTAGTCGAAGAGAAATCAGGTAATGATCTAAAGGGGGTTTACCTGGATGGAAGAAAGCCTGGAGGTGTTGATCTGGCAAGAATCTATCTAAAAGAGATGGGGGATAGAAAGATTTTTAGCAGAACAGAGGAAATTACAATAGCAAGGGCTATGGAGGAAGGAGAGCAGGCTTTTGTAGAGGCCTCATTATCTATTCCGGATGTAGTTGATGCCTTTCTCGAGCAAGCTTGGGCTACAATGAATAATGCCGGTCATGTGGATGAAGAGGATTCAGATACATATAATATTAAAGCTCAAAAACTGGTCCATTCAGGAGGTAGAAAGGCCCGTCTTAGAGATATTCTGAGTGAAATTCAGATACTTCAAGACAAAAATTGCAAACTTTTAAGGTCTATAAAATCCGGTATGCCTGATACTGCCTTGAAGGCAATTAAACAGGTTCTCAAAGAAAATCGGGCCTCTATGATGAAGGCCTTTGGTAATATGCGAATTGAAAAATGTTTTCAAGACTTGATTTGCCGGGCGTTCAATGATGAAAAACAAAAATTAAGCAATGTTTCAGAGGAAGAATTTCTGGCCAAGTCAGGGCTGAATGCCGAAGAACTGGAATCTATTATTTGCCGCTTCAATGAAGGAGTCACTCTTGCCAAAGACGCCAAAAAACAGCTCATTTGGGCAAATCTCCGTCTTGTTGTCAGCATAGCCAAGAAATATTTTCATCGGGGCCTTCATCTCTCTGATCTTATACAAGAGGGCAATATAGGTCTTATGAAGGCCGTTGATAAATTTGAGCATAAAAGAGGTTACAAGTTTAGCACCTATGCAACCTGGTGGATTCGCCAGGCTATAACCAGGGCTATTGCCGATCAGTCCAGAACTATTCGCATACCCGTACACATGGTAGAGACCATGAATAAGGTTGTTTGGGCTACACGAGCCCTTATACAAGAAACCGGGAAAGAACCTTCACCAGAGGAGGTTGCTAAACACTTGGGATTGCCCAAGAACAAGGTGTCCCAAATCTTGGAAATGGCCAGAGACCCAGTATCGCTGGAGACCCCTGTAGGCGATGGTGAACAAAGCCACTTAGTAGATTTTATTGAAGATAAAGAGGCGGAACCCCCGGATGATGCCACCATAAATATAAATCTGGTCGAACAAACAAGGATTGCTCTTGGCACCTTGACACCAAGAGAAGAAAAAATACTTCGAATGCGTTTCGGGATAGGAGAACAATCAGATCACACCCTCGAAGAAGTTGGTAGGGACTTTTTTGTTACCAGAGAGCGTATACGTCAAATAGAAGCAAAGGCACTGAGAAAATTGAGACATCCAAGCAGAAGCCAGGGGTTGAGGAGCTTTGTAAAAGGCTAATTTTTGAGGGACAAACTTAATTAAACTCTTGATATAATTTAAATTTTATAAGGGTCCACTTCCTAACCGCCAAGCAACATAATAGGCATTTACGCCATGGTACTTCCTTTGAGTTCTTTAATTTTGTCCCTGAGTTCGGCGGCCTTCTCAAAACGGTGTTCTTTGGCAGCCGCCTTCATCTCCTTTTCTATCATTCTTATACTTTGTTCTATATCCTGGATACCCGACAGGTCTGCATAGGGAAAGGTCGCATCAGCTATATGCCTTTCCATCTGCTGCTCCCTTTCAAAAATTGAAGACAGGGCATCCTTAACATGCTTTTTTATACTTACAGGGTTAATATTATGTATCGTATTATATTCTATCTGTAGTTTACGCCTACGTTCGGTTTCCTCTATTGTCCGCTTCATGGAGTCAGTAATCCTGTCTGCATATAGCAGCACCATGCCATCGACATGCCGGCTGGCCCGTCCAGCAATCTGTATAAGAGAACGCTCCGAACGAAGAAAGCCTTCCTTGTCCGCATCAAGCACCGCCACCAGGGACACCTCCGGAAGATCGAGGCCCTCTCTCAAGAGATTTATACCGATCAGTACATCAAAATCACCCTGCCTAAGGCCCTTTATCAACTGGCTCCTTTGTATGGTTTTTATATCCGAATGGAGATATTCAACACGGATACCCGCTGAGGCATAATAATCTGCAAGATCCTCTGCCATGCTCTTTGTCAGGGTAGTGACGAGCACACGTGAACCTTTGGCAATGGTTTTCTGTATTTCCTCCATAAGATCATCCACCTGGGTACTTGCAGGCCTTACCTCAAGCCTCGGATCCGTGAGACCTGTGGGTCTTATAATCTGCTCTACTACGGCCGCTCCTGCCTTTTCAAGCTCATATGGCCCCGGAGTAGCAGAGATGCAGAGGACCTGGTTTACGGCCTTTTCAAACTCATCAAACCGTAATGGGCGGTTGTCCAATGCAGAGGGAAGCCTGAAACCAAACTCAACAAGGGTCTCTTTCCTGGCACGATCTCCGGCATACATACTCCTCATCTGGGGAATGCTTATGTGGCTTTCATCAATAAATGTCAAAAAATCTTTGGGGAAATAATCTAAAAGTGCAGGGGGAGGCTCTCCAGGGGATCTACCCGAGAGGTGTCTTGCATAGTTTTCTATACCATGACAATAACCCAGCTCCTGAAGCATCTCAATGTCCAAATTAGTCCTCTGTTCAAGGCGCTGTGCCTCAACCAATCTATTCCTGGACTCAAAGAACAGAAGCCTTTCCTCCAACTCAGCCTTGATATTTAGAATGGCACTATCAAGTCTGTCTCCGGATGCCACATAGTGACTCGATGGATATATGATAGTTTCTCTCAGTGAAGCAATAGTTTGGCCATTTAATGGATCAATGATAATTATATTTTCGATTTCGTCTCCGAAGAGTTCGATTCTTAAGGCATATTTTTCCTCATGGGCAGGATAAATCTCAACTATGTCTCCCCGAACCCTGAAGGTACCTCGGTGAAAATTAATATCGTTCCGCTCATAAAGCATTTCAACCAGTCGTGCCAGGATTTCTTCTCTGGGACGCTCATCGCCCACCCTCAAGTAGAGTTGCATCCGCTTGTATTCTTCAGGAGAGCCCAGACCATAGATACATGATACGCTGGCCACAACTATCACGTCTCTTCTGGTAAACAGGGAGTGAGTAGCTGAGTGGCGCAGCCTGTCAATAAAGTCATTGATAGAGGAGTCCTTCTGAATGTATGTGTCGGATTGAGGTATATAGGCCTCTGGCTGGTAGTAATCGTAATAGCTTACAAAATATTCAACAGCATTTTCCGGAAAAAGGGTCTTGAATTCCCCAAACAGCTGCGCAGCAAGAGTCTTGTTAGGCACAATTACCAGGGCAGGCCGTTGCATATGAACTATTATATTGGCCATGGTAAAAGTCTTGCCGGATCCGGTGATTCCAAGAAGCGTTTGAAGGCGGAGGCCTCTGTGAAGACCCTCGGTAAGGGCGGCAATAGCTTCAGGTTGATCTCCGCATGGAGAAAAATCCGAGTGTAAGCAAAAAGGTATTTTCATTGTCCTATTTGTTTTGGGACACAAAGATCATGATAATCCTCTTTAATATTTTATGGGATCTTTTGTTACTTATATATTCACAATTAAGACTAAAAGGCATGATATGCAATAATGCCATTTTTTCGTCTGCATATCTCGAATAAGCAGAGAAAAACTTTCTGCCTGGGAGTGACGAAAATCCACGTTATGAGTGTTTGGATATAATATAAACAGCTGATGCAGAGAAGTATTGTATTATAATTCCAAGAAAGTAGCAGCAATCAATGGACTAGGCAAAAAATATCGGCCCCCATCTGGCCTCTATGCTCTCTTTTTCTTTTTTTAGATAGAGTGCTGCTTTCTTTACAGTATCCAAACTAAGCCCCAAGCTTTTGGGCACCACTACCTTGTTCGGCTCTCCCTCAATGTGCCAACCGAACTTAATTTTCTGACAGATTTCGTCAGCCAAAAAAACCACTGAAGCAGCCAAGGTATTTGGACCGGCGCTGTTGGGACGATGGTGATAACGGATAACATCCATCAACATCTCACTCAAGCCCCATCTCTTGGCTAGATATGCCCCTACCTCCGTATGGGTAAGTCCATACTGCTCCTCTGCATCAAAAAGAGAGATCTGTTTCTTTCTTCTCAACTCCAGAATCTCTCTCAATTCAGATGAAAAGTATAGACAAAGTAAAAAACGTCCCAAATCATGGATCATGCCCGCGGTAAACAACTCATCCGCATCCAGAGCATCAATATCCTCTGCCAGCATATTGGAGACCTCAGCTACACCTATGGAATGAAGCCATATGCTCTTGGTATCAAATTCATCAAAACCTAAATCATTAGAAAATATCCCGGTAAGTGAGAGCCCTATTACTATGCGTCGCACTTCCTCAAAACCCAAAATAACGACGGCCCTGGCAATACTGCTAACCTCCCGCCTCAGGCCATAATACGGCGAATTCGCTATACGCAGCATCTTCGCCGTCAGAACAGGGTCATCTCTGATGATTTTTTCCATAGTCTGGGCCGAGGAAGAGATGCTGCCAAGGCCTTCCAGCACACTATTTAGAGTATGAGGCATAGAGGGAAGATCATGAATATTATCTAAACACTGTATAATTGACATGGCATTTTTGTATCGATATCAAATTTATTATCGTCCATAAACTTCAATGACTTAAGCAAACTTTTCACACTTTTAAAAAATATAGTTTTGATATTACTGGAAATATTTTATAAACATCACAGAATCGCAGTGTGGACGAAAATGCGAATTCACTGTAGCGTCTGCTTGTGATTTTGTTGCCTCACCATTAAAATTCATTCGTTAAAAAGTTCGCGTACCTCGCAAACAATGTATATAAATAGAGGAAGTCGCCTGCAAAAATATAAGAGAATGATCTAAACGGAGTTGCCAGTATGACAAAGAAAGATTCACATCCATCATTTGACTTCATTCGCAATATCATCGCGGAAGATTTGAGTATAAATAAGAATGAAGGTCGAGTGGTAACCAGATTTCCTCCAGAGCCAAACGGCTATCTCCATATCGGACATGCCAAGTCTATATGCCTCAACTTTGGAATTGCCGAGGAAAACAACGGTGTCTGCCACTTGCGTTTTGATGACACAAATCCCAGCAAGGAAGACATTGAATATATTGAATCGATCAAGGCAGATGTTAAGTGGCTTGGTTTTGACTGGGGCAAGCACCTCTACTATGCATCCGACTACTTTGATCAGTTATATGAGTACGCGGTTCAGTTAATAAAAAAAGGCAAGGCCTATGTATGCAGTTTGAGCCCTGAGAAAATCAAGGAGTACCGCGGCACATTAACTGAGCCGGGCAAGGACAGCCCGTATCGCTCACGACCGGTTGAAGAGAACCTGGACCTTTTTGAGCGCATGAGGGCAGGAGAATTTGAAGACGGTTCTCACATACTGCGGGCAAAAATAGACATGGCATCTCCTAACTTGAATATGCGGGATCCGGCCATCTATCGTATTAGGCGTATGTCACATCACAGAACCGGCGACAAGTGGTGCGTTTATCCCATGTATGACTTCACTCATTGCCTTTCTGATTCTATTGAAGGTGTCACACACTCCATTTGTACGCTGGAATTTCAAGATCATCGCCCCCTATACGACTGGGTACTCGACCAGTTGAATGTCAAATGTCATCCTCAGCAAATCGAGTTCGCGCGCCTCAACCTCAGCTATACCCTTATGAGTAAGAGAAAACTGGCTAAACTAGTGGGGTCCGGCGCCGTCTTGGGATGGGATGATCCACGGATGCCCACAATATGCGGTCTGCGAAGACGTGGATATACGCCGAATGCGATTCGGGACTTTTGTGAACGCATCGGAGTAGCAAAAAGGGACAGCACGGTCGATGTGGCGTTGCTCGAACACTGTGTACGTCAGGACCTGAATAAACATGCGCCGCGTATTATGGGCGTATTGCGTCCTCTAAGGGTAGTCATAGAAAACTACCCTGAAGATCAGGTGGAAAGCCTGGAGGCGATTAATAACCCTGAAGATCCTGGTATGGGTTCCAGAAAAGTACCTTTTTCACGAGTTCTATATATAGAACAGGAGGATTTTCGTGAAGATCCGCCGAAAAAGTACTTCCGTCTGGCCCCCGGCCGAGAGGTGCGGCTGAGGTATGCCTATTACATAAAATGCGTTGACATGGTGAAAGACGAACAGACCGGCGAAATAATAGAGTTGCGCTGTACATACGATCCCGAAACTCGCGGCGGCGGATCTCCAGATAAACGAAAGGTCAAGGCAACACTGCACTGGGTGTCGGCTGCCCACTCACTACGAGCTGAAGTACGCTTATACGATCATCTTTTCCTGAAAGCAAATCCCGATGAACTGAAGAACGATGATAATTTCAAAGCCAATTTGAATCCAAACTCCCTGGAGACCTTGACGTCCTGCCGTGTGGAACCGAGTCTAGCAAACGCCTCGCCGGGGAGTCTTTACCAGTTTGAGAGACAGGGTTATTTTTGTGTAGATACCCAAGACTCTTCTGATAAGCTCCTTGTGTTTAATCGCACGGTGACGTTGCGTGACACCTGGGCCAAGATACAAAAAGCCATGAAAAACAAACCGCGATAAGCTCAGAAAAAACAACCAAGTTAAGGATACAGCAATATGCAATCTCAAAACTATAATAAAACCGAAGACGGCGTACGTGTACGATTTGCTCCAAGCCCCACAGGGTATCTACATATAGGCGGGGCCCGCACTGCTATATATAACTGGCTCTTTGCGAAAAAGCACAATGGCGTTTTTATATTGAGAATTGAGGACACGGATGTCGAAAGATCTACAACCGATTCCATCCAGGGTATTATTGAAGGGCTCAGTTGGCTGGGCATTGACTGGGATGAAGGTCCGTATTTCCAGTCAAAATACATTGAGGAGCATAAAAATGCTGCCATGCAGCTGGTGGAGTCAGGACATGCCTATAAGTGTTTTTGTACCAGGGAGGAACTCGATGTAAAAAGGAAGGCCTCTTTAGCAGCAAAACAGTCTGTTCAATACGACAGGACCTGCAGAAGACTTACATCAGAGACCATAGCTGCTAAAGAGGCCCAGGGGCTTCCGTATGTCATTCGTTTCAAAGTACCTGAACAACAAGGTGGGATATGTGTCAATGACGCGGTTTACGGACCGATTGAAAAGCAGTATCAGGATATTGAAGACTTTGTCATATTGAGGTCGGACGGTTCCCCACTCTATCTTCTCTCAAACGCCGTAGACGATATACGGGATGGAATCACACATGTGATCCGTGGTCAAGACGGTCTGGCAAACACTCCCAGACAGATCCTGATATATGAGGCCCTCGGGGCAACATGCCCTGTATTCGCTCATATGCCTCTCACCCTGGACCTAAAAAAGCGCAAGATATCTAAACGGACCCATGGTGAACTTGTATCAGTGCAATTTTATAGAGATCATGGCTTCCTGCCCTGGGCCCTTGTGAATTTCCTTGTGCTTCTGGGCTGGCACACATCTGATGACAAGGAGATATTCGGCAGAGAGGAATTGATAGAAGCCTTTTCACTTGAGGGAATAGGCCGGGCGAATTCCATATTCAACTACACACCTGGAGATCCCAAGTTTTTTACAGACCCCAAGGCCATTTCAATAAATTCTCATTTTCTGAGGACATTACCCATAGAAAAGATCGCCGAACTTGTTAAAGACGAGTTCGTAAAGGAAGGCATCTGGAACCCGGCATATAATAGTGAGAAAAGGCAGTGGTTTCTTTCTACCCTGGATCTTATCAGAAGCCGTTTTCACACCCTCAAGGACTTCCCGTGTCTGGGAAGGGCATATTTCTCGGAAGACTTTCCTGTTGACCCCAAAGCCCTTAAGAAAAGAGTGCTCAACTACCCGAATCTAAAAGAACTTATGCCTCGGCTTGCGGACCGCATGAAGCAGATCGAGCCCTGGACTCTTCAAACTACTGAAGAGGTTGTAAGAGACTTTATACAAGGGCTTGAAGAAAAACCGGGTATCATTATAAATGCCGTTCGCACCGCAGTCACAGGCCAATTGGCGGGTCCGGGCATCTTTGACGTACTTGTGGCCATTGGGAAGGAACGGGTGATCAAAAGACTCCGCAGGGTACCTGAATTGTTTGAAGAAACTCAGAAATAAAATCCGGGCACACCATTTCACATTAACTATCTTGCAGTTTCTCCTTTTTGGAATGAATTAAGTGTGTGTTAAAGGTGGCAAGCGAAATGGATTTGATTTTTTATCCCTACATTATTCGTATTAGATAAACGTAAGCAGTATTTCCGATTTCTCGAATTCCTCCTTTACTTTCTCGATCATCAGCGGAATATCGGCGGCCTCGAGGTCCATCCTTTTCCAGATACTCTGAAAAAATGCAGGCGCCGTCTCGTCCCCGCTGTTTCCTATCTTCTCGACGTTGCAAATGTAGTTGGCCATATGACAGAGAATGACCAGGTCACGGTATTGCTCTGTTGCGTTATCAGGTTCATGGTGCCACCGGATCACTTCAATCACTTCCTCGGAGAGCTTCCATTTCTTTCCCAGCCATGCACCCACCTGGGCGTGATCAGACCCGATGCATTCCAGCTCAATATGAAATAGAGGTATTTTGCGCTTCACGCTTTCATAGAGTGATATTCTGAACTCATCGTGGAAAAACTGCTCGAAGATGATTTTGCCTATATCGTGAAGTAGGCCCACAAGATGGAGCAAATCCGGGGTATAGCGCTTCGAAATCTTCTGTTTGACCCTATTATAGACAATATCGGCTGCAATACCGGTACAAACACAGTGTCGCCAGAACTCTTTTCGGTCAAAGCCGACTTCCACTGATTTGCTGAACGTAGTAAAGACGGAAGTCGACAGGGCAATGTTTTTGACGGCATCGAATCCCATTCTTGACACTGCCTGCTGTACTGAGGTGATCGGCTCGATTCCGCTATAAAATGCGGAATTGACCACCTTCAATATTCTGGCCATCATTGACGGATCGTCTTCAATAAGGGCCGCCACGCGTCTTGCATCTGATTTGGGGTCCCGTATCTCTTCACCCAGCTTATAGATCACCTCAGGAAGAGTCGGAAGATTATGAATTTTCTCTAAACGTTTAACAATACGTGTCTTCATTTCCCTGGACCACCATCAGCAGGTTGTCGGAGTCACTCTGTTTTAAGCACGTAGTAATTATTTTTATTTTTCTCTGATTTTATAACGATTAATCACCAAACCTGTTTTTCCCCTTATGATTTCGATATCATATCCTGATCCACGATTAAATAACGACAAACTGTAAGGGAGGGCTTTACTATAGTACTGATGAAGTATTTGGAACCAAGGATTTGGCAGAAATCAGTTTGCGGCAACCCTTTAAAACCTTATAGGCGATATCATAAAAATTATTACGGGAAGCACAGTCTTTTCCTTCTTTTAAAAATCCCGCCATGTTATTAATTGATGTCTCCAATATTTTGTCATACTGTATTATGCCAAAATCTTCGATCTCAAGACTCAAGTAATTTTTTGCCACAGACTTTACTATATGGGATACATCCTTTTCCTTCATTTTCCTTACCATGTTGACAACCAGTTTTATATTGATACTATCAAGACAGGCTATCAAATTTTCTGCGGAATCATTTCCCAGGGGTTTAATTGCTTCGTATACTTTCGCTATCGAATCTATGCTCTCGCCCTGCACTGAAACACTTGACCTCTTGACAATTTCGAGAGCCTTCGGATCCGTTCGGAAAATTCGATGTAACTTTCTGTAAAGACTTGCTTTAATAAAACCATAACCATTTTGTATTGATGTAGCCTGAGGTGTAATTACAACTATTTTGTTTGGGGCATACAGGAAAAAGTCCATTGTGGTAAAAGAGACTCCAGCGCCGAGATCAAGAAGGATAAAGTCGGCATCAAGATTCTTTAAATGATTTAAAAGACGGGTTTTTTGAGTATACTTTGGATTGGCTATCCCCAAAATATCATCCGCTCCACAGATAAGTTTCAGGTTATTTATCGGGGTTTCCACAACCACTTCATCCATTGATTCCACTCTCCTGCCTATGAAATCCGCCAAAGTATATCTAGGATATCGTATCCCGGCAAAAGTATGAAGGTTGCTGCCGCCTAAATCTGCATCGACCAATATCACCTTGTTGCCGAATTGAGCTAATGAATCCCCAAGTAAAAGTGTAAACAAACTCTTACCGACGCCTCCTTTGCCCCCACCTATGGCCCATATTTTATTTTTTATTTCATCCATGTATCTCTTTCAGACGACTCGGTGTACTGTTTCCAAAGATTCCACATCATGTTGTGGTCTTTATTTTTCATTCCGATTAAACCTTCTATCACCTCTAAATGCCAATCTTCAACATATTGAAACTCGATTCCGATTTTATAAGAAATGGTTTTAGGTATTTTCTTGAACCATTTAATTTGAGCCAAGATAATGACATCGTTCCCCTCCGGCGTACTCAGTGAAAGTCTAAGTTGTGAGTCCTCGACTTTATCAAAACTTAATCGTCCGTACTTATCTTCAAACTTTAGGCATGCGCCGGATAATGAAATATCCTCTAAGGATCCATCAACAGTTACTGGATTTCCACAAAAAATTTTAAATTTAACTGGATATGCAAATATTGCTCGCGGGTGCTGTCGTCGCTCCTCTGCCGATCGCTCCTCTTTTACATCGTTATCTACTAAATTCTCTTTATCCATATAGATAACATCGGTTTTTAAGAGAAAATCTTGAATAAAAAGGGAGACCAAGCGCGCATAAGACAGGACCTTACGTGACTCACCAATATTTTATGGAATATCAAACAGCTATCGCCGCCGGATGATATTTGCGGCTGAAGACTTTCAATTGAATCGAGTTTGAACTGACTAAAGGTTGACAAAAGGACGATAAAGTAAAAGCGCCGTGGGTGCGAATTAAGGATATAGCAGCCAAGCCGGCCGGGCCTTCTCGAAATCTTTTAAATCCTTGGCCCAGATAGATTCGATATCCATTGGGTCTGCTCCGGCATCTATGGCCCTCCTCACTCTCTTGTCTCCCATGATAAGATCTGCTGGAAGACGCGTGAACTCATATTCATAGGGCGGGCCTTTCCATGCCAAATCTTTGGCATGCATCCTTTTGACTGCGGCCAAAAAGGCAAGGGTCGTAATATATGGCCGGTATTTAAGTCTATGTGTTATGTGGATTTGAAAGCCTGCGCACCGCCTTCCCGACCACTTGTGAAAAGTCGGTTCGAAAACCTGTTCTCTCAGTACAAAACCTGGCATTTTCCACCTTTCCACCTCCTTTCTCAGGGCCTCGGTATCAAAAAAGGGGGCACCGAATATCTCAAAAGGTTTGGTAGTGCCCCTTCCCTCCGAGACATTTGTGCCTTCCCAGATAACCTGCCCCGGATATACCCTGGCAGTGTCAAAAGTAGGCATATTTGGTGAAGGCCATATCCATGGGAGACCTGTTGCTGTAAAATCCATCTCTCGCCTCCAGCCCTGCATCTTCACAATATGTAACTCAAGATCCAGGTCATGCTCCTCCATGAAAAACCATGCAATTTCCCCAATAGTCATGCCATGACGCATTGGAAGAGGGGCAAGCCCCACAAAGGATTGGCATTCCCGAGCCAGAAGATTGCCTTCTATCAGCTCGCCTCCCAGAGGATTGGGACGATCCAATATCACAACCCCTATACCTGCTCTTGCGCTGGCTTTCATGGCCAGATAGAGGGTCCAGATGAATGTATATACACGGGAGCCGATGTCCTGAAGGTCAACAACAAGAAGGTCGATTTTGGACAACTGTCTATGGGAAGGCTCTCTGTCTTCTCCATAAAGACTGAGGATTGGGATATTAAGGAACGGATCAAAATCATCCGGAGACTCCTTCATGTTATCCTGCTTTTCAGCATAAAGGCCGTGTTGAGGACTGAAAAGGCACTTCAGCTGGCCTGGTAACACAGAAAATATCAGATCTTTGGAGTATCTTAAACTTGAATCAACCGAGGCCTGGTTGCAAAGGAGCCCAAGTCTTCTTCCTTTGACCCATGACGGGATATTTTCCAAAAAGGTTTCAAGACCTGTACATACATTCATCAAAGGCAACTCAATCCATTAATCATTTATAGGTCTTCACGAAATGTTGAAATTAGAAAATAGAATCCTGGCATTTATACCTCTGTACTTTTGATGATTGCATCGGCTTGTTATAGCCTGCGGTTTCTGAAAAGTTTTGTTTCACTTACTCAAATTTCTACTTTCCAATCTCCAGTTTCAAGCCCTTAAAAGCTTCATAAGAAGTTGGTACCCGCTCCAAATGGTGACAGTGAAGACCTTTCATTAAGGACCATGCCTCTTCAAATACAGAACCTGTCATATTAAGCCTATGAAAGTTGTCAAGAGATCCATTTTGGATATATCTCAAGGACTTTAGTGTCCCTAAACTTATTTTATGGGTCTTTTCCACCGACTTCCGACATTCGCTGCATATGAATCCGCCTGCATGGAGTTTAAAGATCACGTGATCACTCATCGGTGGCCTTCTACATAGAAGGCACCGATCAAAATCAGGGGCATAGCCTGCAAGGGCTAGAAGAAACGTCTTGAAAAAGAGCGTGGTCTTTCTTGGATGAAGGCCGCCATTTAGGGACTTAAGATACCATTGAAGAAGCTTAAAAATATCTTCTTGGGTATCGTTCTCCTTTGTCCAGAGACTTACCAGTTCGCAGCATAGACTGGCCATGATAAAGCACTCTACTTTATGTCTTATAAATGGAAAATTATCTATGATTTCAGTAGAGTTAATTCTGTTCAAACCTGTAGTGCGCGGCAGGGCTAGAGACAAATCCAGCATAGTGAAAGGCTCAAGAGCATTTACAAAACGCCGTCGACTCCTTTTTGCCCCTTTGGCAATGCCGCGCATTTTCCCTCTAAGCATTGTGTAAAAGGTAATAAGCCGGTCGGATTCTCCCAAGTCCTGGCCTGAAAGTACGAATGCAGGACTTTTGAAGATAGCGGACATATTATTCCTTATTTTATAGATATGCGCCTATAATCACTATTTATAAATTTTAAATTTTGTTATCCGGTATTTATTTTTGTCCAATAGGTGTTTCTTTCGATGAAGTTGTGGCGGGCAGGAGATTTTGATCCTTTAAATGTTTTTCATCTGAGGGCCAGAAAAACCAAATTGCCATTACCAGTAACAAAAGAATGAAGAAAAACCCTGCTGCAGCAATGATTAATTCTCGATTGAAAAAAGAGACTTTATTTACATAATTGAATAAAGGCTTATGTGCCGGCTCAGTTGGCTCATCAGGCGTTTGCTGGGCGGCATATTCCTGGTAACGAAGAATGACGTCTTCAGGAACAAGGCCTATAAATTCAGCATAGCTTTTTATAAAGCCCTTTACGAAGATTTCGGCAGGCAGCTTGTCCCAGCAGTCGGCTTCCATAGCCCTCAACCTATAAATCGCAATCTTGGTGCCCTCTGCAACCTCCTCCAGAGAAATCTGGCGTAGTTCACGTTCCCGCTTGAGGTATTCCCCTAAAGATTCTTTACGCATATCTTCTTGTTCAAAATGTTACAGTAAAAATCAAAGAAGTATGTTGATAATTGACTTTGAACGTAGTTCACTGAGCCATTCTTCAAACCGGGCATTTGTTTGTTTTTGGTAAAGTTTTTTCCTCACTTCTTTTATTTGAGCCGAACCAAGATCAGTTTGTCCGCTTTGTACTATTTCCCTTAAGCTGAAGATCTGCCAACCCATCCGAGTATCAATTATGTCACTAAATTCCCCTGGGTTAAGGTCGATTACGGCCTGCTTGACAGAAAGTGCCATCTCATTCAAGGTAAAAGCACCCAGGTAACCACCGTCTTTGCCCGATGGAAAATCGGAATAGTGTCTCGCCACCTCTGCAAAAATTTTGCCTTCCTTTAATGCATTGTGGGCTTCTTCTATCCTTTTCCTGGCCTCTTCTCTGGATTCAGGATTATTCTGTTCAAATTTCGCACATATGTGCTCTATAATATAGAGTGGCTCATCGGAACTATTATCAATGGGATGCTCTTTTAGATATTCATTAACCTGTTCATCCGTTATCACTATCTTTGCACTCACCTGTGCATTTATAAGCTCTGCCCTCTCAATTTGTTTTTTTAGCTCCTTCTTGTACTTTTCGAGTGTATGGCCTTCGTAGGCAAGTTTTTCTGATAGCTGCTCTCTTGTTATATGATTGTCTTCACAAATTTGGTCCAGGGCCCTCTCGATTTCCCGTTCACCTACTTTTATACCCAGTTTTTTGATCTCTTCCTTAGCAAGGCGTTCATCGATCAACTCCGGCAGAACCTGGGAAAGAATTTCCTGCCTCGCAGTCTCTATCTCCTCCTTGCTCATTTCTTGATTAATATACTTCCGAAACAAGGGTTGGGCCCAGCCCTCAAGTTCGGAAAGTGTTATTACATCTCCGTTCACTGTGGCGACTATCCTGTCGACCAAGACACCGAATGAAGGACACGCCTCAAATGCCAGTACGGCCACTGCAACCAAAAAGGTACGGGCAAACATGCTATGTAAAATCATCATTACAGTCTCCATTACGGAATATCATATCAAAATTATATCTTTGTAGCCTTTTTTACTAGTACTTGCAAGGTCTGTCTAATGCCTGCAAGGCTATCTACAGCCCCTTCAATAAATTCAGGGAAAATAATCAGTCTGTCATCCGGCAATAGGCGCCAATCACGGTTTTTTTGTACTGCCTCTAGGAGACCCGCACGATTAGGTGGACCTTCAGGCCCAAAACTCAAGACAATACGTTCTTTATTGTCAGAAAAGCTCCTGTCAAGTCGAACAACGTTCAGCAGCCTCAGCGTGCGTTTTATCCCCATTACCTTAAGCAGAGAAGTCGTTTCTTCCGGCATCGGGCCGAAGCGGTCTCTGAGTTCCAGAGAAAAATCAGCGTCCTTTTCGCTGTCTTCCAGTCGTGCCATTCTCCGATAAAGGAACAGACGCTGTTCCACATCCGGGATATACTCTTCAGGGATAAAGGCGGGTATGCCCAGGTTTACCTCCGGGTCTATTTCGTCCTTTTGAGGAAACCCCTTGAACTCTTCTATAGCCCTCTGCAGTAATTCAAGATAGAGCTCATATCCTACTTCTGCTATACTCCCTGACTGGGAGACTCCGAGTATGTTCCCGGCCCCTCTTATTTGAAGATCCTGCATCGCAAGGCGGAATCCGCCTCCGGACACAGAGAGTTCCATAATGGCCTTAAGCCTTTTTATAGATTCTTTTCCGATCTCGGATATCCGGGGAATGAGAAGATAGGCATAGGCCTGTTCGCCGGCCCTTCCTACCCTGCCCCTGAGCTGGTAGAGATCGGCAAGCCCGAGCTTGTCCGCACGGTTTATGATGGTGGTGTTTGCCGAGGGGATATCTATACCGGATTCTATTATGGTGGTACACATAAGGCAGTCAATGTCACCCCTTACAAAGCGTATCATGATCTCTTCAAGTTCGGTGGGATTCATTTGTCCATGTATGACCTCTATTCTGGCATCAGGTGTTAAGCGTTGGATATGCTCCGCCAGCCTGTATAGGCCTTTGATCCGGTTATGAACAAAAAACACCTGACCGCCGCGGCTGACCTCCCGTTCTATGGCCTCTTTTATTAAGGAGTCATCGAACTCGGCCATGAAGGTCTTAACGGGTATACGCTCCCTCGGAGGTGTATTGATTACTGAAAGATCCCGTATCCCCAGAAGAGAGAGCTGAAGAGTCCTTGGGATCGGTGTAGCGGTTAGCGTAAGGCAGTCAACAGTCTGCTTGAGCCTTTTCAGCCGCTCCTTGTGTTTGACCCCAAAACGGTGTTCCTCATCTACGATCAGCAATCCGAGATCTTTGAATTTTACATCCGGCTGCAGCAGACGATGTGTGCCTATGATGATATCAACCCTGCCATGGCTTATTCCGGCAAGGATCTCTCTCTGTCTCTGTCTGGTCTTTAGCCTGCTGAGGGCCTCCACAGTGACGGGATATCTCTGAAACCGCTGCATGAATGTCCGTTCGTGCTGTTCTGCCAGTAGAGTAGTGGGTACCAGTACGGCTACCTGTTTTCCATCCTCAACGGCCTTGAATACGGCCCTCATAGCGACTTCTGTCTTACCATAGCCTACGTCTCCGCATATCAGTCGGTCCATGGGTCGGGATTCCTGCATGTCGGAAAGCACCTCTTCTATAGAGGCAGCCTGGTCTCTGGTCTCTTCATAGGGAAAGGAGGCTTCAAACTGTTGGAACATGGCATCAGGCGGTGAAAACTCGAAGCCCTTGCTCACCTTTCTTGATGCATAGAGGTCAACCAGTTCGTGGGCGATTTCATATATGTCTTTCCTGACCTTCTTTTTCGTGAGTTGCCAGCTTGAGCTTCCCAACCTGTCAAGTCTTAAAGTACGACCCTCTATCCCAATATATTTCTGCACAAGTCCCAGGCGGTCTACAGGCAGATAGAGCTTGTCGCCACCGCGGTATTCAAGGAAAAGGAATTCCCCTGGAACCCCACCGGTCTCTATCATGACAAGGCCCTTATAAAGCCCTACGCCATGGTCCCTGTGTACGATCGGTTGGCCGGGCCTCAGATCCTCAAAGACAAGATCGCTTACTGTTGCCTTCTCCCTTCCCGAGCCCCTGGTCCGTCTGGTCCGTGAACCCAAAAGCTCTTCTTCCGTAATAACTATGTAAGCCTCACCAGGGAGGACAAAACCGGAAGAGAGTTCTCCGGTACAGATATTAAGGCCGGGTTCGACCGGATCACTGGTCAAAGGCGCTGAGAGCATTGCGGGTCCGGCGGCCTCATCGCTGACAATCTCATGATAGCTGAGGAGTTCCATCATCCTTCGACTCTGCCTCCGGCCGGGCACTACCAGGACAATCCTTTCTCCCGCCTCAATCCAGTCTTTGAGCCGGTCAAGCGCCGGCCCCACAAAATCCTTTCCCTTCTTTGCGCCTCCGGGTATCAGGGTCAGATCAGGCCTGCCAGATTTTATCTCCAGCTCCTGTATGTTTGGATGTGCAGGGCCGACAGAAAACCCTGTGTTTTTGGTGAGTTGCTGAACTAGTGAAGTGATGTTTGAAGATTCGAGTAACGATCCATATAAATTAATGTCCTGAAACAGCCAGCACGTATGACCATTTATGCGTTTCGCAAGCTGCTCCGAGTCCAAAATGAGAGAATCCAGGGGAGAAAAAACCCTCTGTTCGCCAAAGGCCGTTTCGTATGTCTGTTCAGCACCTTTCCGGAAGTTTTCCAGCGCCGGATCAACCTCTTCAGGCCTGTCAATCAATATAGGGGTATGTTGAGGGGTATAGTCCAGAACAGAGGCGGGTTTTGAATAAAAAAGCGGCAGCAGCGCCTCGTGCCCCTCCACCAGCCTTCTGGCCTCCATCTGTTGCAGGATCTCATGTACCCTCCGGGCAGACAAATTATACTCAGCCGCTCGTTTAACCAGTTTTTCATGGATAGCCTCATACATGGACCGGGAAAATATGAGTTCATTACACGGAAGTAATACCAGTTCATTAAGATCTTCAGCCGAACGTTGCGTAAGCGGATCAAAAAGGCGCATCTCTTCCACAAAGTCGCCGAAAAAGTCTATTCGTACAGGACGGGTTGTTATAGGCGGAAATATGTCAAGCAGGCTGCCCCTGATGCTGAACTCGCCTCTGGACTGGACTATGGCGCAACTCTCATAGCCTGAGTCAATAAGCCACTTGAGCAGCTTTTCCCGGTCAACCTCTTCTCCTTTTTGGAGATACTCCACATGGTTTAAAAGGACTTCAGGAGGTACCGTAAGTTCCGCCAGGGCCTGCGCCGGGGCAACCGCTACGGCAGGGCCCTCTTCGGTGGCCAGGCGGTATAGTGTAGAAATTCTTTGAGAAATTGTGTCGGTTGAGGGAAGCAGCGGCACAAAAGGAAGCGAGTCATGACAAGGGTATAAAAAAACCGGACAATCTGAGAAAAAGGAAAGGTCTGATACTATCTGTTCCGCCTCTTTCTGAAGGGAAGTGACCCAAAGTATAGGATGGTTGACAGATTTGAGAAGTCTTGCAATCAGCCAGGCCGATGAAGTGCCCAGAAGACCGGTCAGGGCCAAAACACCCTTGGGTTCTCTTATAGATTCTCTGAGTTTTAAAAGGACTTGTTCAGTATTCATTCGGAGTTTATTGCCATATTGAGACTGTCAGTCAAACAGCCAGTATTACCTTTTTAAAATTCAATTGAAAACATAAATTGTTATAGATCAAGTCAACAGATCAGGTATTTCCATTATTCAGGCAGGATGGAAAGAATTGGCAGGGCTGTATTGAAAATATTAAATTGCCAGGGGCTTGACCCGGAATTTCATCTTGTGACAGGGCGTTGAATTGACAGGTATTTAATCTTAGATTTTTCCATCATCAGAGAAGCTGTAATACCCCTTGCCGTTAAATATGATGTGATCCAACAGGCAGATTCCCAGGATTACTCCGGCAGTTTTCAATTGTCTGGTTACTTCCATATCTTCCTTGCTTGGCTTTAGACCCCCTGAAGGATGGTTGTGTGCCACTATGATTGCAGTCGCCCTGTCAGTTATCGGGTCGGCAAAGACCTCTCTGGGGTGTACCTGGGTCCTGTTGACAAGGCCTACGGATACAACTCGATTTGCAATGACTTCATTGGCACCGTTCAGGGATATACAGAGAAAATGCTCCTGTTTACGATCCGCGTAATGTCGGATTATGGGAAGCACATCAGACGGAGAGGATATCCTTAATCCTTCGGGGCGTATACGACGTCGCACAAATTCCAGGGCAGCCGCAATAAGTGTTGCCTTGGCCGGACCCACCCCTTCAATGGCCAGGAGTTCCTTCAGATCCGGCTTTGAACCGGCGACATCCAGGGTCTTTACCACCCTTTCGGCTATATACAAGACATCATGCCTTACGGTCCCCTTGCCCAAAAGAACGGCCATTAATTCAGGGTCGGATAGTGCTTCGGCGCCTTTTTGTTGAAGCTTTTCACGAGGACGGTCTGATTCAGGAATGTCGGATATCTTTTTCATAATATTCTGAAGATGTAAATAATGTATTTTTCGGCTGTTTTTTTAAGGGACTTCAAAATGACGGCCATTTAATTTCAGGTATGCTTCAATTGCTCGACATACTATCATATTTAATGCATTTATTTCAAAGAAATACTCTCAAGTTGCCGACCTTGAATCTTTATCACAAAGCAAAAGTGGTCAATTTTATGCTTTTTTATGTTATGGGACGTAGTTTTTAAGGGACAGACGTAGAATCTTTTTGTTCTCCGTTTTTTGAATTTCCTCTTTTAACAATCGAATCATATCCGGATACTCTTGTGATGACTGAAAAACTCTTGACAATTTGATGTGTCAACATGACAATAGATCATCTGACACATCGTGTGATATGAATTCTGTTTTTTCCAAATCCCTATTGTTTTACTAAGGATAGCGCTATTGAATATTCAAGCTGATATCCCTCGACTGGTCCGTGAGCTGCGGGATCGCACGGGTCTGACCCAGGAAAAGTTCGCCGCCAGGCTCGGCGTGACATTCCCCACCATCAACCGCTGGGAAAACGGCCGCGCCCGGCCGTCGCCGCTGGCCATGGAAAAAATAGAGGCACTGCTGCGCAGCATGGGAGAGCGGGGCAGCGATCTGCTCGCTGAACTCATCGGCGATGAACCATTGTAATGGAACTGGGTTATGACAGTGAAACGTACGTTTTGGGAGAAGACACGATGAGCAAGAGTACGACCAGGGAAGTCATCGATCGCATCTTCAAGGAGCCGGGCATCAAGTACGAACTCACCGAGTTTGAAACCCTGGGCAAACCCATCCATGAGATTCTCGATATTCAGGCCAAAACCGTGGATACCGGCCGTGATGCCGGCAAGACCAAGTACTTTCTGAAAAGCCAGGTTCCCTTTTCCTCGGGTAAGGAGGAGGTCCAGGTCCATGTGGACGGCGGCAAGTCGGCGCCCGAGGAGATCGTCCGCCAGCTCTGGGTGTACAAGCTGATCCATCAGTATGGCTATCAGCCCGATGAGATCGACCTGGAAAAAAGCGTTCAGTTCGGCACCGAGGTGGGCACCAAGGCCGCCGACATCATCGTTTATACCGATGCCGACAAGGAAACTCCCAAGATCATTGTCGAATGCAAGAAGCCCAAGCGCAAGGACGGCATCGAGCAGCTCAAAAGCTACATGAACGCCAAGGGCGCGCCCGTGGCGGTCTGGTCCAACGGCAGCGACAGCGTGATTCTTTACCGCCCCTATCCCAGGGAGTTTGACGACACTCTGGTGGATATCCCCCGGCGCGGCCAGGAACCCAAGGACGTGCTGGAGGCCAAAAAGACCCTGCTGCAGCTCAGAACGGAATTCAACTTCAAAAAAATCGTCCAGGACCTGGAAGAGCTGGTGCTGGCCGACAGCGGCAAGGATGAGTTCAACGAAATCTTCAAACTCATCTTCGCCAAGATCTGGGATGAACGGGAGGCCCAGGAAAACCGCAAGGACAAGGTGGTGGAATTCCGCAAGGCCCTGGACCCGGACATCACCTACGACCGGATCAACGCCTTGTTTCACAAGGCCTGCGAGGAGTGGCCCGGCATCTTCCGCGACGGTGAGGACATCGAGCTGACCAAGCGCCACCTGCAGGTTTGTGTGGGACCCATTGAAGGCGTGCGGCTGATGGGATCGAACCTGCGGGTCATGGACGATGCCTTCGAGTATCTCCTGCCCACCGAGGCCAAGAAAAAGAAAGGCCAGTTTTTCACGCCTCGTCACGTGGTGGAAATGTGCGTGCGCATGCTAAACCCCAGGCGCAACGAGTATGTCATGGACCCGGCCTGCGGCTCGGCCGGATTCTTATTGCACGCCATGGAATGGTGCTACCCGGCCCGGGACCACGATAAGCGGGAGCAGCGCAAGTTCAAGTACGCCTCCAAATACCTTTGGGGCATCGACTTTGAAACACGCGCCGCCAAAACCGCCCGGGCACTTATGCTCATCGCCGGTGACGGCCACACCAACATCTTCGGACCGGATGTGAGCAGCCTGGACCCCAAGACCTGGTACGAAACTGCCTCGGGCCAGACCCTGATGCACGGGCTGCGGCAAAACAAACTGACCATGAAAAAAATTCCGGACCAGGAAACCCTGCGGGACGACGACCATGCCTGGGCGTATTTCGAGAACCTGAAGTTCGACGTGATCCTCACCAACCCCCCTTTTGCCGGCGAGATGAAGGACCGCAAGATGCTGGCCCATTACGAGCTGGCCAGGCCGGCCTTAAAGCGCGCCAAAGACAAGGCCCCCAAGGAGGAGCGCGACGTGCTCTTCATCGAGCGGGTCTTGAAGATGCTCAAACCCGGGGGCCGGGCCGCCATCGTCCTGCCTCAGGGCAAGTTCAACAATTCGTCCCTGGCCTTCATCCGCGAGTGGATTCTTAAAAAAGCCCGCCTGCTTGCCGTGGTGGGCCTGCATCCCAATACCTTCAAACCCCATACCGGCACCAAGACATCGGTGCTGTTCTTTCAGAAATATACCAAAGAGGCTCTGGCCAATATTGAAAAGGTCAAGCAGGAGGTGGCGGCTGCCTGCCCGGATTACGAACAAGAGATCAAGGACCTGATCGCCGAACACCAATATCTTCCCGATGTGCCGGACGAAAACATCCCTGAGGAGATCGCCGACCTCATGGCCGAATCGTTTGCCGAACCGGAACCGGAATTGTTCGACACCGAGCCTGGAGAGCGGGATTATGAACTGGAGGAGCCCCAATGGTTGATGGCCGCAGAAGGCAACCCCACCCTCGAAGAACGGATCAGTGAAGCCGAGGAAAAGCGGGACAATCTCAGGGCGGAACTGATCCGGGTCAAGCAGAAGCTGGACGACCTGGCCAGCGATGTCGAGGCCCTGAAGCAGCAGCACAAGATGGAGATCGAGGCCATTACCCGGCAATGGGAAGGTACGAAACGCGAGCTACAGTTGCACCTTAAACCCATCAAGGCGGAACATAAGGCGGCCCTGAAAAGGCTCAAGGACAAACAGAAAATCAAGCAACGGACCTACAAGGCCGAGATAAAGCACCTTGAGAAAAAGATCCCCGAGGCGGAAGCCGCAGTGAAACTGCTCACCAACAAGGGCAAACTGGAACTGATCCTGGAAGATTCGGACCTGATCGGCACCTTGAAGGAACGCTGGATCGCGGCCGAGGCGGCCCAGCGCCTGGACTACCCCATCTTCATGGCCGTGAGCGAACGCGGCGGCAAGAACAACTCCGGTGATTACGAGTACCGGGTGAATGAGGACGGCCACCTGGTAGAGTTCCCCGACGGCCACCCCCAGGAAGGCCAACTCGTGGTAGACCAGGACTTGGTCAATTACGACCTGACGGCAGAGGACCTGTCGGATGCGTCCAAAATCCCTGATGAAAAGCTTGGCGTAGCCGAAGCCTTTATTCGCTTCGCCCAGGAGCAGGGATTCGATTTCTGGGAGGTGGAGTGATGGCGGTTTGGAGTTTAGCAACCTTTTCGGGCATCACCATTTTCGATAGGTGCGATGGCGAATATTTTCTTCCCATCTACATAAAAAACGAAAATGAGTTGGATCTTATTAATACAACACCACTGCCGACCATGTTTCATGTTTCTGACGGAAATCATCTGTCAGTCTCGAAGCATTTCTCAAATGTTGGCATTCCTTATTTTCGCGGGCAGGATATCAATGACTTTTTCTTGGAAAATGCCCTTCCAATCAGGATTCCTGAAAAAGTGTTCTTGTCACCGATGATGACGAGGTCACACTTTTACGCGGGTGATGTCCTGTTGTCCATCGTTGGCACCATCGGGAGCCTTTCAATTGTCCCTGAATCATTCGGTCCAGCAACAGGAAGTTGCAAAATCGCAATACTTCGATCGAAGGGAAACTACTCACCATTTGTTTTATCCGCATTTCTTCTAAGTCGTTTCGGGCAACTACAAATCCAGCGCAATACTCGCGGTGCGGTTCAAATGGGTTTAATCTTGAAAGATTTGGTGCGAATCCGCCTACCAATATTTGAAGAAACCGCTGCATGCCAAATTGAACAACTCGTCAAACAAGCCATTGAAAGCAATAGGAAATCAAAGGCCTCCTACAATCAAGCCCAACACCTCCTCGAATCCGAGCTTGGCCTGGATAAGCTGAAGTTCAAAAAACCGGTGGGCTACACGGCGCGGTTCAGCACGGTAGGACTCAGTGATGCCTTTAATGCGGGCCGCATTGATGCACAATGCTTTTCTCCGAATGCCATTTTTTATGAAAGCTGGCTACACGATCATAATCAATGTGACTACCTGAATCATCTGCTTGAAGCAAAGATTAAGGGAAGGCAGCAGGAAGAAACGGAAAAAGGATCAATTGATTATTGCAGCATCAAGCATATTTCCGGGCGTGAAATGACAGGCGCATCAAAATGCATGCCATCACCAGACACACCGTTAGCAACTCAAAATAACCTTCTCCTTGCTATTACAGGTGCAACGATCGGAAAGATCGGCATTGTTAAGCGGTACAAGCAACTGGCTTTTTCGGGAGATCTTCTATGTCTTAAAATTTCTCCTGGAATTGATCCGCATTACCTGCTGGTTGTCCTGGATCACACAATCGGGCAGGTGCAATTCAATCGCTGGATTACTGGGTCGACTAACGGCCATCTTGCACCTCGTGACGTCGGAAGAGTCCTGGTGCCTCGTTTTAAAAAATCCATTGAAACACGCATTGCAGGACTTGTGGAAGAATCCTTGAGAAAACGCCTTGAGTCAGAAAAACTTCTCGACCAAGCCAAAGCCCGCGTGGAACAACTCATCGAGGAAGCGGTTGAAGCACGAAGGAGAAGTGTATAATGCCAATTCCCCGCCCGACATCCATCTATCGCCTCCTGCATATCGACAACCTTGCGGTGATCCTGGACTGCGGCGGGATGCATGCACCCAATCATCCCCCTGAAGGCGCAAGCGATTATCGGTCGATCCACAATGTGGATATCCAGAAGATCCGCCGACAGCGCCCCATTGCCTGCGGGCCGGGCGGCACGGTGCACGATTATGTGGCGTTTTATTTCGGCCCACGCTCGCCGATGCTTCTTCAATTGCACACGGGTAGAGTGGAAGGTTACAGTAAAGGCCAGGAACCCTTGATCTATGCGGTTTCCACGGTCGAGACCATCGTTCAGGCGCAACTTGAATTTGTATTTTCCGATGGCCACGGTATTGCTGCCTTTACGCAATGGTTCGACGATCTCAATG
>Ga0190348_1000039_pt1 | contig 37470 bp, 39 predicted proteins | sample 48721367_MG_FD_161658 | JGI IMG/M metagenome (GOLD analysis project Ga0190348, IMG submission 161658) | Hydrothermal vent microbial mat bacterial communities from Southern Trench, Guaymas Basin, Mexico - 4872-13-6-7_MG | ecosystem: Environmental > Aquatic > Marine > Hydrothermal vents >... | reverse complement strand
AAAGTTCGAATGAACCCTGAAACGGAACTCAACACCAACGGCGTTACCAAGGAACGGCTCAAGGCGATGGTCAAAACCGCATGCCAGCTATTGGCGGCAGGTATTCCCGAAATGGATGAAGATCAGATTCATCGCCTGGACAAGGCCGATACCAGAAATGGCATTGATGGCATCAAGAATTTGGCTGGAATAGGCGTTCCCTATGCCATGCTGCTGTATGAACGATTCCTTGGAAGGCCCTTTGCCGGACATCGAGACTCTGTAAGCGAACTCATCGGCGACAGCCTGGAATCAGCAATTGAGGATGTCCTTACCAAGGCAGGCGTCAGTTTCCGCAAGACCAAGCGCGCGGAACGAATCGAGGGCTTCGATCAGACGCCGGACTTTATTATTCCCAGTGAGTTCAACCCGCAGGTCATTATCGAGGCGAAGATCACTGAGGATGACGGTACGGCCCGAGACAAGGTGACGCGCATTCAGCATCTCGACGAGTTGAGCCTTGCCGGTCGCTCCGAGGACAACCCGAAATACGAGGTCATCGCTTGTATCGGCGGTCGTGGCTTCGGGGTCCGCCGGGAGGACATGAAGAAGATGATCCTTGCGACCAGGGGCAAGGTGTTTACCGCAAAAACTCTGGACCGCCTCGTAGAGTGCACACGTCTCTCTGAATTCAAGTCGACATAGGATGAAGCAAAAAACCTCCTTGAAAATGAATGGGGTCAGAAAATCGTTTTTAGGAGAGCGTTAGATTCTTACAAGCGGTAAATCTGTCGTTGTAATCCCGTGAACGGTCACTGATAAATAGATCAGTCAGATTTGGTTGTTTCCCTTTGACAATTATAAAATATACTTATAAACATATCTCAAGGAGGTGATCACTATGCCTCAGTTGGCTATTTATATTATTGTTGAACGATTCAAACAGCTTTCACCTTCTCAGATAAGATTGCCCTCAATCACGGTGGCAGAATTGTATTACGGTTTTGTGTGCAAAGACGGCCCTGTCTTTTCCCTGGCACAGCTTAGGAATATGCCCCCTGAATATTAGGAAAAGCGTGATTAGAATAATGGCATAATTAGAATTGGAGGGATGTTCCCTCTTTGGTCAAAAAACACTTAAATTTTTTATAGATGTCCCAGAAGCCTTCAACCGCTTCTCTACCGGAGTCGGTAAGTTTAGTTCCCCCTCCCCTCTTTCCTCCGATAGAAGTTTCAACAAGAGGCCGTCCCGCTTGGCGGTTCATGGAATCCACAAGCTCCCATGCGTGCCTATAAGACATACCCATTGATTTTGCCGCTTTTGAAATGGAACCGAATTCAGCTATACGCTCAAGAAGTACCACCCTGCCATAACCGAGAAAGGTCCCGTTCGCACCATCTATCCATATTCGCCCTTTTAATTCATAACCGCCTTTTCTAACCGCAACATCAGCCGGATCCAGATCTTTGTCAGAGGGCATGAATCCGGATCTTGTTTTTCTCTTCATTATAACACCTTCAAGCTCACCATAAGATAGTCATTCTGCGGTTCATGCCTTTGTCTTGACAACCGTTATTCCTAAATATATATAACCATGAAACTGAAGCCCTTTTTATATTATAGAGCACTATGGATATTCCTTCATATGATTTTTAACAACTCGGTCCTTGAATCAGCAAGTTATTTTTCCCCGGCCTTAATTAACTGAAAATTGATCAAAGCGCCATGTTGTGAGCCCATGGATATATCGAGATGTGTCTGTCTGCAATGGCGGGGAAAAACGCAGAGGGAAATAATGTGTTTGTACGACTCTTTTATATGAATTGTATGCGAAAGAGATGCCTTGTGTTTTTAACTTTGTTCGCCCTTACCCCTTCTCCCACTGTTGCGTATGACCTGCTCAGGATTAACGCTGATATAAGATACAGGTGGGAATACAAGAACAACTTCAATCAGAAGTATTACGGGGAAAATCCCCCGGAAGGCGATTCGTATGACGGGTCTCTGCTTCAAAGGATTCGGCTGACCTTTGATTTTAATCCGCACAAGAATGTGCATATCTCTGCGGGCTTACAGGATTCAAGGGCTTATGATGCGGCCCTTCCTGATGACGCCTTCCATAACTCAAGATTGGGACTTGAACACAATCCAAACAAAGACAATTGGGAGCTATTTGACACCTATCTTGAGCTGAAAAATCTTTTTGGTCAAGAACTCAGACTGAAGGGGGGCAGACAGATCATTGCTTACGGTGACAAAAGGGTTTTTGGCCCCGGTGAATGGGGTAACACCGGGAGATATATATGGGATGCAGTAAAACTGTCATACAGATTTGGAGAAAACTCTGTAGATACATTCTACGGCAGAAACATCATCCATGAACCTGGCAGGTTCTCACTCGACCACCGCCATTTCTTTGAAGGTTGTGCTGTCTACAGCCATTTGCTTATTCCATGGTCATTTCTGGCCCGGCGAGTTTGTCAAAACCGTGGCCGATGATGTAGAGGCAGACTGGTGTTTCCTTCAGCTTCACTATCGGTTTTCTGAAGTTTTCAAGGAGTTATCATGAAGACCTTTAAAGATTTTAAAAAACGTGGACTGCTGATCATTGTGCTGATCCTTTGCTTCTCCTCTAATCTCACTTTTGCTCAGGAAAGGCAGAAGATTGGCATGGCGGTGGAATTTGTAAATCATGCGGCCTCTGCCCACATAGCAAAAAATAAAGGCTGGTTTGAAGCGGAAGGTTTAAGCATCTCTTCTTTCGATAACTATATAACAGGCATGGCTCTCGCCGCAGCTTTAACCAGAAGTGATATTAATGTTGCTTACATATGTTTAATACCGGCAATAAGTGCTTATGCCAATGGTAAGGTGCCCATAAAAGTGGTTGCGGGCACGCATAAGTATGGCTACGGATTGCTTGTTGACCCCAAAAAGATAAAAACCATCAGTGACTTAGAAAAACCAGGTATTCGTATCGGATGTTCTAGGGAGGGGAGTCCTCCAGATGCCCTGCTCCATAAAATGATAGATAAATATCATTTTGATAAAAGTAGAATGTTGAAAAAAATCATCAGGATGCCGCCTCCGAAAGTACTTCTTGCTCTCAAGATGGGACAATTAGACGCTGGTTTTTGCTGTGAGCAATTTCCTACGATGGGTGAAGAATTAGGGTTCAAGGTACTCCTGACTGCCCAGGATCTCTGGCCTGATATGCAGGGAAGCGTCCTGGTAGTGAGAGAGGACCTCATAAAAGACCATCCGGAGATAGTCAAAAAGCTGGTAAAGATAACAGGGCGTGGGATCCAATATATTCATGAACATCCTGAAGATGCAGCGGCAATTGCGGCCGGGGCGTTAATGGTTGCCGATAAAAAGGTCTTGCCTCTTAAGATAGAAAAAGTCGCCGCTGGACTGGATATTACGCCGCAGGTCATACTAAGGTCGTTGACTACCAGAATGGAATGTACCACCGATATTGATCCGAGACAGGTTCAAAAAAGCATCAATTACATGGCAAAGTTAGGCTACATAAAATGGTTTAAAGCCCAAGAAATTTTGGATTTGGGGTTCCTGCGCAATGAATAAGCTTAATTGGCTCAAGCCCCGGTGGAGTATGTTACCCGTATTTATTTTTTTGTTAATCTGGGAGATGGCAGCCCGGCTGGGACTTATCCCTGGTCATTTCTTTTTTCCCCCTTTTACCGCAGTGTTACAGGAATTTTATCATCTGACCGCAAACGGAGTTCTGCCATACAACTTCCTGAGGAGCCTAACCAGGGTCCTGATAGGTTTTACCACCGGGTCTATTGCCGGTCTGTTAATGGGCATTTTGATGGGCTATAGGGAGACGATAAATAAGACATTTCATCCAATTTTCAGCCTGCTTTATCCTATTCCCGCCCTTGGCTGGCTGCCCATATTTATGCTCTGGTTTGGAATAAGTGAGATACTTCCAATCATGATCATATTTATCTGTTCATTCTTTCCCATACTTTATAACACCATCACTGGTATCAAAACCGTAGATAAGAATCTTATCAAAGTTGCAAAGACCCTGGGCGCATCTGAAAGAAAGACTTTTACCACTATACTTTTGCCTCTTGCCCTTCCCAATATATTCACCGGTTTAAGACTGGAGGCAGGGATGGCCTGGCGGGTGATAATAGCCGCTGAGATGGTGGCCATTCCCACCGGTATCGGGGCGTTACTCATGAGAGCCGAAAGCCTGATCAGGATAGATATAGTCATAGTATGTCTGATGGTCCTGTCGGTGATGTGTCTATCCTTTGAGAGGTTCTTCATCTACATGGAGCACAAGCTGACGGGTAATTGGAGATGATATGCCCGCCATAGAGCTGAAAAATATCAGCAATTTTATCTGTCGCAATATAAGCTTAAAGATCGCAGACGCTGAGCTTATGGTACTTTTGGGACCGACGGGTGCAGGGAAAACAACCTTGCTGAATATCGTCTCCGGGTTGATCGATCATGAAGGTTCCATACTATTTGATGGAGTGTCAATAGATGGGATACCGGTTAACCTGAGGGGTATCGGATACCTGCTCCAGGATTTAGCCTTATTCCCTCACCTTGATGTAGCATCTAATATCACCTATGGGTTAAAGATGCAAAAGAGGCGTGTCGATGAGATTAAGGCCAGACTGGATGAAATGCTTGAATTGATGAATATCGCTGACCTTGTGCGGAGATATCCCAAGGATTTGAGCGGAGGGGAAAGGCAACGGGTGGCATTGGCAAGGGCACTTGCGCCTTTTCCTCGAGTATTGCTCATGGATGAGCCCATGAGCAACCTGGATCCCCTTATCAAAGAGATAATAACAGATGAATTTAAAAGTATACAGCGTAAAGCAGGGATAACTACAATCTATGTAACCCATGATCAGGACGAGGCTCTTTCTCTGGGTGATCGGATTTCAGTACTCAATAATGGGGAAATTGAGCAAATCGGGGCACCGGATGAACTGTTTTATCATCCTGAAACGGAATTTGTAGCACGTTTTGTAGGATTTAAAAATATCTTAAAGGTAAGCATAATCGAAATCAAACAGCATGAAGCAGTTGTATACATCAATAATGAATGCATAGATCAACCTTCTAAGATCAGAGTCAAAAATTATCCTGTTTTTGAAAAAGGAAAAGAGATCAGTCTGTGTATTCATCCTGAAAGTATTGTTTTGAAAAGAGTGAATATATTAGTTGACAGTAACTTGAACAGGATGATGGGGAAAATCGTAGATAGAAGAAACAACGGAAAGAATATCAGGACAACTATTGACATAGGCGGCAGTGAAGTTCACGCTTTAGTCCCCAAAGCCCTTTTTGATTTTAAAATACACGAAGACGTTTGGGCTTGCTTCGCCCCGGATGCAGCCTATCCTTTATGCGGCAGAAGATGAGAAATCACATTATATTTCCTTTCGCACTCCCGGCAAAGGCCTCGAAAAAGGCGGTGTAGAAGGACTTGTCGGTTTTCCTCCCGGGGACTCTCTCGTGCCTGCACCCAATATTGAGACCCTGGAAGAATTAAACCGCCCTCGAATATAATACTTGACCGATGTTAACAACTGGCTCTATAATTTCTATAATATTATCCTAAAAAAGACTATAAACATCTTATCTTGACAAGCACTGGATGTCCTCTTGATGCGACAAATTATGGTCTTTATCCTTTTCAGCCTTACGGCTTTGGCTCCATCGGTTTATGGCGGGGTTTTGGGACAGTGCCCTTGAGACTGTAAAAGACATAACCGGTTCCGAAGAAGCCGGGAAAGCCGTTGGCCGGCAGGATGGCCTCACGGATCAGGATATCTTGACCGGGCTTAGGGAGGCCCTGAATCCCGGGGTGCAAAGGTCAGTGGAAAGGGCCTCGACCCCGGGAGGTTTTATGGAAAATCCAGTCATTCATATACCACTGCCGGGTCATTTTCAAAATATTGCCGGGGCCTTGAGAGGACTCGGACCTGGTTCCCAGACCGACGCCTTTGAAAAACCATGAACCGGGCCGCAGAAAAGGCCTCAGAAGAAGCGCTTCCTATCCTGGTTCAGGCCGTAAAGGATCTGAGCTTTGAAGATGCCCGTAGTTTATGGAAAGGCGGAGGTACTTCAGCTACCGACTATTTCCAAGATAAGACCTGGCAACCACTCAGTGAAAGGTTACGACCCATAGTTCATGATACCTCCCAGACGGTGGGTGTAACCCAGGCATACCAGTCTCTGGTGGACTATCCGGCTGTAAAACCTATAGTTGCAGGCACTGACCTTGATGTGGACCACTATGTAACCGCCAAAACCCTTGACGGGCTTTTCACGTTTCGCTGCCGGAGTCATGCTAATTCTCTTCCGGCCGTTCCGTGTCGGAGATTATGTGGGGGCAGGAGAAGTCAACGGGACGGTTAAAGGCATTACCATGTTCAATACGGTTCTCCACACCCCTGACAACCAGGTTAATTGTGCCAAACGGCATGATTACAAGCAACGTTATCATCAATGTCACAGCCAATGACACTCGACGGGTAGATCTTGTAATAGGTATCAGCTATGACGATGAAATTACCAAAGCCAAAGAGATCTTGACCGGCATTATTAATGCTGACAAAAGAGTTCTGCCCAATCCCGCTCCGCAAATAGCGGTTTCAGAACTCGCAGACAGCAGTGTGAATCTTGTAGTTCGTCCCTGGGTAAAGTCTGAAGATTACTGGAGCGTATATTTTGATTTGACCGAAAAGATTAAGACCACTTTTGACAAAGAAGGAATCAGCATTCCCTCCCCGCAACAGGACGTCCATATTATTGCTGAAACTGAAGAGCGACAGGAAGGTTGAGAATTCAACAGTCAATTCCCTGCTGATCTTGCATTTGTCAAGGCAGGGAGGCCGGAGGGGCCATAAATTCAGGCCCGACGGGATCAATTACAGTCTCTTTTACTATTGCATCAATGGATTTCATGGATGATTCATCCAACTCCCAGCCCAAAATATCCGAGACCGGATCAAGCTGATCCGGTCGCCTTGCCCCCCAAAGGGCAATATTTACTCCCGGTCTATCCAGCAACCACCTTATAGCCAAGTGAATTACACCTTTCCCAAAATTTTTCCGGGCATATTCATCCAGTCCGGCTACGGCTTCCAGATATTGATTATACCTGGGTTGTCGAAATTTTGGATCTATATTACGGAGATCATCTCCTTTAAACGTCGTATCCTTTCGCATTCTGCCTGAAAGAAGGCCCCGACACAGTGAACCATAAACGAGTGTAGTAATATTGTTATCAATACAATATGGTAGAACATCATCTTCGATCTTCCGCTCGAAAAGGTTGTAGGGTGGCTGACTGACATGAAGTTCGGAATATTTTTTGAAATCATCCATCTGTTGAGGGGTGTAATTGCTTACTCCTACGGCCTTTATTTTTCCTTTTCTGCGAAGATCATTCACAGTTTCAGCGGTTTCCTCAAAAGGAGTTGCAGGATCGGGCCAGTGGATTTGGTATATGTCAATATAGTCGGTACGGAGCCTGTAAAGAGAATCATCGATCTCCTTCAGTATCCGCTGTCTGGAAGAATTTCTGGCCACTCTTCCCTTATCATCCCATTCCAGACCCGTCTTTGTGGCAATTATTACCTGATCCCTATTTCCGTATTCAGCCACTGCCCTGCCTACGAGTTCTTCTGATTTTCCAAATCCGTAGACCGGTGCTGTGTCGATAAGATTTATGCCCAGATCCAAGGCAGTGCGAATGGTATTTACAGCCTGCTGTTCTTCAGTACCTCCCCACATCCAGCCCCCTATAGCCCATGTACCAAGGGCAATGCGTGAGGCCTTAATGCCAGTCCCGCTAATATACACAAAGTCCATAATGCCTTCCTCACAAAGAAGTGAAATCTCTGTTAAACTATTTACCACCTGATTTGACTTATACGCAATATAATTATAGGCATTTATTGTTTAGCAGTTTACCCCTTTTCCAAAGCGTGTATTATCGAATCAAGTGTATATTTAAACCTGGAAATTAAAAATTCGAATTTCAATAACATAATACAAAAACAATAAAGTATAAACTGCTTTTGACTTTTCATGAAAAATATCAACGAGTTCGATAAAATGCCGTCTAAGGTAAATGAAATATTAGAAAGACTTGCCCTTAAATACGAATGGGGTGCCAGGCTGCCCAGGGGAATGATCTGGGAAATATGGGAGGAGATCGTGGGTTCACAAGTTGCGTTAAATGCCTGGCCGGAACGCTTCACAGAGAGAGACACACTAATTGTGGTTGTCTCTGACTCAATTTGGATGCAGCAGCTATCATTTCAAAGGCAGCTATTTATCAATGGGTTGAATGTGCGCTTGCCATCCAGGTCAAAAATTAAGGATATCAGGTTTGTCTTAGGTAACGTGTCAGAGGTCAGATCCCGATGGATGACCCATAAAATATCCAAGAAAGACATGCCGAAAAAAGAAAAGGTGCAATTCCCTGAACGTGTATTGGATGCTGCGAATAACATGATGGAACCTGTTCGTGATCATGAATTAAAACAGGCGATGGCGAATCTCTACCTGAAATATTCTGCACAAAAGAAACGTAACTATGATTCTCTATAAATTAACTCTACGCTCCTTTTCGCGCATAATGCAAGGAGTCCTGACACATAATCCGCTCAAAATCCTTCAGATACAAAAGGCGGGACCTTTCCGACAAATGATTTGTACTCAGCGAAATCTCAGCAATAAAGCAGATGGGATGTTTTCAGCAGAATCGCTGGCTGTTTAGAAAGATAGGGGGCAAAACCCTGAGTTCTTCCCCGGCATCTTTACACCCCTCAACCAGAATCAGTTTGGCAGGCATATTTAAATCTGGGTGAATCATTCTCATCCTTTTGGGTTCAAGGTTGAGCTCACGCATACCAGCCAAAAGCTTGGTAACACGGTCGGCAGAATAGATAATGCTTACCCTGCCACCCGGGTGTAGAGCATAACGTGTCGCGGAGAGTATCTGATCAAGGTCTGTCAGGATTTCGTGTCTAGCGAGGGACTCTTGGGAATTCCTGCACAATCTGCCGGATAGGGGAGACCTGTAGGGAGGGTTGGTCACAATATGATCAAAACTGCCTGCGGTAAATATCTTTGATATTTCATTTAAGTCCGATTCATATAATGCGATTTGTCCATCCATATGATTCAAAAGGATATTCTTTTCTGCGATCCCGGCAAGATCTTTCTGTTTCTCTAAGGCCGCTATTTTTACATTGCTGTATTTTTTGGCAAGGACCAGGGCTATGATCCCGCATCCTGTGCCGATATCCAGTACATGATCGAATTTTCTTATTCTTGCGAAGTCCGCAAGCAGTAACGAGTCTACAGAAAAACGGTAACCATCTCTTGGCTGAAGGACCCTGATGTCATAATCCCTGAGACGGCTCTCCGTGACTTCATATGAGATTTCTGGTAGATGTAATACTATTTCTTTTACGTTTTTAACCATGTTTTTATAATAATATATTGTCTTTTTGAAATCAGTATAATCTGTAACTGAAAATTCATCATGAGAGTAGTTTGGCAAAGGGTCAGTGAGGCATGGGTTGAGGTAAACGACGAGGTTGTGGGGCATATAGGTAGGGGAGCCCTTGTACTCCTTGGGGTGGAATCAGAAGATAACGATGTTGATGCGGCGTTTATAGCAGAAAAATGTGTTAATCTTAGGGTTTTTGACGATCAGGATGGCCGTCTCAATCTCTCTTTTGCTGATATTGGCGGAGAATTGCTTCTGGTATCACAGTTTACTCTATGTGCGGACTGCAGGAAGGGAAGAAGGCCGTCATTTGTCAAGGCCGCCGATCCGGATAAGGCCATTAGACTCTACAAGCTTGTTGCTGATATGATCAGGGCCAAAGGTGTTAAGGTAAAAACCGGTCGTTTTCAGACCCATATGAAGGTACATCTGGTGAATGACGGTCCGGTAACGTTGCTGTTAGACAGCCGAAAGAGAGCTTGAATACAAGGCAGGTCGGAACAGTCAACTTGGGATCTTTGATGATCGGTAACCACCTGAAATGAAGTGAGAAGGCATTAAAGACCGATTCTTTGTGGGCAGAAGGGCTGACAGTTCCAGCTAATAACTGTGGACAAAGAACTTAGGGACTCTGTCAGCCAATGGTGCGACTATTACATTGAACCGGGATAAGCGCTAATATATTATTTCAGTATAGAAGATTGATTCACTTCCATATTTCAAGCCTTCTGTAAGCCTCGTAAAGGGCTATCCCTACTGCATTAGATAGATTCAGACTTCTAACTTTGCCCCATATGGGGAGATAAAAACTTCTCTCTATGTTCTCTTCAAGGAGAGAAGGGGGGAGACCCTCTGTCTCCTTCCCGAAGACGAGATAGCATCCCGGCGTAAACTCCGCTTCAGTATATATATATTTTCCCCTGGTTGAGAAATAAAGAAAGTCACCTCCGGCACTTTCAATCATAAAGGTCTCTAAATTGCTGTGATGTCTGACGATTATATTGGACCAGTAATCAAGACCCGCCCTTCTGAGGTTCTTGTCGTCAACCTTAAAGCCAAGAGGATGGATAAGATGAAGGATAGAATTAGTTGCTCCGCAAAGCCGGGCAATACTACCGGTGTTGGGTGGTATTTCAGGCTCTACAAGGACTACATTAAGAGAAGTAAGGGAACCGGATCGGTCAACGTAGTTCATGCCATATTTCTGATCTTTTCTCTACACTCAGGGCACAATCCCTTAACATCCAACTTATGACTCAATATCTTAAAGCCAAAACGTTCTGCCAAGTCCCTTTCGATCTCATTTAATCGAGGATCTGTAAATTCCTCAATCTTTCTGCATTCAATGCATCGAATATGGCAGTGATGTTCATGACCATATATGTGCTCATAGTGCATATGCCCGTCTTCAAAGAAGACATCCTGGATCAGGCCGGCATCTATTAATAGAGGTAAAAGGCGATATATGGATGCCTTGGAGATATTTATACCCTTTCGCCTCATAGTCAGATAAAGTGTGTCTACATCAAAATGATCATGGGTGGCAAAGATTTCTTGTATTATCTTTTCTCGTTCCTGAGTATATCGTAATCTATTTTTTTTTAGGTATTCACGAAAAACCTGTAATTCTGATTTTTTATTCATCAAAATAACCCTCGATTTACAAATTTTCAAAATTTATAAATTATGGTAAATCCATAAAATATGCTCAATAATTACTTCAAGTTATACTTGTGAAAAATTGCTAAGTCAAGCTTAAAGCAAATATTTATTAATAAGCTTATGCTCAATATTATGCAGTGATAAGTAATAGATATTCCGCCCCTTGTCAGTCGGCAAAAAGATAGGGAGTGAATAAATACGCACAGGGAGAAGTTAAATGACAGCAAGAGAAAAAACGGAGATTCGCAAGACTTTGGGATTTATCGGTGGAGGACAGATGGCAGAAGCCCTTATCAAGGGAATGCTATCAAAAAAAATTTTGAAACCAGGCCAGATTACGGCATCTGATTTGACAGAGAATAGAAGAAATTATCTAAAGAAATCATTTAGGATAAATACGACTTCTGAAAACAAGAAGGCGGTTGCAGGGTCTGATATTATTATCCTGGCGGTGAAACCCCAGGTCATTTCTATGGTCCTTGAAGAAATTGGGCCTATTGTAAACAGCAATCATATTATTGTATCCATAGCTGCAGGAATAACCATTCACTCTTTGGAAAAAAGACTCCCAAAGGGCACAAAAGTAGTGCGAGTGATGCCCAATACACCTGTATTGGTTCAGGCTGGTGCTGCGGCAATCTGTAAAGGGACAGCCGCCATGCAAAGCGATCTGGATATAGTCCTGCAAATATTTCAAGCAGTGGGCAAGGCAGTTGTGATAGCAGAAACTTTGATGGACGCGGTTACGGGCCTCAGTGGTAGCGGACCGGCATATGTATTTACATTTATTGAAGGATTAATTGATGCGGGGGTACGGGAAGGCCTGCCAAGAACTGTTGCCCAAGAGTTGGTGGTCCAGACCGTACTGGGAGCAGCCCTTATGTGTCAAAATACAGGGAAACACCCGGCGGAACTTACTGCAATGGTGACCAGCCCGGGGGGGACCACTGTTGAGGGTCTGCATGTCATGGAGCGGGCCGCAATGCGCGGGATATTACTCGATGCAGTAAGGGCGGCAACAGAGAGGTCCAGAGAACTTGGTGTTTGAAAAAGAAAATGTTCAACCTGTACATTGGCAACCGGCTTTTCGAGGCAGTTTTGCTGATGCGAGAAACATAAGGCCGGCTACTAAAGCAGACATGAAAAAGACCCATGGATAACCGAAGCGTATCCAGACCAGCCCTGCTATTATAGGGGCTATCATAGATACTACGTGTTCAATTGAATAGCTAGTGGAGATGGAAGCTGTCAATTCATCTTCCGATTCAACGATCTTTGAAAGGTAGGTTATATGGGCTGAACGCAAGGAAAACAAACTGTCATCCAGGATAAAGCATGTGAACAGGCAGGGCAGTATAAGGGGTTGCGGAAGCGTTGTCTCTGCAAGACCATAGCAGGCGCAGATCAGCAAAAGTACAAGGGAATCACCTATAAGCACGGTCCTTTCCCCCAATGTGTCAATGAGTCTTCCCAAATAGGGCTTTAAAAACAGGCCTGCAACAGAAGATATGAGAATAAGCCTTGCCATGGCCGGTGCATCTTGATCAAAGATCCTTATGAGTACCCACGGTCCGAATACAATGAAGATCTGCTTTCGCACACCGAACAGAACCGCAAGCAAATAGAAAAGAGAATATCTTTTTTTGAATACAAAGCGTTTACGTTTTAGCCCGGTATGTCTTTTTTCCCTGATCAGGAGCACCATTAAAGATGAAAGCAGGGTAATTGAAGCCGCTGTCCAATAGAGTTTTTCATATCCGAATCCAAGCATGCCCATACCCACCCATATACAAGCGGCCCCTACTATGGTCCCAAGGCTCCTGAGGCTTCTGACTATTCCGAAAAGACGGCCCCTGGTTCCGGGTTCACTCAGGGCTACGCAGAAGCTTTCCCTTATAGTCATTACCATATGGGCCCCGACTGACCAGACGAACAGCCAAACTGTCACCCTCAAGACATCAGGTGAGAGGCTGGCAGTACCCACAATACCCAGGGCAATAACAAGTGTGGCTCCAAATAGAATTTTACCTTCCTTTACCCCGCTGAAAGGGGCCAAAAGTATAATAAGCAACATTCCGGGCATTTCTCTGATAGTCTCCAGCACTCCCCTCTGATCGGCGCCCATGTCATAGATATCCACCAGGAAATTGTTGAGACTGCTGAAAAAAATTCCTGTGGCAGCAGCACCCAGAAATGTGCTAAAAAGAAAAATTATTTTCTGGTCCTTAAGGAAACGGGGCACGAGTGAATGTATATTATAATGCTTATGGGTCGTCATAGGATGTGAACTTAGCGCCCTTTGGTTGAGTTGTTAAGTGCGGATCATATAAAAGGGTCTCCGGCTGCTCCTGGATCTCCTTGAAAATTTCTACCACCTCAGGTATGCTGATTTCCATATTCACGGCACTTCTTCTTCAGGTTTAGTTCTTTTGCGTATCAAAACTGTTACAGGGGAAAGTGCCTTTTTTCTATTTTTCAGAATTCGCACAAAATATTTTACATATCAATTAACAACAAGAGGATTAATCAATGTCCCCAAAACCAACTTATGAAGAACTGGAACAACAAATAGGGGAATTAAAAAAAAAGTTCGCTCTCAAACAGTTGGAAGAGGCTCTATATGATTCACAGTATATGCTCCACACTGTATTGGACTTAATACCATCTGCCGTCTTTTGGAAAGATCGCAATTTATTTTATCTCGGTGGCAATCGTACCTGGTTGAACAATATCGGCATAAATTCTTTAGATGAGGTTATAGGAAAAAGCGACTACGAGCTTCCATGGAAAGAGCAGGCGGATTCTTTTCGTAAGTATGATAGAAACGTAATGGAATCCGGTATTCCTGAATACAACATTATCGAGTTTTATCTCAAAGAAGATGGTACCAAAGTCTGGGTCAAAACTAACAAAATACCCCTAAGGAAAAAGGATGGAAAGATCATAGGTGTACTCGGCAGCTATGAAAACATTACCGAGTATAAGAAGGCCAATGAAGAACTAAAAAGGCAGCGGAATCTCTTTAAGATGATTATTGAAGCAACTCCCGACATGCTTATTCTTAAAGACACAAATCTTGTCTATCAAGCCGTAAATTCAACTTTCTGCAGGTATATTGGCAAACCAATGGAAAAAGTTATCGGGAAAACAGACTATGATTTATTTCCTGCGGATGAAGCAGAAATGTACCGCAGAGATGATGCTAAGGTAATGCAAACTTTAAAGCCGTTGATTCAAGATGAAGAAGCTACCCTTATAGAAGGTAAGCAATGGTTTCATGTAGCCAAAACACCTGTATTGGATAATGATAAAAAATTGCTTGGAGTCCTTTGTTCAAACAGGAATATAACAAAGCAAAAGAAGATACAAGAGGACTTAATAGCAAGTGAAGAAAAATACAGGAAACTTTTCGAAGAAGCCAGGGATGGGATAGTCCTCTGCGATGCGGAAACAGGCATAATTATCGACTGCAACTCTGAAATGGCTAAACTCGTAGAAAGGGAAAAATCCGAATTATTAGGCCAAAATCAGGGTATTCTTCATCCTAAAAGCACAATTATAGACGGATTTTCAGATACTTTCATAAAACATAGAGATAAATTTGAAGGTTATATTTTAGATTCACAGGTTATTACAAGTACAGCAGCAATCAAAGATGTATCAATCAAAGCCAATAATTTTTATTTAGGCAACAAAAAATACACTCAGGGAATCTTTCGCGATATAACCGAGCAAAAGAAGGCAAGAGAGGCAATCATAAGAAGTGAAACACTGTATCGCACTCTTGTAGAGAATATTGATATGGGTATTACACTTATTGATACAAATTATACTGTTGTTATGGCAAATAAAAGTCACGGGAAAATGTTTAATAAACACGCAAATGAAATTATCGGCAAAAGGTGTTTTCAAGAATTCGGAAGGCGTGATGAAGTCTGCCCGCATTGTCCAGGTGCCATAGCGATGGATACCGGGCAAGTTGCCGAAGTCGAGACTGCCGGAGTAAGAGATGATGGCAGCAAGTTTGATATTAGAATCTGTGCCTTTCCAGTCTTTGGGGCAAACAATACCGTGACGGGATTCATAGAAATTGTGGAAGACGTAACTGTAAGTAAAAAGCTCGAAGTCCAGTTTCAAAAGGCTCAAAAGTTTGAATCAATCGGGACATTGGCCGGAGGCATCGCCCATGACTTTAACAATCTTTTAATGGGTATTCAGGGCAACACATCCCTGATGCTTATGGATATTGATTCTTCTCATCTACATTATGAAATGCTGAAAAGCATTGAAAAACAGGTTAAAAGCGGGGTCAATCTTACAAGACAGCTTCTCGGTTATGCCAGCAAAGGCAGGTATGAAGTAAAGCCAATAAATCTTAATCAGATAGTAGAAGAGACTTCCAGAACTTTCGGCAGAACCAGAAAACAGATTACCATCCACAGAAATATGGCCGAAGATCTGTTTACAGTAGAAGCTGACCAGGGGCAATTAGAGCAGGTACTGTTAAATATATTTATAAATGCTTCAGATGCCATGCCCGACAGAGGAGAGCTTTATCTGGAGACAAATAATGTTAAACATAAAGATATGAAAAGCAGGCTTTATAAATCAAGGGGCGGAGACTATGTCAAGCTGACCGTCAGAGACACAGGCAAAGGCATGGATAAAATCACTATGGACCGCATTTTTGATCCCTTCTTTACTACCAAGGAAATGGGAAGGGGCACCGGCCTGGGGCTTGCGTCTGTTTATGGAATTATAAAGGCACATGGCGGATATATTGATGTTGAATCCAAAGTGAACCAGGGAACAACCTTTGAGATATATCTGCCTTCAAGCACAAAAAAAGTCGACGAAGTAACCAAAGATTCTGTCAAACTCGTTAAGCAAAACGGAACTGCGCTTCTTGTTGATGATGAAGCTGCTGTTCGTAAAGTATGCAGGAGCATACTGGCAGTAATAGGCTACAAGGTTTTGTCGGCCGAAGTCGGACAGGAAGCCATAGAGCTTTACAGGAACCATAAGGATGAAATAGATATAGTACTATTGGACATGATTATGCCTGAAATGGGCGGTGGTGAGGTTTATGACCATCTTAAGGAGATTAATCCTGAAGTAAAGGTACTACTTTCAAGCGGCTACAGCATTGATGGTGAGGCAACCGCTATATTGAAACGGGGGTGCAGCGGATTTATTCAGAAACCATTTACTATACAAAAATTATCCACCAAAATAGAGGAAATATTAAAAAATAAATAGATTTATTAAAAAAATTCAATATAACGAAATTCAGGTGACAACGCTATTCACTCAGCCGGGCAGGACACAGCATTTTGAATCTTAACTCAAAAAAATATCTTGGCCGGATTGAAGAGGTCATCAATAAGGCCGAGGCCGGTAAGGTCTATCCTGTCTATATGTTTATAGGTGACCGGCCCATTATCCATCCTCAAATAAACAAATTGATAGATTGCCTTATCCAGGAAGAGGCAAGGGATTTCAACTTCGAGGTTTTATCTCCCGATTCCTTTTCAGAGGGCAGGTTACTTGAGCTTTTGAGCACTAAAGGTTTTTTGCCGGGACGCAAGGTTGTTTTAATACAGGACCTGCCCTTACTGGTATCTTCAGATACTGCAAAAACCAGATGGAAAAAGGCTCTCGCTGCCATTGCATCGGATGATAATGACAGGGCGATGGAACTGACCTCACGGATCTTTGCTGATTTGAATATAGATCCGGAGGAGCTTAAAGGGCTTTCTCCGGGGCGGATAAAAGATGTTTTGAACTGGCCTGGCGATTTAAGTATTGAGAGTTTATCAGAATTCCTTGAAGTCCACTCTGGAGACATGAAAAGTATAGAGCCCATAAATACCGGCTCAGGGGATCGTCTTCTTGCCTGGCTTGCTCAGAGGGCCGACCCTTCCCTTGCAATTATAATTATCGAATCCGAGACAGTAGACAAAAGGTGTTCCTTGTACAAGGAATTAAAAAAATATGGCCCTGTAGTAGACCTTGATAGGGAAAAGAAGGACAGAAAAGGCGGGGCGAATTTTGCCATGAGCCTTATCAGGAGTTTGCTCAGGGAAAGCGGCAAAGAAGCAGATAATAAGGCCGTTAAGGCCATTATGGATCGGGTAGGTCATAAAGATCCGGTGGGTCTGAAGATGGAGATCCAGAAACTCGTAACCCAGGCAGGAGATAGGGTCAGGATAAAGGCCGAGGACGTCTGTGAACTGGTTGTGAGGCACAGGGATGAAGAATTATATAACCTCACCAATGCCATGGGAGAAAAAGATCCGGGCAGCTGCCTTAACAGCCTAAATTATATAATGGATCAGGGAATTCATCCCCTGGCAATACTTAAAACCATTGCAAATTTTCTGCGGAAGATGATAATTTTGAGGGCGATTTTCGAATACGAAGCAGGCATTAAAGCATTTAAGAACCTGCGGTACGAGATCTTTAGAGATCAGATACTGCCTGAAATAAAAGAAAACATGTTAGATGATGCGCCTGATATATTAAAGGGACATCCATATACACTTTACAAATTGGGCCTGCAGGCATATGGTTTTGACTTGTCCCAAATGCTTATTTTTCTGGCTTCTTTGGCCGAAGCTGATCTCGAGTTCAAGGGAGGCAGAATTTCCCATAGAGTATTGCTGGAAACGCTTGTTTTTCGTTTTATTTCAATGGAGTAATAATGGACGATAAAGAGATAAATTGGGAGGCAATAGCTCGTTTTCTATTTGAGGGATCGATGTTAAAGCATACGTGGCGAACGGGCTATCCGTTTCTAGGTAAAGGCAGAGAATCAGTAGCTGCCCACACCTTTGGTGTGATCCTGAGTGCTATGATGCTGGCAAAAAATGTCCCTGGAGTAGACATGGGAAAGCTCTTAAAGCTATGCCTGGTACATGATCTGCCTGAGGCCAGGACAGGGGATGCCAATGCAGTACACAAGCGGTATGTTAATATAGATGAAGAATCGGCAATCACAGATATGATTCAAGGACTTCCAGGCGGTGAAGAGATAGCGGATCTGTTATCAGAGTTTAGAGAATGTAATACCCTAGAGTCAGTGTTGGCCCATGACGCGGATAAGCTCGATATGCTGCTTTCTCTCAAAGAACATTTGGATACCGGAAGCAGTGATGCGGCGCTCTGGATACCATACGTAAAAGAGAGGTTAAAATCAGATGGGGCCAAGGCCCTTGCCGGCGCCATTTTAAAGGAACACTGGGCGAGTTGGTGGATGAGGCAGTTGCTTGGAAACAATTTCAAATAAGGAGATATTATGATGGGTAGAATCAAAAATATAATGATTTTTATTTTGTTTGTATTTTTTATATCCTGTTTTGTCGCCGGATCAGTATCGGCTGATAATCAGAAACCTACAAAGGAATTTACTCTGTTTTATACTGGAAATACCCTTGGCTTCCTTGATCCATGTAAGGCTTGAGGGGGAAAAGAGATCGGGGGAATAGCCCGGCGGGTCCGGTGGATCCGCGAAAATGTTCATAAACATGGTAACTTCCTTCTTTTAGACGCTGGCAATTTTCTTTTCAGAAATGAATCAGCGCCTTCAGAAGCGGCACTTGCCAATGCAAGGCTTCTTTTAGACCTTTACAGTGATATGCGTTATACGGCCCTTTGTGCAGGGAAAAGAGATCTTGCCGGCTCGACCATGTTTTTACTGGAAGAGACTGAAAAAAGGGGTTTGCGGCCCCTGTCTTCAAACCTGCATTATAAAGGTAAGGCCGCATTTGAGCCCTATGGTATCTTTGATGTTAATGCTACAAAAGTGGGCGTCCTTGCCGTTACGTCTCCTGAATTGGATCAAAGGATAAAGGCGGATAACGTGGATGTACTCGATCCTTCAGATCGGCTTAAGTTGTTGGTTCCTGAGCTCAAGAACAGAGTCGATGTAATAATATTGTTGTCCAATCTCAGTGAAATTCAGGATATAAAGCTGCCAAGCGTTGTCGACGGCATAGATATTATTATCGAAAGCGGTCCGGGCAAACAGCGTCATCAACCATTAAAAGTGGGAAATACTTACCTTTTGAGGGGTGACATAAAGGGCAGGTCAATAGGAAAATGTGTAGTAAAACTCAATTCACAGAATGGTATACAGGGGCTGAATAATGAACTGCATAAGCTAAAGGCAAGTCTTCCTGTGGATGAAGCCGCAATAGATAAAATAAGAGATTTAAAACAGAAATACGCCGGCACAGAGGTCATCACTACGAGGCCCGCCCCTGCTAAAAATCCCTTTTTGGAAGCAATTGAAAGGGCAAAAAGAAATAAAATGAAGGGCGATGGCACCAAGTCCCGTGATGAAAGCAATCCCTTGCTGGAAGCTATTGAAAAGGCAAAAAAGAATAGGGTAGAAGGTGGTCCATCTCGATCTGACAACTCCACAGATAACCCGTTTTAGAGGTGAGAGCACCTGAATGATCTTCGAAAAAAACAAGGCCTTTTGTCTGATGACTGCATTGGTACCGTAAATAAATGTGTCAGGTGCGGCGCATGCCTCTCTGTGTGTCCGGTATATGACGTTACCAGACAGGAGCGCCTGTCACCCAGGGGAAAATACAGGCTTATTACGGAAACTAGTGACGAAGGCCTGAATTTTATTTCAGAAGATAGAGATCCTGTAAAAAATTCGCTTCCAGTCAAGGTGCTTGAGACCTTAAAGGGCTGTGTTCAGTGCGGGGCCTGCAGCTATGTATGTCCTGCTGGGGTAAAACTAGATGCCTTAGTCAGAAATGCCAGAGCGGCAGGCGGCACAGAAGGGTTATCAAAACCATGGTGGTTATGGAATATCCTCAGAAGCCGCAGACTGGCTCCCTCGCTGGCAAAGCTCCTCTCCGGCATTCCCGGCACAAGCGGCCTTATTTGGCGTTTGATAGGCCTTAAAGACAGTCGGACTTTACGGGATAAAAAGGTTCTTCATTTTGAGATGCCTTCTCTTGCTCATAGGCCGGCCCTTTCCAGAAGGCATTTCAGATTGCCTGATCCGGGTTGCGTGGTTGATCTCAGGCCGGGACCCAGGATAGCCCTTTTTCTGGGATGCATTCAGAACTACCTCTATCCTGAAGTAGCTGAGGCCATGATCCGGTGTTTAGGAGGAAAGGTGATGATCCCATTGGGACAGGGGTGCTGCGGTATGCCCGCATGGTCGGCAGGTGCTGTGAAGGCTGCCAAAGAACTTGCACTTCAAAACCTAAAGGCCCTTGAGACCGCAAAGGCGGATTTCATAGTTACGGGTTGCGCTGCCTGTGCCTCCATGATTAAGCAATGGCCAAAGTTGTTCAGTGAAAATGACATAGAAAAACAAATCGCCATCAATGTGGCAAATAAGGTCAGGGAATTCAGCCAGCTTCTGGTTGAGTTAAACGCATTACCTCTCAGGATGCCAAGGGATAGATCAGCCATAGTGACTTATCATGCTCCATGTCATCAACGATTTGATCTGGGCGGTGTAGTGGAAAGCGAAGAACTGCTGGACAGGTTGTTTTCAGATGCCTTTAGGCCCATGTCTCATGAATGCTGCGGACAGGGGGGGCTCTTTAGTATTGGAAATCCTGAGCTTGCATGGAAAATTTTCGAAAAAAGGCTTTTGGCTTGGGACAGGACAGGTGCATCTATTGTAGTTACTACATGTTCGGGTTGTCTGCTGCAGTGGAGGGCGGGGACTGCTCATAAGACCGGAGGGCACAAGGTGCTGCATTTGGCGGAACTTATTGATGAATACTATGAAAAAACCTAATCTGCGGTATTACATAAGAGCTGAAAGCCTGAAGCCGAAAGCCGGAAGAATTGTCTACGATAAATCTTTAATCTTTGGCCTTTGATTTTTGATAGGTGATGCCTCATAGTGAAAAAGGTCCGGGATCATTATTTTAAAAAGGCCAAGAAACAGGGCTTTCCAGCCCGTTCGGTCTACAAACTGAAAGAGGCCCAGGAGAAATACGGCTTCCTGAAGCCGGGACAGAGGGTTATGGATCTTGGGGCATTTCCGGGTTCCTGGTCAAAGTATACATCCAGAGTAACGGGATCGAAGGGTCTGGTTGTGGCAGTTGATATCCAACAACTTGATATAATTGCGGATAATATCTGTATATTGCAAAAAAATGTCTATGATCTCAATTTCTCAAGCCTGAAGGAGATTTCCCCATATTTCGATGTGGTGCTCAGCGATATGGCCCCTAAAACTACCGGCCGCAAAGATGTAGATCACTTCAGGTCTATAGCTCTCGCGGAACGTGCCTTGGTTTTGGCTGAAGACTTGCTGAAACCAGGAGGCACCCTTTTCTGCAAGGTCTTCCAGGGGGAGGATTTCCCTTTATTCCGGGGCAAATGCGGAAAGAGTTTCAAATCAGTTCGCATGATCAAGCCAAAAAGTTCAAGATCGGAAAGCGTAGAAACATTTTTACTGTGTACATTAAAAAAATAGCATAAACAGCATGCCGAGCCGCAAGTATTGCAGGCATATGATTGCCATGATTCTGTTTATTGGTTAGTCTGCTTTATAATGATCTAATACTATAGAAATTTCAATCCTGGTAATGAATTGCACGGATGGTCATGGATTAGATATTGTAATATAAATTAAGTCTATGCCGAAAATCTTTTAAATTCGCCCGAAGGGTATTAATCGGAGACAATTTATGTCCCTATTCAAAACGGATTTCCCGGGTCTTCACCTTTTACACAGGGGGAAAGTGAGAGACATTTACAAAGTGGGGGAATGTTTGCTGATCGTAGCAACAGATCGTCTCTCTGCATTTGATGTTGTTCTTCCCACGCCCATTCTGGACAAAGGTCGCATACTTACTCAGATGTCACTGTTCTGGTTTGAAAAATTGAAAGACATCGTTGATAATCATCTGGTTCAGGCAGATGTATCCCTGTTTCCTGAAGAGTTAAAGTCATTTTCAAAGTTTCTTGAAGGCCGCAGCATGCTGGTCAAAAAGGCAAAACCCTTGCCTGTTGAGTGTATAGTCAGGGGATATATTGCCGGCTCCGCCTGGAAAGACTATCTCAGGGCAGGTTCCGTATGCGGCATCAGGTTGCCTGAAGGGATGCTTGAGTCACAACAGCTTCCGGATGCCATATTCACACCTTCCACCAAGGCTGATCTTGCATCTCATGACGAGAATATAAGCTTTGAGCAGGTCCGGAAGCTGCTTGGCAAAGATTTGTCGGAAAAGGTCAGGGATATCAGTATCAGGCTTTACAAAACAGCGGCGGATTACGCTATAGGAAAAGGGGTAATAATTGCTGACACCAAATTTGAGTTCGGCATATCGAGCGGAAAGCTTATTCTGATCGATGAGGTTTTGACCCCTGATTCTTCTAGATTCTGGCCTGTTGAAGACTATCGTCCGGGCAGCTCACAGCCGAGTTTTGATAAGCAGTTTGTAAGAGACTATCTGGAGGCCATTTCATGGAATAAAGAGCCCCCGGGACCTGAGATCCCTCCAGATATCGCAGAAAAGACCCATCAGCGTTATCTGGAGGCTTTACGGCGTCTTACCGAAACTTAGATTGAGCGATTAGCGTTTAGCTATTAGTTTAATGATTATAGGTTGTTTTGCTATTATAAACTTGCACCCGGTGGGTGTTATTTCCAATTAACGCAATGTCTTTATTTTTCAAAGCTAAACCCTAATGGCTAACAGCTAATCGCTCAACTTAGGTGAAACCAAGGGAGCTTTAACATGGAAACAAGGGCCGGATTGTCCTTAATGACGGTTGTTATATTGGGCATCTGGCTTCTTGCACTCATTGAGTTGACCTTTGCAGAGAAAAGCGCTTATGTAACCTATGTCATTGATGGCGATACTATAGTTCTCAAAAAAGGAACGAAGGTTCGCTATCGCGGGATAAATGCCCCGGAGATACCTAATGGTGAGAAAGCCGGAGAACCCCTGGGATGCACGGCCACTAAACGTAACAGGCAACTGGTCCAGACCAAGCTTGTCATGCTGGTCCAAGATGATGAAAAGCAGGATCGCTTCGGCCGGCTGTTGGCCTATGTATTTCTTCCTGATGGTCGAATGGTCAATGAAATACTTGTTCGTGAAGGTATGGCCTTTTTATGCCTTTCCAATAAAGGTTCGCCTTTCAGCAAGAGATTGCTTGCCGCCCAGAGAGAGGCCATAGATGCCGAACGGGGTATATGGTCAATTACCCCGATCAGTCCTGAAGCTTATTATATAGGTAATCGGCAATCCATGCGCTTTCATAGGCCTTCATGTCCTTATGGGAAAAAGACCAGTAAATCAAACCGTGTGATTTTTAAATCACGAAACGATGCCTGCAAGGAAGGTTTCTGCCGATGCAAGAAATGTCTGCCCTGAAAACGGCTACGACGTTAGTAGTTAGAGATCCCCGGTACCTTGAGCACGACCCGGGGTTCGGTCATCCCGAGTCACCCGATCGTCTGAAAGTCATTTATGAGCGTTTAGATTATGATGATGTACAAGGCCTGTTTAAGTATATTGTCCCAAGATCCGCCGGCAGGGACGAGCTTTTGTGGAATCACACCGGTGATTACATAGATAGGATTGGCAAAACCGCCTTTAGAGATTTCTACCGTCTGGATCCTGATACATCTACAAGCGCAGGCTCATGGAAAGCAGCGTGTCTGGCTGTCGGAGGCGTTTTTGCCGCCATGGATGAGATAGCCGGACCTGTTGCGCGAAACGGATTTGCCTTGGTACGTCCACCGGGGCACCATGCAGAAAAAGATTGTGCCAAGGGCTTCTGTATTTTTAATAATGTGGCCCTTGGCGCTCACTATGCAAGAAGGGTCCTTGGTTGTGAACGGGTCCTGATTGTAGACTGGGATCTTCATCACGGAAACGGTACCCAGCATAGCTTTTACGATGATTCCAGCGTATTATACTTTTCAACCCACCAGTATCCCTATTATCCGGGAAGCGGAAAAGCAGATCAAACAGGTAGAGGCAATGGAAAGGGCTTTACTGTAAATGTACCCCTCGGCCCTGGCGCCGGGGATGAGGACTTTGCTGCCATTTTCAACCGCCTGCTCTTGCCCATCGGCAAAACCTTTTCTCCGGATTTCATACTCGTTTCAGCCGGATTTGATATTTACAGGGATGATCCATTGGGGGGCATGAAAGTCACTGCAAACGGGTTTGCCTATATGTCTAAGATTTTACTGAATCTTGCGGATATGTGCTGCAATGGCAGAATACTATTCTGTCTTGAAGGGGGTTATAACTTTAAAGGACTTAGAGACGGAGTTCTAGCGGTTCTCAATGAATGTAAGGGCATGGCGGCTCTGGACAATGATGCTCTTTCCCCTTTGCACAATCCAGGACCGGGTCCACGGATAATAGAACATGTAATTGATATCCATAAAGATTATTGGCCAATCACATGACCAAAAAAAACCCAAAAGGCCTGCCGATTATGAACGGGCAGGCCTTCTAATTTTTATGATATGACCATGGTACAAAGTAATATCCGGAAAAAACACTTACCAATCTTTTTTCTTGTCTGTTTCTTATCTGTTTCTTATCTGGCGGCCTACTTAGGATGGCACTCTGTACACTTGGTAGGAGCGGCCTTGCCTTCCTTGTTTACATCCCGATGGCACCCCTTGCAATTTTCATGAATGGCTGAATAATGGTAGCCCTTGATCTGTTCTTCCTTGCTCAACTTTGGTTTCCTTGGTGCCTTGGCTTCACTGTGGCAGGAATCACACTTCGCGACCTCGTCCCCTTCTTTCCAGACGTTCTTCCCATCCTTATACACATGGTGGCATTCGCAACAGCCTATTTGGTAATCCACATTATGTTTATGGTGGTTGAAGGTGACCAGTGACTTTTTGTGCTCCGGGTACACCTTTGAATCCATGGTAATGGTCTCAGGTCCCTTATCAGTTGCTACAGCTACCCCAGCCATTACAAAGCCAAAACATACCGCAACCAACAGGCATAATACCTTTTTACTACTCATCCCGCAAATTCCTCCTTCTTATAATTAATGAATAATGATTCACTTATTAAAGTAATAATTGCGCTTTGGAAATTTGTCAATAAAGAAATAAAATTACCTCTAATGCCAAGACAAACGCCGGGCCTTTGTCTCTATATTTTGCCTAATATGCATCAAACCCCTTTACAATTCTCCAATCGCGTTGGTATGATGAAGAACCAAATGCGTCCTTTCTGTAAAGTTATTCCTGTTGTCCGGCGCATCTTTTCTGGAGGCTAAAAAGTGAAAATAGCATATGATACAGATATACCGACCACGCTTTATCCATCTATTAAAAAGGTTATAAAAGAATCAATAAAAACTCCATGTTCCTGCGGATGTGATGAGATCTACGTTTCATTGCAAGAGGAAAACAGAATAGATGTTAAGTGTTACGATTGCGGCACTAGTTTTTTTGAACTCGAGGTGGAGGTGGATGAAGAGACAATTGATCACTGAGTATCAATTTCACCTTGAGTCCGCTCGGGAGGCAAATAAAAAAACAGGCTAAGGATTGGACTGTAATCTGTTTTCTCAAGACGCCGTTAAGATTTACGCTAGGGCCTTAATAATTCAAATCCTGTAGCTGGATCAAAAGAACGAACCGCGGTTGTTTCGACTAATTCAAACAATATCACCTCCATTATATGCCATACCTTAACACCTTTGCGAATGCATCCGGTTAATGAAGATGTCTTTCTTCCACAGGTTATATGCATATGTAAAACAGGTTTACCTTTTCCATCCGGAAAGATCGTTCCTGTCCCTGCAATCTCATGGACATTATCAACAATATGCTCCACCGGAACAATTGGATTTTCGCGTCCATATTGAGGGCCTACTATAAGTTTACTGCCTTTGTCAGCTCCACCGAGAATGATTAAAGCTGCGGCCTTGACAGATTCTCTGCGGCACAATTTTTCAATTTCTGTGTGAACAATGTCTCCATCTTCAAGACGAATAATAAAGGTCCTTCCTTGTTTGGCCTGTGAGTATCTCATGGTTTTCCTACCTCTCAGTATTTATTATGCTTATCACAAAACAATCCATGCGGTAAAATATATTTCCATTGCGAGAATGCCTTGAATTGTCGGAGCTTACTACTTTATGTATTCATATCTTAAGGGAAAGCGGTCTGAAAACAACTTTTCCGTTGGTTATCTGGTATCGGCTTTAATAATATTATTGCTCTTCTCCGTATTGGCACTAATCAGTGCTGTCGGTATCTACCGGATTTCCATAGAAGGATCAAAAAATCTGCTTGAAAACCGCGCAGTGGACATAGCTGTAAGCCTGGGCTTTACCCTGGAAAGGATCGGTCTCAAAAATGAACTCTTCCCTGAACTTGTAGCTACTGATAAATGGAACGATCTCGCCTTTCTGGTCCTTTATGATCGAGATGGTACTGTGTTATTACATTCCAATCCTCTAATGGTGGGGAGAAGCCAGATTGATGCCTATATAGAAAGCGTAATTTTGAAAAAACAGCCGGAGATCCATTTTTCTACCCTTGCAACCGGGGAAGAGGTATTTGTGCTGGATTTCCCTTTGCACCTTCATTTTCCTGAACACAACAACGGCATCAAGAATGATATTATCGATCTTGAACAGTCCAGTGCGACAGAAAAAATCGAGTTTATCGACAAGGACAAGACTTACTGCCTAAGAGTTTCCATCCATCCATATCCAGCCCGGACAATTCTCAGAAAGGCTGATTTCCAACTTGTCTTAATTGGACTTTCACTTACCACTTTATGGGTATTGACGTTCTTTTTTCTCTGGTCTTGGCGCAGGAATTATCGTCTGGAAGCCAGGTTGCATAAACAGGAGCGAATGGCGGCCCTGGGTGAAATGGCCGCGGTCCTGGCGCATGAAATAAGAAATCCATTGAGCAGTATAAAGGGCTTTGCTCAATTTTATCTGGAGAATACAACAGATCCTGACGAAAATGCGGATTTTTCCGTTATTGTGGAAGAATCCAAGAGGCTTGAGGGTTTGACATCCGATTTGCTCACTTATGCAAGGCCTGCCAAACTCAATCAAGATAAGATTGATACAGAAAGGTTCTGCCAGGAAATTAAAAGAAGTATTGCCCATTTAATTGGTGACGTAAAATTTCATATATCGTGTGAGAAACTGGAACTGCTTCTTGACAGAGAAAAATTGATGCAGGTAGTCTTTAATCTGGTACAAAATGCCATTGAGGCAGTGAGTGAAATCAAGGAAGGGGAAATCTGGTTCAGCATAAAATCCAGCGGTCCTGTTGTGATACTTACAGTAGCGGACAATGGCCCAGGCCTGCCTCTAGACGTGAAAAATCGTCTTTTTGAACCGTTCGTCACTACCAAAGCAAAAGGTACAGGACTGGGGCTTGCCATAGTAGACCGTTTGTTAGAAGCGATGGGTGGTGAAATTAGTTTCATGGATCGTGAAGGTGGCGGCGTAATTGTTCAGATTACATTACCATGTCATTAATTCCTATGGTATGAAATTCCCTTTCTGAGGATACAGATTACAGGGATTGACACGGATTATTAAGCAGTATAGCTGAATTCAATACTAACAATTGAGGGATCCAGGTATTGGGTAAAGACAACAAAACAATTTATGTGTGCCAGGCATGCGGCCAGACGTCGGCAAAATGGCTTGGTCGTTGTCCCGGTTGTGGAGAATGGCATACACTGGAGAAGGAACCAAATAATACCCTCGTTATACAAGGCCGAAGTCATTTAGGTATGAATCGATCTGCTCCCATCCCCTTGCTGGAGGTGTCAGCAGAACTTGATGATGCCAGAATTGTCATCGGGATAAGTGAAATGGATCGGGTATTAGGCGGGGGGCTGGTACCGGGCAGCCTAGTATTATTAGCCGGAGAGCCGGGTATAGGTAAGTCCACGTTACTGTTGCAGTTACTCTGCCGTCTGGCCTCTAATCAAAAGCAAAAGAAAGTCTTGTATGTCAGCGGCGAAGAATCATTGGCTCAGATCAGGATGAGGTCTGAACGGCTGGGAAATATCCCGGAAAATCTGTGGGTTGCCTGCGAGTCCGAACTCGATCGAATTATTGAGATCATGGAAGAACAGGATCATTCTATCCTGGCTATAGATTCCATACAGACCTTGTTCTGCAGCGGGATATTATCAGCTCCAGGGAGCATGGCCCAAGTCCGGGAAACCACTGCACGACTCATGCAGCTTGCCAAGTCCAAAGTCGTATCGACAATACTTGTTGGCCACGTAACGAAGGAAGGGGCTATAGCAGGACCTCGGGCACTTGAACATCTTGTTGACACTGTATTGTATTTTGAAGGGGATCGTAGCCACACTTTCAGGCTCTTGAGAACCGTAAAAAACCGTTACGGTCCGACTCATGAAATAGGTGTCTTTGAGATGACTGAAAGCGGACTGGAACAAGTTCCCAATCCATCGGAGGTCTTCCTTGCACAAAGGCCAAAGGCGCTTCCTGGATCAGTAATTGTTCCATGTATGGAAGGCACACGACCTATCCTTGTAGAAATTCAGGCCCTGGTAAGTCCATCTCACCTGGCGATTCCAAGGCGAACCTCAACCGGTATTGACGGTAATCGTCTGGCCTTGCTCATTGCGGTTGCAGAAAGACATCTGGGTATGGTACTTTTTGACCGAGATATTTTTATAAATGTGATTGGCGGGCTCAAAATATCAGAGCCTGCAAGTGAACTCGCCGTAATAATGGCTATTGTCTCAAGTCTAAGGGATGTTCCCATCAATATGGATACTGCGGTCTTTGGTGAAGTCGGTCTCACTGGAGAAGTGAGGTCGGTTGGGAGAACGGAATTAAGAATCAACGAGGCTGCCCGTCTAGGACTCAAGAGATGCATTGTTCCTCAGTCTGGATCCTATCGTATCAAGTTCTCGGATAGCATGAAGATCCTTGCGGTGAAAAGAATAGATGATGCGATAGCGGCACTAACTTAAGTCTCTTGACAGTCAGTAAACCCTGGCCTACATTCAACCTTATTATACGCTATCGGCATTTGTAGCATGTTGCCTGTGCAGAAATGTTGAGGTTCGGCGCTTACATTTTATTATAATAGGAGATACATAGATCATGTCTGAAGACAAGTTGATGCATGTAACAGATGCAGAGTTTGAGTCCCTGGTCTTAAAATCTGATAAACCTGTACTGGTTGATTTCTGGGCGAGTTGGTGTGGACCTTGTCTCGCCATTGCACCGGTGGTTGAGGAGCTGGCGGAAGCCTATGAAGGGAAAGTGGCAGTAGCCAAGATGAACGTAGACCAGAGTCCTGCCACTCCAGGTAAGTACGGCATCAGAGCCATTCCTACCTTAATCCTTTTTAAGGACGGACAAGTCGTGGAACAGATTATGGGTGCAGTAGGAAAGGCTGTTATAGAATCCGCTATTAATAAGGCCTTGTCCTGATCTTTAGAAAAATGCATTTTGAGCGCGTTGTGTTTTTGTTTTGAGAAAACATGTTGTTGCAATGTAATTCATGATCAATAAATCGCATTATCGAACAAGAAGCTGTAAAAGATTGTCCATAAGATGTCTTCTGCTTCTAAGCCTTTTAAGTATAGGCATTTCCTTTGGATGTGCCGGCAAGGATCAAGGCATTGGGTCCGGTAAAGATAAAGGCATGTCCTCATGGTTTCGTTCTGCAGCAGGTCCAGCGGAACCCGAAAACGAGATTAATCTGTCCGACAAGGCCATGGACTACTTTTCGCAGGGGCGTTATACCCTGGCTGAGGAGATATTTCAAAAAATCAGAGACCGTTATCCCTTCAGCCCGTATGCTACGCTTGCGGAATTGCGTCTTGCAGATTGTAAGTTCCACATGGGCAATTATGGCGAAGCCTTACTCCTTTATGAGGAGTTTGAGAAGCTTCATCCCACCAATGATGCGGTAATATATGTGATCTTTCAGGAGGGTTCCTGCTATTACAGATTAATGAAAGGCCCTGATCGTGAGCAGATCTCCACCCATAAACTCATTGAGACCTATGATCGCCTCCTTAGCAGATATCCGAATAGTCCCTATAGTTATGAGGCACATAAAAGAATAGCTGAGGCAAGAGACCGCCTGGCCCAACATGAACTCCTGGTGGCCAAATGGTATGCCCGAACCGGGCAGGTGTCTCAAGCTAAAAATCGTCTGGAGATCGCCATGAATATTTATCCGGATACCCCGGCAGGGTTAAAAGCGGCACATCTTCTAAAAGAGGATGAAATATTTCGGCAGGCCTCTACTAACGAGACAGATATAGCAAAAGAATCAGAGGAATCCTGGTGGAGGCGACTGGTACCGTTTATTTGAAAAGGTGACAGGAAACGCGCCTGTTGTTTTCCAAACGCAAATCTTCAGGCTCTATCTTTTTACAAATATCCATGGCCCTGGGACAACGGTCCTGAAAAGCGCATCCCGAAGGGATGGAATCAAGGGCAGGGACAGTCCCCGGGATGGAAATGAGACGCTTGGAGTCTGAAGGAATACCATAGGGTACCGAATCCAGGAGACCCTTAGTGTATGGATGTAGGGGATTGTCAAAAAGATCATCAATTAAGGCCTCTTCAACTATCTTCCCTGCATACATTATGATTACCCTGTGGGCTATCTGGGCTACTACCCCAAGGTTGTGCGTTATAAATAAAAGGCCGAGATCATGTTGTTCCCGGAGCCTGTTCAGCAGTTCAAGGATTTGGGCCTGTATGGTTACATCCAGAGCAGTAGTGGGCTCATCTGCTATCAAAAGTTCCGGTTGACAGGCAAGTGACATGGCTATCATAGCCCTTTGACGCAACCCCCCTGAAAGCTGATGAGGATAAGTTGTAATCCTCTCCTCCGGTGCAGGCATCCCAACCTGTCTCAAGAGTTCAATAACCCTTTCTCGAACCTGTCTTTTTGAAAGTTTGATATGGATTGTTATGGCTTCGGAAATCTGGTCTCCAATTGTGAAAACCGGATTGAGGGCCGTCATAGGTTCTTGAAAAATCATGGCTATTTTTTTACCCCTGATGCTGCACAACTGACCAGGGGTAAGGTCCATGAGATCTACACCCTCAAATACTATTTTCCCACTTCTTAAGTTAAACGGAGGACTTGAGAGCAGGCCCAGCAGGGAAAGAGCTGTAACGCTCTTTCCGCAACCGGATTCCCCTACGAGACAGACATTTTCCCCCTTTTTAACAGAAAAAGAAACATCCCTTACAGGGAAGACCGGCCCTTTATTAGTACTGATCTCAACTTCAAGCCCTTTGACAGAAAGGAGGATATTATCACTCACGATTGACAATTACAGGACGTTGTCCAGCTTTTGTCCCTTAATCAGTTGAACATTGATTTCATTTCCTGCAGGCCTAAGCTGTACTATTACTTCAAAAAGATGTGATACCGGACTGATTGAAAAAGGGATATTACCAGTTTTTTCAAGGTTGTCTTCTCTGTGAATCATCACGGTAAACCACATAGGAAAACCGTGTTCCTTGGACAGTGCTTTGAGTTTGATTAAGGTCGCCTGATCTATTTTATCAATTGGCAATCCGTCTACCAGGACTATCTGAGGGAAGAATATGCCCTGTTCAGTGAGGTCACCTAGACGTTCTTCAAGCCGCTTTACGCTGAAGTCCTCAACACTGAAAGTCATAATAAAACGATGAGGGAGTATCATCTCCCACATCAAGTCGGTATTGTTTGACTCGTATTGACTCGATATACGCTGAAGTATTTCCTCGTACCAGAGACATACCTTTTTTATCGGTTGTCCCAGACATATATGAAGTACGTTTTCTCCTCTAAGCAAGTTGTAAAGGGCCAGATGCATCAGGAAAGAAGTCTTGCCTTCTCCGGCCCTGGCGAGGATTGCACCAAATTGTCCATCCTCCGGGAGATGTCCGGCATTTTCATTGATAAATTTCAGCGGATTTTTAAAAAATAGATTGTTCCCTGACATAGTAATGACCTTTTCAAAAAAAGAGGGTTTTAAAAATATTAAATGCTCAGTACTGAATTAATGAAATAATCATTGAGTATTATATTTTATTCCAAAATTTAAAATTTAATATCCCAAATTCATAACTTCTTTCAAAATTGTATCCGGAAAAAACAGGTGAAAAAAAACAAGGGTTAAGCGGCCCTCTTCTTTTCCTCGGCGGCCCTTTTTATCAATTCCTCTGCCACGTTTTTGGGTACCTGACGATAGGTAGAAAATTCCATGGTAAACTGGGCTTTTCCCTGGGTACCCGAGCGCAGAGTTGTGGAATAGCCGAACATCTCAGCAAGCGGGACCTCAGCCTCTATTACGCTTATATTTCCTTCATCCTGTGTACCCAGAATCATCCCCCTGCGCTGGTTAAGTAGTCCCATGACAGTCCCCTGAAATTCAGTAGGGGTCTCCACTGCCACCTTCATTATGGGCTCCAGTATGACTGGTTTGGCCTTCCTGTAGCCTTCGAGAAATGCCTTTCGGGATGCTGCCTGAAAAGCCATGTCGGAAGAGTCAACAGGGTGGGATTGGCCATCATTTATAACGATTTTTACTCCTGTAACGGGAAAGCCCAACAGTTGCCCTTTCTCCATACTGCTTTTGAAACCTTTTTCACAGGAGGCAATAAACTCCGTGGGTATGGCACCACCGACTATCTTATTTTCAAAGACAAATTCCTCTTCAACAGGCTCAATATAGCCGGCTACTCTTCCAAACTGACCCGCACCGCCTGTCTGTTTTTTATGGGTATAGTTGAATGCCGCATGCCGGGTAATAGTCTCTCTGTATGCTACCTGTGGTATGCCGGTAGTAACATCGGCATCGTATTCCCTGCGCATTCGCTCAACATATATCTCAAGATGAAGTTCTCCCATGCCGGAGATTATAGTGTCTCCGGTCTCATGATTAACGTATGCCCTGAAGGTAGGGTCTTCTTTGGTAAACCTGGAAAGTGCCTTTGACATTTTGACCTGGGCCTTGTTGTCTTTAGGGCAAATTGCCAGTGAAATAACCGGCTCTGGTATGTGCATTGAGGTCATGCTATATCTAATTCCCGGAGACGTGAACGTATCCCCGGATGCACAGTCAACGCCGAAGAGTGCCCCGATATAGCCGGCAGGGATAGACCCTATTTCCTCCATCTGATCAGCATGTATGTGTACAACCCTTCCGACCCTGACCTTTTGACCGGTTCTGGAATTTACTATGGTGTCTCCCTTGGAAAGGGTCCCCTGATATACCCTGATATAAGTGAGTTGTCCGTAACGTCCTTCTTCCAGCTTGAACGAGAGGGCTACAAGAGGTTTTGAAGGATCTGTCTCAAGTCTCTTTTCAACCCCCTCATTTTCCAGATCTATGGCATAGTTTTCAATCTCCATTGGTTGCGGCAGGTAGTGAGCTACTGCATCAAGCAGGGGCTGTACCCCTTTATTCTTGTAAGCGGATCCCATAAATACAGGAGTAAGTCCGCGGACAAGGGTCCCCTTTCTTATCGCTTCAACCAATACATCTGTTGTAACCCTCTCATCGAGGGCGGCCTCCATAAGTTCATCTGAAAACATTGAAGCAGCGTCAATAAGTCCTTCCCTGAAGGTCTCAGCCTCTGCGCGAAGCCCTTGAGGTATTTCTTCCAAACGTATCTGCTCGCCGCTTGGGCCGTCAAAATAAACAGCCTTCATGGAAATAAGGTCTACAACTCCCTGAAAGTCGGATTCAAGACCTATAGGTATTTGCATTGCAACGGCGTTATGGTTCAGCTTTTCCCTGAGTTGTTTTATAACCCGGAACGGGTTGGCACCACTACGGTCACACTTGTTTATAAAGGCAATACAGGGGACCTTGTATCTGGACATTTGTCGATCGACTGTAATAGATTGAGACTGTACCCCCCCAACAGAGCAAAGGACCAGTACACCACCGTCGAGGACCCTTAGGGCCCTTTCGACTTCAATGGTGAAATCTACGTGTCCCGGAGTATCAATGATATTTATCTCATAGCCCTTCCACTCACAATAGGTAGCGGCAGAAGTAATTGTTATTCCACGTTCTTTTTCGAGTTCCATGAAATCCATGGTGGCTCCGATACCGTCCTTGCCTTTCACGTCGTGGATGGCGTGAATTCGTTGGGTATAAAAAAGAATTCTTTCGGTAAGAGTGGTCTTTCCCGCATCAATGTGGGCGCTGATGCCGATATTTCTTACCATTGACTGATCTCTATTCATGTTTTTGCTGCCTCAAAAAATATTTAATACTTAAATCTTACTTTATCTCTTCACTAGAATATAATTAAGATAGAAGTCGGGGTTTTTAACTTTTTACATTTAGCTTGTCAAGACATAACGGTTCATAATACAACACAAGGCGCAAGAATTCAGAATTTATTGAAAATTTTTTAATATTCACGCATTCAAGGATCTGTCCCTCACCACAAAGACGCCGGCCATTTAGGTTCACAGGGTCTGTCTTTTCTATTTCGTCAGTAATGCAACGGATTCAATATGCCAAGTATGAGGAAACATATCCACCGGCTGGATCTTTTCCACTTTGTAACCATATACACAAACAAGTTTTTCGATATCTCTGGCTTGCGTAGATGGATTGCAGGAAACATAAATAATCTTTGGAGCGCCTGAATCCACTATATGGCTGAGAAATTTGGGATGGATTCCAGCCCTTGGCGGATCAATCACAACAATATCAGGAGGCAGTAAGGATTGAATCAATTTCTGATTCATTTGAAAAAATGTATCTAAATTTGCTTCAAAAAATTCACAATTATTAATGTCGTTTTTGCGTGCGTTTTCATTGGCATTTTTCACTGCTTCAGAAAAGACTTCAAAACCATAGATCTTTTTTGCAATATCTGCCAGAAACAAGGCAATTGACCCTGTTCCTGAATAAAAATCCCAAATAACCGGTTTATCCGTTTCCATAGCGAACTCTCTGACAATACCATATAATTGTTCCGCTCCTTTAGTATTTGTCTGGAAAAATGCATTGGCTGAAATTTCGTACAGAATCCCTCCGATTTTATCGTGAATAACGGAATTGCCGTAAAGAAGAATCTCCTCGCCGCCATAGGAGGTCTGGGCCTTTGATTCTGTAACATTATTTACTATGGAAGTAATTTCCGGATAACTTATGATCAAATCATCAATCAAAGTCTTTAATATCTCTTTCCCATTCTCTCGGGTAATGAAATTGATCATTATCTCATCAGTATGAGCCCCTTCACGGATCATGATATTGCGAAGAAAACCTGTGTGATGTCTGGGATTATCCAGGGTAATTTTGTTTTCCTGCATCCATTGCCTGATATCCGCAAATATCTTATTTCGAGTATCATTTTGTAAAAGGCACTTTTTAATATCTAGAATCTTATCGAATCGTCCCGGGGCATGCAGACCAATTGCAAAATCTTCTGGTGTTTCAGGATCATTCTCCTTCATCAACCATCGATTATCTCCAGCGGAAAATTCCATTTTATTTCTGTAACCCCAGATTTCAGGTGAGGGCAAAGGTTCCAAAATCTTTACGGATGTCAATTTTGTTAAATGTGTATATACATCTTCAATTTGCCGCCTTTTTATCTTTAACTGTGCTGAATATCGAAGATTTTGAAAAGTACAACCACCGCAATCGTTAAAATATACACATTCGGGCGCTATATAATCCGGACTTTGAGCAATAATTTCTTCAATAATCGCTTCAGCAAATGAAGACTTTTTCTTAATAATTTTTACCTTCAGACGCTGACCGGGAAGCGCATCTCTGACAAAAATTACAAAATTATCAAGGCGAGCGACGCCTTTACCGCCATAAGCCGCTGAATCAACACTGACTGTAATAGATTGATTTTTTTTAATATTTATTTGTTTAATATCCATTTCCCCTTATTATAACGGATTTTTGAAGGGCATGCCGGACATTTCTGGAATACTGACAAGCAAAATTGATCCAAGCGTTTCAGCCCGGAGGGAAATATTCCGATTGACATTTTAGATCTTAAAATACAAAAAGGTCTTTTGACTGCGTATATTCGAAAAAATAGCAGTCAGGAAAGGAGAAAGAGAGTGTCTGGAAGCGAGCAAAGAGCAAGTGTCCGTGTCCCCGCCCGATTAAAAGTAGACTATTCCCATGAGGACAATTATCTCATTTCATACAGCAAGAACATCTCTGCCGAAGGTATGTTTATCTGTACAGACAGTCTCGTCCCTGTCGGGACACATGTCAAACTGGTTTTCTCCATCAATGAGCTTTACGAGATAGAAGTAAATGCTGGGGTTGTATGGGTTAACTCCCAGGGGACAAAGGGGGACATCGGACTGGGTTTAAGGTTTTTTGATCCACCAACCCCTTTAAAAGAAGCCATTTTGCGTATAGTCAATCGAATAGCGGTTGTTGATCACCCGAATCATTAACTGATTTTTTAAGGATTTCCAAATGGGATCTTAATTGCTCTCTCGACACTTTTCTGAAGAGGCGTAATTGCTTCATCATTTACTTCCTCAATTATTTACTCAATCCCCTATTCTTTTGTTCCTTTGATTTTTTTGGGAATTCCTTTGCTTAATCACCTCTTAAAGTATAAAATTTAATATCTACAGAGAACAATATCCATGAATCTAATACTACCTGCATTCCCGGAATTTGTAACGATGAAATTAGCATAAAGCCATGAAAATAAAGAAACAAACGCATTTTTCTCTTGCAGCATTCCTCGTTATATATTATATTGTTGTAACGAGGAAGGAGAGATTGCGTATGGCCGCCATCGTCTACCAGACAAACAAGAAGACCGGGGTTACCTATGTATACGAATCGATCTCCCGCTGGGACAAAGAAAAGCAGCAGTCCCGGGCCCGGCGCAGGTGCATTGGTAAAGTTGACCCCGAAACAAAAGAAATCGTTCCAACCCGCAAAAGAACACCGGCCACGGGCAAGACCAGGCAAGGCTCTACGCCCATTACGATGACAATCCGGAGCTTTTATGGCGCCACCTACCTGTTTGACCGCATCGGACAAGAGACAGGTGTGGTTGAAGATTTAAAAAAATGCTTTCCCGACAGTTACCAAAAAATCCTGTCCCTTGCCTATTACCTGATCCTGGAAGATAAAAATTCACTCAGCCGGTTTCCCCGCTGGGCCGCCACCCATCGGCATCCCTATGGTGAAATCATTGCCTCCCAGAGAAGCAGTGAATTGTTCACCTCTATTTCCGAGGATGCCAGACAACGGTTTTTTCACCTCCAGGGCAAACGCCGGGTGGAAAAAGAATACCTGGCCTACGACACCACTTCCGT
>Ga0190348_1000037_pt1 | contig 38063 bp, 32 predicted proteins | sample 48721367_MG_FD_161658 | JGI IMG/M metagenome (GOLD analysis project Ga0190348, IMG submission 161658) | Hydrothermal vent microbial mat bacterial communities from Southern Trench, Guaymas Basin, Mexico - 4872-13-6-7_MG | ecosystem: Environmental > Aquatic > Marine > Hydrothermal vents >... | reverse complement strand
AATTTCCTCCGTCTGAGAAAAAGCGGAAGCATTCGGGAAAAGAGCGAGTAAGGAAAAAGCCAAGAGAGAGCCAAAGACTATCACCATCAAGACTTTTGGTTTCATTTTGAGACTGTCAATAAGAAATCTAGATTTATTTTCCTCTGGTTTTTTCTTGTCTCAACAAATAATAATTAAAACAACAATAATAATAATGTAGAAAAACGATTTCCAAAAGGTAGAGAAAAATTTCATTTTCTCACCCCTTTTGTGACAATTAAAAGATAAAGAAAAAAAATAAGTTGTCAAGATTTTTTACCCAATTAATTCTTTTGTGAGGTCAAGATATATAAAAAAATTTCAGCTCTTTTCAGAAAGCAAAAGCAACATCTTTTCTTGGTTAAAAGTTAGAAGCTGGTCCAAATTCTCGGTGAATGGTTTGACAACATTAGTTACTTCTTTCCACTTAAGAGTTTCTACTTTATTTTTGAGATTTATTTTTGAAAACTCCCAGCAAATTTTCTTCCTTGAGAGTAACTGTCTTTACCAAGGCGGTGAGATCGACTTGCTTTTCTTGATGACTTGGTCTTTTTGGGGAATAGCTATCCAGGTGGTGGAGAGGGCCGCCTGTCCCGCTTTAATGTCTCTAAACACGGTGCGTAGCTTATACTGTCCCGGTGAAAGACTTAATTTAATCACCAATTGAGTTGCCGGCAGCTGGCTCCAGAGGACTTTCCTTTGCTTAATCTGAAGAATGTATCCTCTTTCGTCCAGAATAAAGATAAGCCATTCCACCTGACCGCGCAGAAAATCTTGTTTCTTGAGTCCGGCTAAATTACCTGGTATTCCTGCTGGTATTCCTGGGGTCAGGCCTCAGTAATTTAATTATTATCAGTAAGATAACCTCTTTTTAGCCCTAAAAACGCGCCTTAACCGGGATTTTTGGACCCCAAAATAGCCCCAAAGTCAAGTAGATAGAGTTTCGTCTTCACAGATGACGTTTTGCTCAGGCTTTTTTTCAGAGCTTACTCTCAGGGTGTAAGGTGAAGACGTGCCCCAATTTATTTGAAATTTACTTATATATTTCTCCCCTTGATCCGAAAAAGAAAAGGATTATGGAACGCGATTCTGTTTTGTAAATCAGCCTTCTTGGGTGGCTACGACATGTGTATCGACATGTGTATTTATAGGATTTTAAATCTTTAAATTCTCCTTATCCAACATCTGAAAAGCATATACATATAAATAAAGAAATAGAAAATAGCTATCCTATACAAGTATATAGCATGATTATACTATACCACTTCATTTCTAGATGAATATCTTATTAAAGAAAAACTTGATGGTAACGCCGGTAACAAACCATAGAGAGGATGGGAACCTCTTCATTTTAGTTAAACTTTCTATCGAAAATAAGCAAAAAACTAATATATGAAAATTTGAAGGGAGGGAAGAATGAGAAAAACAATTGCCTCATTTTTAGCTGTTTCTATGGTTCTTTTATTAATTGTTTCCTTGAGCTATGGTCAGAGAAGAACAGGAAGCATTAGAGGGACAGTCAAAGACTCGGAAGGACAAGCTTTGCCAGGAGCCACAGTCATCCTTTCAGGTGAGAAACTTATGGGTGGTCCGCGTTCCGTTATAGCTGATGAAGAAGGGAAATTCAGGTTTCCAGCCCTTTCGCCTGCAATATATGAGATAACCGTTTCCTTGGAAGGCTTTCAGACTACTAAGAGGACAAACCTCAAGGTAAATATTGGCGGGACGGTTACTGTGGATATAGTATTAACACAAGCTACATTAGAGGAAGCCATTACAGTTTCGGCCGAAGCTCCCACTGTAGATGTGACCAAGTCAGAAATTTCCACCAATATCGGCTCAGAATTAATTGAGGTCTTGCCTATGCGCCGTTTTAGTTTCTTCGATTTTGTGGGAACAACGCCAGGCGTTACCAGCTCGTCAGGCGACCACTCGGCTAATTGGCAATCGGCCTTAGGATCTAGTTCCACCGCCAATACCTATTACTTTCAAGGGATTGAAACCACTAGCCCAGAAAACGCAGGTTCCTGGTATTGGGCGAACGTCGATTCAATCGAAGAAATGGATGTTATTGTCTCAGGAGCTCCGGCTGAATACGGGAACTTTCAAGGTATGGTTGTTAATATTGTCAGCAAATCGGGCTCCAATAAGTTTAGTGGCAGTCTCAATTTTTATTATCGGCATAAAAAGTTAACAGGAAATAATACGCCCGAGGAAGAATTTCCTTTCTATCGCAAAAAGTATAATGAACTTACCGGGACGTTAGGAGGGCCCATAATAAAGGATAAACTTTGGTTCTTTTTTGCCGGCCAGTACCAGGATGATGCATCGTCTGAAGTAGGAGCAGATCCATCTTATGGAACTGGCCTATATCAATCCCGTACTATGTTCTGGAGGTTTGACTGGCAGATCAGTAAAAATAACAAGCTCATGTTTTCATGTGACTTCGACTGGTACAGATGGGAGGATAGTCCTAATGAATTTACACCCTATGAGTGCGTGGGATCTGAAGATTCCCACAATCCTTTACCAAGTGTCAACTGGACTTCAGTCCTCAGTCAAGATACAATCTTTGAGCTCAAGTATGCCGGATGGTGGGTTACTCTCATATCGGAAGCTGCAGATGGAGACAGGATAACTCCCCTACACTATGATGCTTATACTGGGATGTATTCAGGAAACTATAGTTGGTGGGGTGAGTGGCCCCAATACCAGCATGAAGTCCAGGCTAAAATCACCCATTATGCTGACGATTTTCTCCAGGGAGACCACGAGTTCAAAATTGGGGTTGTTTACAATCGCAGCTATGCGGGATGGAAATGGGGCTACTGCAGTAACAGGTATTACTATGATTGGTATGGGTATCCTTATTTTATGTTTTATATGCTGCCTGAAGAATATGCCGGACAAGCCAATAGAATAAGTGCCTTTTTCGATGATAGTTGGTCTGTAAATGACCGTTTAGTCTTGAATTTGGGTCTCAGATTTGATCACACCCGAGGCGGCTACCCCGAGCTCGATAGACTGGATGCCAATGCCAACCCAACGGGGGAGAAAATTCCGGGGGATATGGATCTTCTCAGATGGGATACATGGTCGCCAAGGCTAGGAATTGTTTACCAATTGACTGGGGATAGAAAAACGGTATTAAGAGCTAGTTATGGTCGATATTATGGCCATATGCTTTTGCGGACTTTTTATTCTAGCGCTCCATCGAAATCCGAGAGATCCTGGTGGGAATACAACTGGGATACAGGTGAGTACGATATTTTGTGGGAGGTTATAGATCCCATAGCTGATAGAGGCTTTGACCGGAATCTGAAGAATCCGTATTCTGACCAGTATTCTATAGCAATTGAAAGGGAAGTATTCCCTGATTTCTCTCTGTCATTGACGGGTGTTTATAAGGAATCAAAAGATTTTATCGGCACGCTGAATACGAAGGCAGAATATGAGGTTATCGATTACTATGATGAATATGGAGATCAGATCATTCAGATCTACAATCAGACTAATCCCGGGGAAAATTATTATTTAACCACCAATCCAGGTAATAAAACGAATTATAAAGCATTGATTCTAGCTTTTAGGAAGCGCCTCTCCCACAACTGGCATTTGGATGGGAGTTTGACCTTGTCTAGGTCACGTCGATATCCCAAAGGCTATTCAGACAAGAATAGTTTGATCAATAATTGGGGAGTCCCGGACACTTATGACCGGGAATATCTATTAAAGCTTAGTGGAACCTATATCTTTCCTTATGGAATAGTATTCAGCGCCTATTTTGCCCATCAGCAAGGCAGGCCTTTTAACCGCACGATAGCGGTTCGACTGAACCAAGGACGGCGGACGATTGCCGCTGAGCCAAGAGGGAGTAAAAGACTTCCTAGCCAGACCTATTTGGATCTGAGATTAGAAAAAGACTTTAGAATCTGGAAAACAGCCAGGTTAAAATTAATTTTAGATGTGTGGAATATCTTTAATGCCGACTACTACTCCTATGTTGCCGAAACTAATGCAGCAAGCGAGGCCTACTTGGCCCCAGCAGGTTATGCCCTGCCTCGGAGAGCCCAACTGGGTTTTCGTCTAGTCTTCTAAGCAACTCAAGCTATTTATAGAAAGTTTTGAGGGATTCAACTTTTCGGTAGCTGAAAAATTTAAATCATCTGAATATCCTCTTACTCGAGAGGAAAATGGCAGGGAAGTTCGGCCAATAAATTTCCAAAAGGATAAGTTTACCCCGGTTTTCTGAAAGAGAAAAAGGATGTAATTCTGCCAAAACTCCAAATTATTATTTTAGAGACCTTGGTAGGACTGTTAGAATTAGAAAATTAATAACCTAAAGACATGAATAGTCATTGAGCCATGATCTACAACATAAAAAATTTGATGTTCATCTGAATATATGCTTTGATCTTTTTTCAATTTTGAGGTTTATCTCCCAAGAAACCTGGATATATGAAAATAACAATGGATTTGTTAAAGAAGATTTAATTTTGGTCTGGACAACCAGGGACAACCGGAGCACTTCCGGCTTCTCCCAACAAAAAAAATGTTGACAAGCTGAAAAATTTTTTGCAGAATTCTTCAAACACATTTTTAAGGAGGAAGGAATGGCCTTCGAAAGAGCAACCACTAAGAATTCAATTCTGAATGATTTGAGAATTATCCTTAACATTAACATAGATGAATTATTATTACTTAACCTAGGAATATTACGATTATGGAGAGGGACATCGGGGAGAGAAAATCCATAAATTAGCCCATTTTCCTTTCCATCTTGTTTTCCTGTGTTGATTTAGTCTAATCCCCTTTAATTCTTAAATCCCCTTATAAAGTTTCCTCAGGAGTAGAAGCATATTTTAGGTAATAAAAGTGGAAGGTTTGCCAAAGAATGGATTCTAGAAAGAAAAATAGGAGCGCCTATTCTCAACATGATGAGAAAACAGGAGAAAGAACATCTTATCGAAGAAACAGGCAAGAAGTTAAGGAAAATGATGCGCTGGCTCGAAGAATCAGAAATAGAGAGAAAAGATCAGAATTACAGTCCAGGGAAAAAAGGAATGAGAAGTGATTCAGTCAAGAAAGGTATTCTTTGTGTTCCTCACCGGTCTCTTCTTAAGGCTATGGGCTTAACCAAAGAAGAATTGAAAAAACCAATTGTCGGAATAGCTTCCAGTGCAAACGAAATAATCCCTGGTCATATTCATCTTTCTTCCATCGTGGAAGCCGTGAAAAAAGGAGTTTATATGGGCGGAGGAACGCCGCTTGAGTTTTCTACTATTGGTATCTGGGACGGACTGGCGATGGGACATGAGGGAATGAAGTTTTCTTTGCCTTCCAGAGAGTTAATTGCGGATTCAGTTGAGCTTGAGGGTCATGCCTTTCCCTTTGATGGATTAGTTTTGGTTTCAAATTGCGACAAAATTACCCCTGGGATGCTGATGGCCATGGGCAGGTTAAACATTCCCTCTCTTCTTGTTTGTGGCGGTCCTATGTTGGCAGGAAATTTAAAGGGAGAAGCGATTGATCTCATCTCTGTTTTTGAAGCAGTCGGGAGATTTAAGGCCGGGAAAATATCAAAATCAGAATTAGAATTAATAGAAGAATCGGATTGTCCAGGAGCAGGCTCATGTTCGGGTTTATTTACCGCCAACACGATGAACGCGTTAAGCGAGGTATTGAGAATTGCTTTAAAAGGAAATGGTACGATACTGGCGGTTTTTATTGATCGGCTCAAGCTGGCCAAGGAAAAGGGATGAGAGAAATGTTGTCTCCAACTTCGGCCATCATCGGGATGGGGCTAATTGAAGATGTAGCTCTGATAACTGATGGAAGATTTTCTGGAGGCTCAAGGGGAGCAGTTATAGGCCACGTTTCACCCGAAGCTGCAGAAGGAGGCTTAATTGCCGTGGTCCAAGACGGTGATTTAGTTGAGATTGATTTCGAAAATAGAAGATTAAATCTTCTGATTGAAGAAAAGGAACTAGAAAGAAGGTATGCAAAACTTAAGAAATTTAAGGTCAAAGAAGCGGTTGGTGTTCTTCAAAGATACTCTTTTCTAGTTCAATCTGCTTCCTCTGGAGCAATCTTAAGAAAGGATTAATTAGATGAATAAGAAGAGGCAAAAGGAGAGAGAAATAGGGAAAAAAGCCAAGAAAATTATAATTTTTGATACAACGCTAAGAGATGGGGAACAATCTCCGGGGGCTTCGATGTCGTTTGAGCATAAAGTCAAGATGGCTCTTGCTCTGGAGAGACTTGGCGTGGATGTAATTGAGGCTGGTTTTCCTGTCTCTTCCCCGGGACAATTTGAAGCAGTAAGAATTATCGGGGAGAAGGTGAAAAAGGTGAAAATTGCCGGACTGGCTCGGTGTGTGAGAGAAGATGTAGATGCTGTCTATGAGGCCTTGAAAAATAATCAAAACAGAGTCCTCCACCTTTTTATTGCTACCTCTCCTCTCCATAGGGAGTATAAATTAAAGAAATCAAAAAAAGAAATTTTAATTTCTATCGCTGAAATACTGGAATATGCCCGGAAGTATTTTGATTACATTGAGTTTTCTCCAGAAGATGCCACCAGAACAGAAATTGACTTCTTGGCTGAAGTGGTAACGACGGCAATAGAGAATGGAGCGACTACTGTAAATATCCCTGATACTGTGGGATATACCATTCCTGATGAGTTTGGCAGGTTGGTTAAGACATTAATTAACCGAGTTCCCGAATTAAAGAACTCTGTGCTGTCTGTGCATTGTCATAATGATCTTGGACTTGCTGTTGCCAATTCTATTGCGGCTATCCGCAGTGGGGCTACCCAAGTGGAGGTGACAGTCAATGGCATTGGGGAAAGAGCGGGGAATTGTGCTCTTGAAGAGCTCGTCATGGCTTTAGCTGTCAGAAGGGATATTATGTCCTGTGAAACTGGGATCAAGACGGAGCTCTTATACCCTACATCGAAACTACTCCAGCACATAACCGGCTTAATAATCCCTAGGAATAAGCCAGTTTTTGGAGATAATGTTTTTTCCCATGAATCAGGCATTCATCAGCACGGTATTATCAATAAAAGAGAAACGTATGAAATAATGAAGCCGGAATCGATTGGCAGGACAGTGGAAACTTTGGTCATGGGTAGGCATTCCGGAAGACATGCTTTTCTGAACAAGCTCAAACAGTACGGTATTAGCCTGGAAGAGGGACAGTTAGAAAAAGCCTTCGCTAAATTTATTGAAATTGCTGACAAAAAGAAGGAAGTTTATGATGAAGATATCCTCAGCATAGTTTCCTCGATTTTAGGCAAGGGAGCAGATGGTTATCATTTGGACTTTTTTTATGTTTACACCGGAAAGTCAATTATCCCTTCGGCGACAGTCAAAATCAGGAAAAAGGGAAAAGAATTTGTTTCCGCCTCTACGGGAGATGGCCCAATCGAGGCTTTGTTTCAGGCCATTGATTCGGCGATCAAACTTACCCCCAGGCTGAAAGAGTACATAATTCAAGCTATAGGAAGAGGTAAGGATGCGCAAGGTCAGGTAAATTTAATTCTAGAAATAGAGGGCAAAAGTTATTTTGGAAGAGGCGTCTCGACTGATATTGTGGAAGCTTCCGCAGTGGCCTACATAAATGCCATCAACCGATTTTACTTTAAAACGAATTTTAACTCGAAAGAGGTAAAGAATGAAGAAGGAAATGACTATCACTGAAAAAATTTTGGCTAGAAAATTGGGGAGAGAAGTTGAACCAGGTGAATTTTTGCTGCTAGAGGTGGATGTAGGCCTGGGTAATGATATAACAGCCCCTCTCGCCATAAAAGAATTTCAGAAATATGGAGGTCGAAAGGTTTTCAATCCCGATAAAATTGTTTTGGTGCTTGATCACTTCACTCCTAATAAAGACATAAAATCAGCCCAACAATCAAAGTTAGTTCGCTGTTTTGCTCAAGAACAAGGAATAAAAAAATTTTTTGATGAAGGCCGGGGAGGGATTGAACATGTTCTTCTTCCCGAAGAGGGATTGATTAAACCTGGAGATTTAGTTGTAGGGGCAGATTCTCATACTTGTACCTACGGAGCTCTCGGTGCTTTGGCTGTTGGAGTTGGCTCAACGGATCTGGCGGGGGTATTTCTTTGTGGACAAGTGTGGTTGAGAGTTCCTGAAACAATAAAGATTGAGCTAGTTGGTAATCTCCGGGAGTATGTGTCAGGAAAGGATATAGTATTAAAAATATTATCAATAATTGGGGTGGATGGAGCGAATTACAAGGTTTTAGAATTTGGAGGAGATGGAGTTAAAAAAATCTCAATGGATTCTCGATTTACCATAAGTAATATGGCCGTTGAAGCCGGGGCTAAAACTGGAGTTTTCCCGGTAGATGATAAAACAGTTGAATATTGTCAAGAAAGAGGTATTCGTCCTGTGGAAATTATAGCTGATCCAGCTCCTAACTACGCTAAAGAAATCAAGCTTAACCTTGACGATTTAGATCTCCAAGTGGCCTATCCTTATTTACCCTCCAAAGGGAAAGACATCCAGGAGGCGGCCAAAGAGAAAATAAAAATTGATCAAGTTGTAATTGGGAGTTGCACCAATGGGAGGATGGAGGACTTGAGAATGGCTGCCTCTATCTTAAAGGGAGGCAGGGTTTACAGGAAGACAAGATGCATAATTATTCCTGGGAGCCAGCAGGTTTATTATCAGGCCCTGAAGGAAGGACTAATTGAAATTTTCGTTAAATCCGACTGTGTTATAGCTCCCCCTACCTGTGGCCCTTGTCTTGGAGGACATATGGGGGTTGTGGCCGAGGGAGAAAAAGTTGTCGCTACCACTAACAGAAATTTCGTGGGAAGAATGGGGCACCCAAGGAGTGAAATTTATCTTGCCTCTCCTGCCGTTGCTGCTGCTAGCGCTTTGAAGGGATATATATGTGGTCCACAAAGTATCTAAGGATTTTTTAAGGAGGAGACCAATGAGATTAACAGGAAAGGTTTTTATTTTTGGGAATAATATAGATACAGATGTGATTATTCCCGGGCGATATCTAGTAACGTCAGAGGCGGAGGAATTAGCTAGATATTGTTTTGAAGATATCCGCCCGGGCTTTGGAAGAAGAGCTGGCGTTAAAGGGAGCATAATCTTGGCCGGTGAGAATTTTGGTTCAGGTTCATCTCGAGAGCATGCGCCGTTAGCCATAAAGGGAGCTGGAATAAAATGTGTTTTGGCTAAATCCTTTTCTCGGATTTTTCTCCGGAATGCCATTAATATTGGTTTACCCATTGCCGAAGTTAGTCAGATTGATGGCTTTTCCGAGGGAGATGAAATAACCGTGGATTTTACCAAAGGGGCGGTGAGAAATAATAGGACAAAAGAAATTTTCAAGATTACTTCTCTTCCGGAATTTATCCAGAAAATAATGAAAAGCGGGGGCTGGCTGAATTACATTAACAATTTTATTTTGCGAGGGGCAAGATGAGAATCGCCGTTTTGCCAGGAGATGGGATAGGGCCAGAAGTAACGGCCGAAGCTTTAAAAGTCCTCCGGGTGATGGAGAAAAAGTACGATTTAAAAATTGAAATAAAACAGGGAGAAATTGGTGGAGCAGCCATGGAGAAGTATGGAACTCCTCTCCCCGAAGAAACAATTGATATTTGCCAAGAAGCAGAGGCTGTTTTTTTGGGGAGCGTTGGACATCCCAAGTGGGATAGCCTGCCTCCAGAGAAAAGGCCGGAGATTGGGGGTCTTTTGAAATTGAGAAAGCTTCTCCAACTTTATGCAAATATTCGCCCGGTTGTATTATTCGAAAAGTTAAAAGAGGTGTCGCCTCTTTGTGATTCAATTTTAGCCAAGAAAATTGACATTTTGATTGTCCGAGAGCTAGCCAGCGGAATTTATTTCGGGCAACCCCGGGCTTTTACCGGGCATGAAGCCTTGGACACAATGAGGTACAAAGTAGAAGAAGTAGAAAGAATTGCCAGGTTGGCCTTTGAAATTGCCGGTAAAAGGAGAAAAAAGGTCACTTCGGTTGATAAAGCAAATGTATTGCATAGTTCGATGTTGTGGCGGAAAGTTGTCGGTCAAGTCGCGCTTGGGTTTCCACAAGTAAGGTTGAATCATCTTTATGTTGATAATGCTGCTATGCAATTGATATTAAATCCCTCCCAATTTGATGTGATTTTAACCTCAAATCTTTTTGGAGACATTCTTTCCGATGAGAGTGCGGCCCTTGTTGGTTCATTAGGCCTGCTTCCTTCGGCTTCAATCGGAGAAAAAATCAATCTTTATGAGCCGGTCGGAGGTTCAGCTCCTGATATAGCCGGAAAAGGAATAGCTAATCCAATCGCCCAAATACTATGCCTGGGCTTGATGTTTGAGTATTCATTTAGTAGGGCGGACTTAGCCTTGGTGATTTTCAAGGCTGTAGAGCAGGCCCTAAATGATGGATTCAGAACTCAGGATGTAGTTGCCCCGGGGATGTCTTGCAAGACAACTGCCGAGGTAGGAAATAAAGTATGTGAATACGTCTTAAACTGGACTAATTAAGGAGGATTTTGATGTTTAATAGAGAGCATTTTAAAAAAGCCAAAAAGTTCTGGTACCAGGGTAAATTTTGTTCCTGGGAGAAGCCCACTGTCCACAGTATGGCTCATGCCCTTCATTATGGAACGTCAGTTTTTGAAGGGATAAGAGCCTATCCCACCTCCAAGGGTCCGAGTGTTTTTAGGCTCAGGGAACACGTGGACCGATTTTTTCATTCGGCCTCTGTCCTAGAAATGAAACTGCCTTATTCTAAGGAAGAAGTAATAACGGCTATTCTTGAGACAGTGAAGGAAAACAAGTTGAATTCCGCCTACATAAGACCAATGGCCTTTTATTCCTATGGTAGCCTAGCTTTAGATCCAAGAGAATGCCTGGTGGAAGTGGTGATTGCCGCCTGGGAATGGGAACTTTATTTGGGAGACAAGGTCGCCCAGCAAGGGGCCAAGGCCTTAATTTTGCCTTGGAAGAGATTTCACCACTCACAAATAGTTACTTCCGCCAAAGTAGGAGGCCTCTATGCTCAATCCCAGATGGGAGCTATCTATGCTCACAAGCGGGGTTTTGACGAGGGGATTTTCTTGAATTTAGAGGGAAACATAGCCGAAGGGGCAGGAGAAAATATTTTTATTATCAAGAATAAGGTAATCAAGACTAATGACGCAGGTGAATCCATTTTGGAAGGGATTACCCAAAAAAGCATTATCGAAATAGCTAAGAATTTGGGTTTCCCAGTGGAAATTGGGAAAATCACTAAGGAAGAATTATTTGCTGCTGATGAAGCATTTTTTACGGGAACAGCGACCGAAATAGCTCCCCTGACCAGGATAAGAGATGACTCATTTTCGAAAACGGGCAAGAGTGACTATGTTATCGGTGATGGTCAGACCGGAAAAATTACCTCCCAACTTTCCCAAGCTTATAAAGAGGCCGTTGGCGGAAAAACGAGCAATTACGAGCAATGGCTAACTTATATCCCTTGATTTAGGAAGCGGATTGGCTGGGGCAATTAGTTAAAATATAATCACTTTGGCGGTGAGCTTTTACCCATCATTTGACTACCGAGCGGCGGAAATTAAGGAGAGAAAGAAGAAAAGACACCAATCCAATCGCGGCCATGATGACCAAATCTTTCCAAAAATAAGCCAGGTCGTTGCCCTTGAGGAAAATTTCCCGGATAATTTTTACCAAGTAACGAAGAGGGTTAATTTCAGCCAGCCACCGAAAGGCCAAGGGGATGTTTTCCACAGGAGTAAGAAGACCGGAGAGCATCAGGAAGAGAATCATCGTAAACCAAGCAAAAAAAAGTGCTTGTTGCTGGCTTTGGCTAACCAAGGAAATGAGAAACCCGATGGAAAGGATGGAAAAAAGGAAAAAGATAGCTGCCAGAAAGAGCAGACCCAGGTTGCCCCGCAAGTGAATCCCGAAGAGGACAAGAACGACGATGATCCCGAGAATCATTTCCACCAAACCAATGAGAGCCATGGGCAGAGTTTTTCCCAGGAAGATTTCTCCCGGCGTCAGGCGGGAAATAAGAAGAGTATCTAGTGTCTGCTGTTCTTTTTCTCGCACGAGGGCAATAGCGGTCAGAATCAAGGTTGTAAGGGTCAAGAGAAGGGCCACAATTCCTGGTCCCATGTAATGAATGCTGTTGAGGGAAGGGTTGTAGCGGATGAGTGTCCGGGGTTGGAGCGGAAGCTTGAAATCTTCCTTATCTAGCATGGCTTCCATGTATCTTTTAATCACGCCGTAAAAGTAGCCGGTGGCGATCATGGCCGTATTGGCGTCAGCTCCATCCATTAAGACCTGGATGGAGAGGGGAGAGGCCAGAAAGTTGAAAGAGGGAAGACCTGTCTCCGGGGGAGCTGAAAAATTCGTCTCTTGGGAGAAGGAGCCAAGGGCCTGGTTGGCTTCTGCCGACTCGTCGGCGAAGTTTCTTTCCTTCCTCTCCGGATCTTTTCCTCCCATTACCTTTCTATTTCTTGTTTGCCCCGTCTTTTTTTCTTCCTGATCTTCTGTTTGATTTTCGTCAGCAAAGACAATGATGGCTTTAGTTTGGCCGCGTTTAAAGATTTCCTGGTAATTTAAAGGGCGATGATAGATGCCTGTGACTTGGAAGAGAGGAGAATGAGTAAGGCGATTGATCAGCCGGTAGGCATCAGGTGAAGAAGAGACATTAACAATTTTCACGGGAATATTCTGGACATCTGTTCGCACTACATACCCGAGAAGAATTGTTTGCAGAATCGGGGCAACAAAAAGAATTGCCACCATTTCTTTCTGGCGAAAAACTTCAAGAAGCTCCTTTTTGAAAAGATAAAAAAGTTTCATCTTCCAAGCCTCCGGAGACGCTGAAACTTAAGCGAGGCTATCACTAGGAGGAAAAAGCTTATACCGACCAGAAGAATGCTTTCTGTCAGAAAGTAAGACCATGTTGCTCCCTTGAGGGTAACACCACGGATGATTCGCAGAAAATAGGTGGCGGGCACCAAGTAAGAAAATCCTCGCAAAAAGGAAGAAAGAGATTCCAGAGGGAAAATGAACCCCGACAGGAAAATGGAGGGGAGAAGAGTGGCCAAAAGAGCTACCAACATGGCTACTTTTTGTGTTGGAGCGATGGTCGAAATTACAATTCCTAGAGAAAGACCGCAAATTATATAAATCAGGGAAAAAACAAAAAGAATACTTAGAGAACCCTGGAAGGGAACCCCAAACCAGAACCGGGCAAAGGCCAAAATAATCATCCCATCCAGAAGGGCGACGACTACGTAAGGAATAGTTTTCCCGAGGATTATTTCGCTGGAGGAAAGAGGGGAGATGAAAAGAAGGTGAATTGAGCCGGCTTCTTTTTCTCGGGCGACACTCAACGAGGTTAAGAGGGCGGAAATCATCATCATGAGGACAGCAACCAGGCCGGGAATGATGAAATAGGGGCTGGAGATTTCCGGATTAAAAAACATCTTGATATGGATGCTCATGGGATTGGAAATGCCGGTTTTGCTCAGCGTAAAGTTGGAGAGGAGCCGTTCGTTATACTGGTAAATCCGGTTAGCTATATTGGAGTCGCTGCCATCGATGGTGATGCCCACGGTGGCGGGGGGGTTATGGGCGAAATTTCGACTGAATCCCCTGGGGATGATAATGAATTGCTTTATCTTTCCAGCTCGAAGAAGCTCTTCGGCCCAGCTAGGATCTGGGCGGCCATCGGTTTCTTCTTCGGCGGAATAAATAATCTGGTAATAGTGTGAGGAGGCAAACTGTTCGGCTAATTCTCGAGAAAGGGAAGTTTCATCATAGTCAATGATCATGGTCTCGATTTTTTTTAAGTCAAAGGAAAGCACATGACCAAAGATGAAGATTTGAACAAGGGGCATCAAGAAAACGATGGCTAGACTCCGCGGGTCGCGGAGAATATGCTTAAACTCTTTGATAATAACAGCGTTAAGACGTTTCATGGTTAATAATTGCCTGTTTAAATAATTCTTCTATGGTTGAAGCCCCTTTTTGCTGAAGAAGTTGGGCTAGGGGCCCATCGAGAATAATCTTTCCTTGGTGAATGATAAGCAAGCGGTCAGTATATTCTGCTTCATCAAGATTGTGGGTGGAAACAAGGAGGGTCTTACCTTTAGTTTTCAATTCATAGATCAGCGACCAAAAATTTCGCCTCATCTCTGGATCAACGCCTGAAGTTGGTTCATCGAGGAAGATTATCTCTGGGTCAGTTAGCAAACAAGTGAAAAGAGCAACTTTTTGTTTGATTCCCGGGGGCAAATCGGCTACCTTGAGCGGGAGCAAGGAAGGAGTTAAGAGCCGTGATAGCTCCTGTTTTTTATGTTTAATTGCCGAGGTAGAAAGCCCAGAAATGCCGGCAAAAAATTCAACATTTTCTTCAGCAGTCAAAAGAGGATAAAGCGAAAATTTCTGAGACATGTAGCCAATGTGTTTTTTTATCTGGCGCAGCTCTCGCCGCAGGTCATATCCCAATATGGATATTTCTCCAGCCGTAGGGCGGAGCAAGCCGGTGAGCATTTTAATGGTGGTGGTTTTGCCGGCTCCGTTGGGCCCAAGAAAACCGATTATTTCCCCGCGCTTGATCGTAAAATTTATTCCATCAACAGCGGTAAACTGACCGAATTTTCGAGTGAGTTCCTGCACAGCCACCACTATCTCTTCTCTGTCCTGGACGAGCTTTCCTCCGGGGATGGATTCCGGGGAAGCAACAGGGGCAAAAGGATTATTAATTCGATCAGCGGGCATGATGTTTCCTTTCATAGTAAATATAGATATCTTCTAGGCGAGGGATTTCCGGAGTTATTTCTAGAAATCCTTCGGGCGGGGAGAGAAGGGGCTCCTGACTCGGCCGGAGGAGCAGGAGGGAATTGCCCCGGATATAAATTTCGTCACCGGGAAGTTTTTCGGCTGATAAACGCTGAAAAGCAGAAAAAACATCTCCTTGGGGACTGAGGCGGTAGAGACGAACAGGGAATTCTTCTTTTAGTTTTTTGATCGCCTCTTGGAGAATTGTTTCTCCTTGATGGAGAAAAATTATCTCATCTCCCGTTTCGGCTTCGTCAAGATAGGGGGTGGCAGCCAGAATTGTGGTGCCCTCCTCTTTCAACTCCTGGATGATTTGAAAAAACTCGATGCGGCTGAGCGGGTCAACTCCGGTTGTTGGTTCATCCAAGAGAAGAAGTTGAGGGGAAGAGAGAAGCGCCGCTGAGAGGGCCAATTTTTGCTTCATGCCCCCGGACAAATTAGCTGCTCGCCGCTGGCGGAAGGGAAGCATGCCGGTTTTCGCCAGAAGGTGTTGTTTGAGTTCTTCGCGCCTCTGGTGAGGTAATCCCTGGATATCGGCAAAGAAGTTGAGATTTTCTTCGACGGTTAAGTCAGGATAAAGAGAGAATTGTTCGGGCATGTAAGCGGCTATCGAGCGGAGAGCCCGGTAGTCGTTGTTCTGGAGAGGTTGTCCATTCAGTTTAATCTCCCCAGAATCTTTAGCAAGGAGACCTAGAATAAGTTTAAGGATGGTTGATTTTCCACTGCCGTCAGGGCCAGCAAGAATAGTCAAGCTTTGTCGATGGAGTTTAAAAGACACTTCTTTGACAGCCTGGAGATCGCCAAAGGCCTTATTTAGGTTACTAACTTCAAGGAGAAAGTCATTCATTTTGGCTTAACCACAAAAAAAGTATTTAGGGCCACAAATTTTGACAAAGTGTTTAGGGCCAATCCTTCTGTTTTATCCACTAAGAAGGCGCTCATTTTAGCTTTATCACTGAAAAAGTATTTGGAGCCAATCATTCTGGATTAATTCCCGAAAAGAAGTTAGGTGCACTTCTGGGGGTAAACCACCAAAGCCATGTTGTAAGCACCCCGACTTGAATCTGCCCCATTTGCCGCCAGGAAAGGCGGTTGGTTGGAGTTGCTTTCTCGACTAGTGCCACTTCTTACCTCCGGCGCAGGTTGACGGTCACGGGCATACCTAGTTTAAGCTTATCCTGGCCCTCTTTGACCTTTATTTTCACCCGGTAGAGTAGAGACTTTCTTTCTTTTTCGGAAATGATGTACTTTGGTGAAAACTCGGCTTCCCGTCCGATGAACGTGATTTCACCCGGCAAAGGTTGGGTGAGCCCGTCGATGAAAATATCAACTGGATGTCCCAACCGGAGATGGCTTAATTCTTCTTCCTCTAGAAAGGTTTCGACAAAAAGGCTGCTGGTGATCAGAATTTCAGCCAGCGATTGACCTGGGAACACTGTTTCACCTTGATTGATGAACTTGCGCAGCACGAGGCCGCTAGCCGGCGCCTCGAGCGAGTAGTCAGCCAGTTGGAGGAGGATTTGCTGTTTTTGGTTGTCGAGAGCCTCAAGTTTTACTTGCAGCGACTTGAGAGCTTGGCGAACTTCAAAAAGAGAAGTGTTGATTTCCGCCAGTTTCAATAGGGCTTGCTGTAATTCGTCGCCGGCGACGGATTGTTTTTCTTTAAGGCGATTTAAACGCTGAACTTTATCTTCCCAATAGTTTTTGGTTTCGAGAAGCAGGTTGATTTTTTCTCTAGTCTTTTGCTGGTTGAGCCTAATTTCTTGGGCTTGAATGTCCAGAGCCTCTAGTCTTTTTTGGATTTTCCGGTCATCGATTTGAGCGACGAGGGAATCCTGGACGAGGCGGTCCCCTTCGTTAAGCTCTAAGAGAGTGACTTGGCCTCCGACTAGAGATTTGACCAGGACTGTCTCTCCGTCAACCACTCCAGCCGCTTCAATCAAGTTGTCTTTGGATCGGCAATTAGAGAAGAAGATAATACTGGTGATGAGTAAGACAAGAAAAGAAAGGGTTTTGAAATTAAGTTTGTCATCTAAAGTTAGCTGGTTCAAAATAATTGGCTGATGACTTTTGTATTTTTTTTGTTTCATCGGCTGACCTCCGTGTAGTGGCCGATTAAAGAATTAATCGTCACCTGCGTGAGTAGAAGCTGATAATTAACTTCCTGAATACTCCATTTATAGTTTTCTTCCTCACTGAGAGCAGTTAAATAATCAAGGTGAGGAATGAGATTTTCTTGCCATAAGTTGTGCTTTAGTTGCCTTTTCTCTCGGGCATAATCGACCATCTTCTGAAGGTGACTTAATTTTTTCTGGAGAATTTCAACCTGGCTGTAAAGGCTTGCCAGTGATTTTTTGGTGTCCTGTAAAAAGTTTTCCCTTGTGGTTTCGATTTGGCGGGCCTTAAGGTCAAGCATTTCTTGTTCGACATTTTTTTTCTGCCAATCAAAAAGAGGGACATTTAAGCTTATTCCCCCCTGAAAATAGAGGGTCCATTCTTTTTCAAAAAAATTGATCCCTGGTTTTCCGTAGTGAACTTCCGCCTGGGCGGCTAATTGGGGGAGATAGCGACCGGCGATAATTTTTTTCTGGATGTTGATCATGGTTAGTTGTTTATCGAGCTGGCGAAGAAAAGGGTGATTCTTTTCCAGGAAAGCCATCGCTTGGGGCAGATCAAGGGAGGGCTCAAGGGGTTGAGGGGCAATTTCTTCGGGATAATGGCCGGTTAGACGCTGAAAACTGAGTCGCTCTTCTGCAGCGAGTTGTTCAAGGTCGAGCAGGGAATTTTCGATTTCTTCGATTTTGCTCAAAGTTTCAAGTAAATTTGCCCGCCGGGAAAGCTCTTCCTTGACTAAATTTTCAAGTTGCTGGCGGTGGAGCTCAAGTCGTTTCTTAAGAGTTAATGCTGAATTCTGCCGCGTTTGAAGGAGCTGGTAGCGATAGAATGAAGATATGACTTGAGTGATGATTTGATTGGCAAGCAGACTTTGTTGATCGGTGGCCATCAATTTTTGCAGCCGGTTAAGTTCTACGGCTTTACTAAGTTGGCCGCCAGTGAATAGAGGTTGGCGAAGCACAAGACTTAGGTCGTAATTATGCTTTAATCCACCTTCAATCCGCACCGGGGAAGAGACTGCAGGTTGGGAAGCGAGATTAGTTGAAGAGGGTGAGCCAAAAGGAAGTTCCAAAACAGGTGTTAGAGAACGATAAAGGTAGTTCCCGTTAAAGGAGATGTTAAATAACTTTTCTTTCGCTTGGAGAGTCTCCTGGCGCGCAAGATAATCAACTTCCAAAGCAGCGTGGCGGAAATTTTGACTTATTTTGAGGGCATCGGCAATGGCTCTTTCCAGGGGAATTTTTCCCGATTGGTTTGCCTCTTGGCTTTGGGCTGCTAGTGGCCAGGTCAACGTCAAAATTGAGAAAAACAGCAAAAGAGTGAAATGAACAAGATGTGATCTTTCTCTTGCTAAAAATATTAAACGACAATAATAAATAATTAGATCAAATTTTCGCCTTAAACTTAAATTAGAAATTCTTGATTTCATGGTAAAGCTCCGTGTTTTAAAAATTTAATCAGGCTGGCTACTCTCTGCTGGAGAAATTGGGGTGAGTCAATAAATTTTTCTTGAAAGAGCGCTTCGACCACTGGAGCTATAATGGGGGTAAAAAGCAATGGCGGCAGGAGATTCAGAGCCAATTGGGCGGGATCGCTTTCCTTAAGCAATCCCTGGGTTTCCCACTTCTTTAGTTTCTTTTTGATCTCAAGAGGTGGTGAAGGCTGGTAGGAATTAAAGGCTTCAGCCATCATTTGGGCCATAACCTGGGGTTCCCGGACAAGTTCAAGAATGATCATTCGAATATAATCAGGATGTTGGAAGGTAAATTGGGTATAGATGGGCGGAAGAAGCTCAAGTAAATCTTTTGGCTTTTGCGCCTTGGAAAGAGCTTGCTGGAGTTGAGGGACCACGATTGATAAAGCTTGCCTCATTACTTCTTGAAATAAATTTTCTTTCGATGAAAAGTAATAGAAAAGCAGAGCCTTATTTACTTTGGCTTGCATAGCAATCCTGGCCATTCGAGCTCCTTCCCGTCCATGAGTAGCAAATTCCTTGAGAGCAGCGTGAAGGATACGTTGGGGAGAGGAAGGCGAAGAAGAAGGAGGTGAAGAAGGTGAAATTTTATTTTTCTTCATGATTATTTCATTTTTGTTCATTTCTTGCCCTGAAAATTTAACCAGTTGGTTTAACCATATGGTTAAAATAGCAATCCGAATAATGTTTGTCAAGTTTCTTTGAAGAAAAATTTTAGCCCGCCAAGTAATTCCTCCGATTTTGATCTATTTCAATTTTTTGTGATGTAGTTCATAAAACTGAAGGAAGAGAGAATGATAAAAAAACAAGCTAAAAATTTTGCTGGCGGCGCTTCATCATGAAGGAAATAGGGTAAATAGGTAAACTGTCACCAGTTTTTCTTCAACACCGAAAAAAAGTTCTTACGTTTAATCAAAAAAACTTGAAAAAATGTCATACATGTATTATTTATATTACATATTTCACTGAAGGAGATATTGATGGCAGTTTTAACGGTCAGAATACCCGAGAATCTTCACCTTCGTCTTAAACGACTGGTTGAGAAAACCAAGCGTACCAAGTCGTCTTTTATCATTGAAATGATTGAAGAAAATTTAGAAGATTACGAAGATGGCTATATAGCTTTAGAGAGACTAAACGAAAAGAATGCCCGTTATTTAACCACTGAAGAAATAGAGGAAGAGCTTGAAATTTGAAGTTACTTGGCACGAAAAAGCTCTGGCAGATCTGAAAGAGTTAGAAAAGCAAATAGCAAAAAAAATTGTTGAGCGGATAAAAAATTACTTGGCTGTTAACCCTCAGAAACTAGGTAAACCCTTAAAAGGAGTACTTAAAGGATTATATCGCTACCGATGGGGAGACTTTCGGATAATTTACGCTCTAGATCGTTCTGAATTTAAACTAATTATTCTTCATATTGCCCACCGTAAGGAAGTTTATCCATCCAAATAAATCCAAAACTAGAAAAGTGCAAAAGGTTAATAATTTAGCTTAGAGGATCTTCCCCTCGGCGTTTAAGGATTTTCAATCCCAAGACATAGAAAATTCCTCCCCATAAAAAACCTATTAGCGGATCAACCGCGTGGTGATATCCCAAATAAACAGTGGAGAAAGCGATGGCTATTACCAATGGAGCAAGCCAATACCCGAGAGGACGATAATATCGCCAGACAATTATCGTTAAGGCTGTGGCCCCACTGATATGTGATGAGGGAAAGGCTCCTCCCACAACCCCAGCATTGGCCTGGATAGTTCGATTAATCCAAGCAAATAAATAGCCTGTGTAATTTGTTGTGGAGAGCGACTGCAGGGATTTAGCCATATGAGGCCCTAACGTTGGGAAGAAATAAAAAACAATAAAATTAGAAAAATAAGCTAAAGTAACCACGGAGAAAACGGCAAAAGTTTCGTCTCTTTTCTTCTTTAAAAACAAAATAAGGGTTACTATGGGTAAAAATAGATAATAACAGGTATAAAGAAAGCACATTAACTCATCGAGCGCAGGGTGATAAAACTTCTGCATCCAGATAGTCGGATGAACACCAAAGAGAAAATAATCCAGCTTAACGACCAGTTCAGTCGCCCAGAAATGAGAAAAAATAAGATGGAGAAGTTCGTTCATTTCGTTCCAAGTCAGAAGGAGTACGGCCACTGGATAAAAAACTCGTGCCCCAACAAGAATCTTTAAGGAAGAATTGCTTTCACTAAAATAAATAAGAGCCAAGATAGCTCCACATAAAAAAATATGGAGCAGGAAATAGCGGAGCCAGTAAGTCGGCGGCCGCTGGATGAAAAGAAGAGCACCAGCTAGCAAAGCAAGATAGGTTAAGCAATTAATATCCGTTAACCGGAGGTGAGCCCGAATGAATTCGAGGCGCGCACGAATAGCTGCTGGTAAAGAAAGACAATTTTTCCTGGGTCGTATCCGCCAGTGAACTTTTTCGACATCAATTGTTGAACTTTGCTCTTGGGATAGGCAATTTAATTTCCTCATCTGAGGAAATTTTTCTTCCTTATCTCTATTGTTCAATTGTTTTTGCTCTTTAGTCATTTTATTTTCTTCATTTTTCTAATCTCTATTTCCCCTTATTCCACTTTTCCCTTCAGGAGTGAAGTTCCATCTCTTTCTTTTTTTCTTCAATAAAAGGCTCTATTCTATCATAAATAGCCATGGGTCAAATACCAATTACGTCACACCTGGCCGATTAGTAATGATGAAAAGATCAAGACAAAGGCTAATTCCAAAGTGAAGAAACCACGGCCAAAGAAGAGACCTGGTTCGGCGGACTAAGAGGCCAAAAAGAATACCCCCTAGAATAGCGGCCATGTTGAAGAGGTAACCAGAGTCTTTGGATAAAATCACAGACAAAAGCATAATTGCCGATGGCCTAACCATCACCCAAGATGAACCGCTACTTCCCACGCAGATAAAGCTGGATCATTTTGGTGACTGAATTGCCTTCAGTCAGAAGGCCAGGACCGAAAACCCGGGTGGGATTGACAACGATCACTGACAGTCCCTGGTTGACATAAGCGGTGACGACATGTTCCATTTGATACCTGGAACGCTCATAAGCGGTCAAAAAGGGATGAAAATTGGAGGAATCTTCGGTGAGGGATTGACCAGGGAGGGAGGGGCCAAAAGTGACACAAGATGACGTAACCACTACTTTTTCGACACCCATTTCTAGAGCAGCTTGGAGAACATGGCGAGTTCCTCTGACATTTACTGGATTAAAGATCCGGGATTTGGAGCCCAATTTTTGGCGTAGCCAGCGAGATGAAAAACATAATCACACCCGGGAAAATCCTGGCGAAGGGAATCATAATCAAGGATATCGCCTCGATAAATTTCAAGCTTTGGGAGGAGAGAAGAAAGAGGAAAGATATTAGAAGAAGGACGGCACATGATTCGAGTAAATTCTCTTTTTTCAGCCAGAAAATAAGCCAAACAGTGCCCAATAAATCCCGTAGCTCCAATAACTAATCAATAACTAATATTTTTACGGGCCTCTCCTTATTCAAAATCTAAAAGCTCCTTTCCATAACAATCGTCTTCTAATTGGCAATCCCTTACTTATCCTTATTATTACAAGTATTATGATAAGCCATGATAAAAAAATTTCATCTTAAGTGGGAAGTCCTACTTAAGAATTTTTCTTGCTTTTCGGCGTAACCAACGACTAGCCCGCTCATCGCCCCTTATGAACAAAATAGCCGCTAAAAATCCGGCCGCCCCAAGAACCCCACCCCAAAAAGGGCTAGAGACTGAGCCGGATAGACCAAAGAGGATAAGGACGATGGCTACTTTGATCGGCCATAAAAAGCCGCGGGAACGAAATGCATCAGACCAATTTAGTTGGCGTTTGTGAACGAGAAACTCATGGTAACTAAAATCCGCTAAGACAACCGCTAATCCTAAAATCCAGAGAAAAGAAGAAAAAACTTCAACCCATGGAAACGATTCAGTCATCTTATGATATCCTCTCTCCTTGCTTTTCCACGGTAAATATACTACCCCTAATATAACATAATGAACATAAACTATCTTCTATTATTTTTGGGATTTTGTATCGTTTCATCCATCTTATTTTCTTTTGAACTTGCCGTTTTGAATGTGTTATATTCATTCTTGGCCTTCCACAAGCAAAAATTGTGCCTAAAGACGAAGATTTTGCTGCATGTGAGAAAAGGAACTTCTTATAAAATCTGAAAAGACCAGCAAAGTAAGCTAGGAAATTCTTTTAGGACTCGGATTGGTAGAGAACGTTAAGTGAGGAGATAAAGAAATTAATTACAATATTGAACAATTTACCTTAGAAAAAAAGGACTATAAAGCACTCTCCGAATTAATTACCATGGCTTTTCTTGCCGATGAAGAAGCTGCTAAAGAAGGAGCGGTGCTCATCTTTACTGAAGACACCTTTAATATTATGTTCGGAGCTCCTTCAGCTAATAAAGAGCTTTTTGTTCGAGCAATAGATAAAACGACCAATGAAGTTGTTGGCTTTTTAGGCTCTATCCCCCGGAAGCTATCCATAGAAGGTAAACGCTATAACTTTATTATTCCAGCTTGGCTGGCAGTTCATTGGAAGCATCAAAAAAAAGGGTTAGCAAAAGCAATGGGAAAAAAAATGCTCGAGATCGGACTTGAAGCAGGATATGAAGGGGGATTTGCTTTGCATGAGCCGGAACAACATGGGGTAGATACCTCGCGGGCAGTTGCTCGAGAGATGGGATTTCCCTTAGAACGATTAGTGAGAATAAAGCAGTTTGTAATCCGAATATTTGATGTAGAGAAGGTAGCAACAGTTGTCAAACTAAGATGGTTTGAAAGGTTCTTCTTTAGCTTCAAACAAAAAGTCAAGGCTGTAAAAAGCTCCCAAGTCCGAATTTATGAGTCAAAAGACCTCGACCAAATCTACAAGTTGATAGAGAAACTTGTCGAAAGGGACCAGATCTCTATTGTGCCTGATTATCAAGACGTTAAATGGATGCTTGAAAATCCAAAGGTCATTTGTGCGGTTCATGAAGATAAACAGGGGAAAATAGATGGCTTTGCTATTGTTTGGGAGTTTCTTCTTGCCGGCTTTGGTAATAAACATCCTTTTGGTTGGTTGGATGCTGTTCATACCTATCAATTATCAGTACAAGAAGCAACAGAGTTAGCTAATTTTCTTTGTCTTGCCGCCAAGAAGAGAGGTTGGATAGGAATACAAACGCCTTATATTCCGTACTTTGATGCTAAGCCATTTAAAAAAGCGAATTTTGTTTTCTTTAGAAAAAAGCTCAACTTAGATATTTTTAACCCAAAGAATATTCCTTTGCCAAAAAGAGTCCGATCATTCTACTTTGATTGGCGGTAGCAGCAGCGCTAAGCCTCTTAAACAGTCTGGATGGGAGTTGTTTTGCCGGCCCCGTTGGGTCCGAGCAGGCCAAAAATTTCTCCACTCTCAACAGTAAAAGAAATATTATCAACGGCTTTTATTTCCCCGAAAGCCTTGCTTATGTTTTCTAAACGAAGCATAAGACCTCCTAGTGGGGGTAACAACAATTAGCCGAGCGGGACGCCTGAACCCAGTCCCGCCAGTGGGGGTAGCGGGGAAAGAACATAAACATCAGGACAAAGGAAATGACGGTCAGGATGTAGAAGTCCTTGATTAATCCCCCCAAGATAAAAAGCACCAAGCCAAGAAGAGCCGGGATCTCGCTTAAAGCAAAACTGATGATAAAAGATCGAAAAAGACGATTGATTAGAATTTCTTCATTCTCTCCAGGTGACTTGCGCAACATAATCCCTCGTAGCCAGCGGATGAGGATGATAGTCACCACTCCCACCCCATAGATGATGTAGCGGAGCTGGAGAAGTGTTTCCAGAGAAAGGTTTCCCACCCCGATTTGGTTAGTGGATTTTAAAACCTCGACCGCAATAATGTAAGTGCCAAGGCTGAAAATAAAAGCAATGGCGATAATAACCGCCACTTGGTAGGATTTTTTTATTTTGTCCTCGGTCTTCATTTCTTTTTCCTAATAAGAATTTTTCCTCCTCTAGTTGTCCGCATCGATTAGCCTTTTAGCTTGGAGGATGGCCATCTGAATTTATCCTACTTTAAATTTAATATTTTTTTGACCTTAAGATTAGATATTTTTTATTATTTATTACTCTACAATATTTCTTGGTTGGATGACAAGAAAGAGATTAATTTTAGTTGCCCTAGGAATAATTAGGAGGCATAAATGATTCATCTGCTTTTCGGCCTGACTTTTGGTGCTCTGCTGGCCTGGTTTATTTTCTTTCTGCGCCAGAGACAGCTTCGGCTGAAATGGTGGCAGAGGGTTTTGGGCGTGATTTTAGTTGTCTATATTTTATTTGTTGTTGAGTTGGTCATTAGTTTTCTCGAGGAAGGTGCTCTTCGGGGAGCCCTGGTGATAGGCGTTATTTTTGGCTTTGTGGGGCTGGTGGGAGGTGTCTTAGTTTGGCGCTGTTTTATTTCTTCGTCGAAAAAATCATTGAGGGTGGCTGCCAAATCAAAGTTTTCTGAATTTCGCTCTCTGTCTCCTGAACCTTCTGAGAGTCTGGACAAAGGAGAAAAGACATGAGTTCTAAAGAAATAAATAGACGGGATTTTCTGCAACTTCTGGGCTTGGGAACCACGGCTTTGGCCACGGGAGTTTATTCCCCCCGTGTCCTAGGGAAAACCGCGCGAGGAGTGTTGGTGGAATCGGAAAATGAATATGGAGGCTTTATTGTTGAGAAATTGAAGAGGGGAAACCTTCCCTACCAGTATGATGCCCAGAGATTAAAAGCTTTTAGTGAAAAAATGAATATTTTTTCCCGCAACTTCTGGGATCCAACTCGGCAAAACCGGCCCGAGCTTATCGAAGATTTAACCTATGAGTATTTAGTGAAAGAAAAAGGGAGTGTACCCAATCAAACCCGTCTTGATTTTGCTTTTATGCAAGCAGCCTGGCTATACGCCCAGAAAGGCTCCCCTTATGACTGGGAATCTAGAAGTGCTTCGGCTCGCTTTTTTGCTCGCCTGGGGCGCTGGAAACCAGCGGAGATAGGAATGAATTGGGCCGAGGCCACCCTGGCGATTAAGCATGCAGCTCTCTTTTATGGAGCTTCCTTGGCAGGGGTGGCTAAATTAAATCGTCTTTGGCTCTACACAGATTGTTTTTCGCCCTCTCGGGATAACCGGGAACGCGCCATACCGGTCCTTAGTGAGGGAGAGAGATTTGAAAGAACTAAAGATGCCTGGTATATCCCTGAATCAATGAACCGGGTAATTGCCTTGGCTTTTGAAGAAGACTATTATGCCATCGCTAATTCTCCCGGCCGGTTAGCTTCGGCAGCTACAGGGAATGGCTATTCCCGGATGGCGGTGACCGCTACGACCCTAGCTGAGTTCATCCGTTATCTAGGATATCGAGCCATCCCGGCCGGAAATGGGGTTGGTCTTTCTATTCCTATCGCTATTGATGCAGGCCTGGGCGAATTGGGTCGGTTGGGACTTTTGGTCACTCCCAAATATGGTCCTCGGGTGAGATTGGCCAAAGTGATTACAGATATGCCACTGTTGCCCGATGCCCCGATTCGCTTTGGGGTAACTGAATTTTGTGAGGCCTGCCATCTATGTGCTCAGCATTGCCCTAGTAAAGCGATTTCCGATGGGGCCCGTACTTGGGAGGGAAAATCTCTCTCCAATAACCCGGGGATATTTAAATGGTATATCGAACCCGAAAAATGCTACGATTTCAATGGATTTAGTTGTTCTAATTGTAAACGAGTTTGCCCTTTTAATAAGCCCAATAACTCTTGGCTTCATCGATTAACCAGAACAATTGTCCAGACGAAGATGAAATCGCTGGATAAAGTTATGGTCACTCTGGACCAAGCTTCAGGTTATGGCCAGCAACTTGAAGATAAGGAGTTCTGGCGGATGGATGGTCAAAAAAGTATCACCGCTCGGGAGAAAATGTGATAAAATGAACGGAACTTTTTTCAAAGAAGGTTAGCCCTGGCTAGATGAATGACAGAAGAAGAATGGTGACTGAGTTTATTATTGAAGAAAAATTTTTTGATTGCTGCTTGGGTTATTAATTACGAAAAGGAAGAATATTCATGCTCGGAGAATAAAAGCATAGGCGGCTGATCCTTATGCAAGCAAAATAACAGGCGAAGAAGACCCCGGAACTTAAAGCTCGAGTTCTAGGAGAAGTTCCTCTAGCCAGAATTAACTCAAGTCTTGGTGATTCTCCCGGTATACTATCAGGTATCAGCGGAGGTGAGTAAACTAGTGCTGCCAGCCTTTAAGAGGAGGCCTGCAAAAGGCGGTAGATTTTTTGCTTTTGGCTGGAAACCAATCACTAAAAAATTGAGACGATTTTTAAGGAACGAAGATGAGTAATTTCAAAGGGGCAAGTTGTCAGTCCCGAAAAAAGAAGGAGTTGTTGCTTTTTCTGGGAGTGGCGATTCTGCTGGCAGTTTGCTGGGTAACTGGAACGTTCAGGTCCAGAGCTGTTTTAACGCCCTTTCTGAGGGAGGCCTTCCCGCCGTCTGGTTTTTTTGAACCAAGAGAAGAAAATGTTTTCGTGGCCTGGCGGGATAAGACAAGAAAGGAGTTACTAGGTTACGCTGCGGTGGGCGAAGCCCATGGCTATGGAGGGAGGATTAAGGTTTTAACAGCCATGGATCCTCGGGGAATCATCAAGGGAGTAATCGTTATTGAACACCGCGAAACAGCTTCCTTTTTTATGAGGGTGAAAAATAGAGGATTGATTGATTCCCTGGTCGGCAAGTCTCCTGAAGCACCCTTAATAGCTGGCGTAGATATTGACACAGTCAGTGGGGCGACTATGACCAGTAAGGCTCTTGTTGAGAGTGTTCGGCGAGCTTCTCGAGCAATTGCCATCCGCTACTTAGGATTCAAGCTCCCTTCTGACCCCAAACCAACCATAAATATTGGAGGCGCCGAAGTTACATTGCTCCTTCTTCTTTTGGTCGGCTTAATTGGCCGGTCTAAAATTGTTTCCCCGCAGCCGTGGCGAAAGATTCTTCGTTGGGGTTCCATGTTAACGGGAATGATAGTTTTGGGCTTTGTTTATAATCGTCCCCTGACGCTGGCTCATATAAACAAAGTTATCCTGGGATATTGGCCAGCTTGGTGGAGTAATCCATATTTTTATCTTTTGATCCTGGGCGTGTTGGGCCTTTTTCTTCTAACGGATAAAAACCCTTACTGTGAATGGTTTTGTCCCTTTGGAGCGGTCCAAGAGACTCTTAAGGTGGTGGGTGGAGGCTTCAAGAGGTTACCCGCTTCACTCCATCGTCTTTTGAGATGGGCCCAGCGATTGGCTGTACTGGTGATTGTCTGTTTAGCTCTTTATTATCGAAATCCCAGTACGGCCAGTTATGAAGTCTTTGGGGCGCTTTTCCACCTGGTCGGGTCGAATTTTCATTTTGTTCTTCTGGGAGTGGTGCTGGTAGCTTCTTTATTCCTTCATCGACCCTGGTGTAATTATCTCTGTCCGGTGCGTCCGGCTACCGAGTTTATTCGCTTAGGCCGGAGATCCATAGGCAGTTGGGTAAAGCTGAAATTTGGCAAATTCAAATAAGATGTTTTTATTGCTAGAGCTCTGGCTGAAGAAAAGATGTAAGAAGGGAGAGAGAGGAGAATTACTTTTCTCTTTTGAGGGGGACCAGACGGACGAGAATCATTTCTATTTTCTGGGGATAAACATCAACCATTACATAGTGAAAAGAAGAACCTTTTTCACCAAAGTACTGATGTAATGGGCCCCCGCCTCCTCCGGTAATGGTGTAAGGGATTCCTTGATAAGTAGCCGTGGAGTAGGCGTGAATATGGCCGCAGAAGACGTGGTCGACCTTATACTGGCTCATTAATTTAGTAAAAGGACGCGACATACGATAGGGCATCGAGTGGTAGGCCCATTTTTCAATTTCAGCCGGGGGACGGTGGATGAAAACAAATTTTTTAATGTTGCCGGCTGTCCTGAGCCATTCTTCAGCGGCGGACAACTGCTCTGACCAGGAAGGTGTTGCCGGACAGGAATTGTTGTCAAGAATGATGAAGCGGGCGTTAAGGAAGTCGAAATAAAAATAATGAGAATTGGGACCAAAGACGTAATGGTAAGCCTGGCTTCCGCGGCGGCAATCATGATTACCAATGACCGGGATGAAAGGAAATGGGGCAAATTTATCCAAAGTGGAAAAGAGATAATTATTCATTTCCTCCGCGTAGCCATTATAAGTTAGATCTCCAGTATTAATAACAAAGTCTGGTTGCCACCGGTTAATACTTTGGAGAATATACTGAAACACTTTGAGATTACTGCGTGAATCGCCCATGACAGCAAAGCGGAAAGCAGGAGAAGATTTGATAGAGACTTGTTCAGCTTGGCTCTTTATTTCATTTAAAATCTGATTTAGATTGTATTTATCTTTGAAAGGGGCTAGATTCTTTTCAATTTCAGCTAATGAGTCTTGTTTATAAGGAAGAGCTGGCTGAAGCATTGCCTGGCGGGGACCGGCCGAGAAGACAAATCCCTTTTCTCCTAGTGAGAAAACGGTTTCTTCTTGAGGAGAGATAAAAGACACCAAATAGCGCTGGCCATATCTGCCCTTGGCCTGCCAGGCGGCTTGAGGGTGGCCGAAAATACTTAGTTGGGAGATTTTTTGTTTTACTCCTGAAGGAAGAGCAGGAAGAGAAATTGGCTGAAGATTTCCTTGGTAAAAGATTGCTCCTGGTTCTTCTGTTTTTTCGTTAACATAGGAAAAAATCTGGATTAATTTACCCTCAGGTTGATATTCAAAGCCTAGATAATCGTCTTCATTGAGGAATAGTTCAAATGACCAGTGTTCTTTTTCTTCCTGAATTTGTTTTCGGAAGATGATTTTCTGGGGAGCAGATATGATGGGCTGAACTTGGGAAAGGATAGCCGGAGGGAGATCTGCCCAGCTTATTTCCTTTTCTTTCGCATATAAAGAAGGATCGGCATAGTCGTTACCTGGCGGAGAAAAAACTTCCATGAATTCCGGCGGTTGACCATAGGAAATTGCCTGCGGTTGAGGGGGGACAGATTGGCTAGAAGAATCTTTTGTTGGTGAAGAGCAAGCTGAAAAATATGAGGCCAGGTAAAAAAGGATGATTATTAGGGCAAAGGTTTTGTTTAACTTAAAGCTGGAGAAAAATTTCATTAGTCACCTCTTTTTTTTGGAGGCCCGGTTTTGCTTATTGAAAAAGTTTAAGCATTTAATTTGTTATTATATAAAAATTTCCGTGGTTTTCCTAGAAATCCAACGAGACAATATTTGTTATTATTTATTCAAACCAAATCCTATTTTCCCCAAGAAGCTTAGCTAGTTTAAATTGGAGCCTAAAAGTTCTATAATAGCTCATTACTTCCAGAAAAGCCTTTCAAATAATAATTGTGATCAAGGTAGCAAAATAGTCATGGTAGAGAAAAACATAAGCATGGCCAAAAGCATTTCTCACTCTACTCCCGGAGTTCAGACTCTTCTAGGGAAACCACGCCAGGCGATTATTAAATTATCTGGGCCGATGATTGTGGCCATGTCGGTGCAGACGCTTTATAACTTTGTGGATGCTTTCTGGGTCTCCGGGTTAGGGCCAGATGCTCTTTCAGCGGTTGGTTTCTTTTTTCCTTTCTTTTTCATGTTGATGGCTCTAGCGACAGGACTTGGAGTGGGAGGGAGCGCCGCGATTTCCCGCCGTATTGGAGCGCAGGACAAAATCGGTGCCGATGATGTAGCTAGCCACACCATCGTGATGATGCTTCTCTTGGCCGTTGTGGTTACCATCCCTTTTTTCTGGCTTACGCCCCACATATTTGAGTTTATGGGAGCCGGCTCTATCACTCCGATAGCCACTCATTATGCTCGCATTCTGTTTGCCTTTACCATTGTCATCTTCTTTGCCAATATCGCCAGTGCCCTTCTTAGAGGAGAGGGAGATGTCAAACGAGCCATGTATGTAATGATGCTCGGAGCTGGTTTGAATATCATTCTTGACCCCCTCTTTATCTTTGTTTTTAAATTGGGAATCGCAGGTGCGGCTTGGGCCACCGCCTTGTCTTTGTCGGTTTCTTCTTGTTTTCTTTTTAACTGGCTGATCCTGAAGAAAGATTCTTATGTAAAAATAAAACTCAAAGGATTTCGTTTCCGCCGCCAAATAATTCGGGATATATTAAGAGTAGGCATTCCTACTTCCATCCAACAGTTAAGTATGTCCTTTTCGGTTTTTATTTTAAATATAATTGCCGTTAAAGTAGGTGGGACAGATGGAGTAGCTGTTTTTACCACCGGCTGGCGAGTAACAATGTTTGCTATTCTACCCTTGATTGGTCTGGCCACTGCTGTGACTTCGGTAACTGGAGCTGCCTATGGAGGTAAGGATTATCAAAAATTAGACGATGCCTATCTTTATGCCATTAAGCTAGGGGTGGTGGTTGAAGTGGTTATCGCTTTACTAACCTTCATCTTAGCCCCGTATATCGCCACTTTGTTTACCTTAACCAAGGAAGGACTGAGAATTCGGGCTGACTTGGTGGTTTTCTTGCGGACAATGTGTTTATATTATCCTGCCACTTCTTTTGGCATGCTTTCTTCCTCGATGTTTCAGGGAACAGGAAAAGGCCTTTACTCCTTGACGGCCACTATTATTCGCACTATTGTCTTGGCTGCCCCGATCGCTTATATCCTGGCGGTTTTGGTTCTTCATGATTTGGCCGGAGTATGGTGGGGAATAGTTGCCGGCAATATTTTAGGAGCGGTAGTTGCCTTTGTCTGGGGACGTCATTTCGTTTTATCCTTAAAAAAACAGTAGCTGTTGAGTAGATAAACAAACTTAAACAAGAAGATTAATTAACCTTCCTTTAAACTTGTCTCGATTGATCCTCACAATAGGGAAGAAGATCTAAATTAATAACTCCTTGGAACTGGCCTTACTTATTCCCGTCCATCAAGGGGCCCAACAACTTCTTCCACGGCAGCTAGAATTTCTCCCGATTTAACCAACTCTTTCATCGTGTTATGGTCCCGGTATAAGGGCCGGTCTTCTTCCAGATGTGCTACATGTTGGCGGATCACTTGGTGTGCAGTGCTCACTCCTTTTCCATGGGTAAAATCACGAAAATCGAGGGCTTGAGCAGCAGCCATGTATTCAATGCCTAACACGCCGTAGGCGTTATCCAATATTTGTTGGTTTTTCAAGGCAGTGTTCATTCCCATGGAGACAAAGTCTTCTTGGTCAGCAGCGGCCGGAATCGATTGAATCGAGGCTGGCATGGAAAGAATCCGCTGTTCGACAATCATCATGTCGGCCGTGTATTGGCTGAGCATCAGTCCCGAGAACATGCCCGCTCCTTTAGTTAAGAAGGGGGGAAGCCCAGCACTGAGAGCAGGGTTAGTTAAGCGGTTAAGCCGGCGTTCAGAAAGCACGCAAACCATTGTCGTGGCTGCTCCCACCATGTCCATCGGTAGGGAAACCGGCGTGCCTTGGAAATTTGCGCCGGTGAGGGTTAATTTATATTTGGGAAAGAAGATAGGATTATCAGCCACAGCGTTAAGCTCTATCTCTATTTGTTTCCAAGCCCAATCGAGAGCATCGAGGGCAGTACCGATGACCTGAGGGGAGGAGCGCATCGAGTAGGCATCCTGCACCCGAACTTTTAATTTCCCGGATAAGAGATCACTTCCGTTAAGGCATTTGTTGAGATTGCGAGCACAGCGAATTGCTCCGGAGAATCCTCGGGCCTCGTGGAGCCGAACATCATAAGGCTTCATATTGGCTAATAACGCCTCTAAAGTCATAGCGCAGGCAATCTGGGCTTGACGTAGCCAACGTTCCAGGTCGTAAAGCTGAAGTGAACTCATTCCCGTAATCAGGTTGGAGCCATTGATGCAAGCTAATCCATCGCGGGCTTTAAGTCCGGGGATAGGGATACCGGCACGGTCCATGGCAACTTTTCCGGGCAGCCTTTCTGCTTGGTAGTAAGCTTCTCCTTCCCCGAGAAGAAGAAGAGCTATCTGGGACATGGGAGCTAAGTCGCCACATGCTCCCACTGAACCTTTTTGGCACACCACTGGGGTTACTCCCTTGTTTAACATTTCAATCAAAGTCAGGGTGACTTCTGGGCGACAGCCTGATTTGCCGTTAGCCTGAACGTTTATCCGGCTGGCCATAGCTGCCCGCACTTGCTCGGTGGGGACTGGATCACCGATACCAGCGGCGTGGTTGTAAATGAGATAGCGTTGGAATTGTTCGATCTGTTCATCAGAGAGAACTACTTCCGAGAATTCACCGATACCGGTATTTACTCCGTACATGATTTCTTTGGCCTTGATTTTTTCCTCCAACATTGCTCGGCATTGCTTGATTCTCTCGAGAGCCTCGGGAGCTAGCTCCACTTTTTCATTAAAGCGAGCAATGCGGACGATTTTTTCAATAGTTAAATTGTTGCCGTCAAGAATAATTGCCATTTTTTCAACCTCGTCATTAGATAATTTTTAAGCGACTTCTAATTCTGCCATGTTTGAAGATAGAAAACAATCCCCAGATCAACGGGACATCTCGACAAGGAACATCAAGAAACCAACAATAGAGGATCATCAAACATGTGGTTAATCAATTGGCCAAACTTAAGGTCAAGAGATTAGTGCCCAGAACTCAAATACCGTCGCAGCAAGGGGTTAGATGCTTGTTGAAAAATCAAGACGGAGCATTGATTTTATTAACCTATTTAAGCCACTCGTCTGAGTAGGTGACATTTTTGTTGGCGACAGCATGGTCGATGAGAAGTAATTTCCTCATTGCTGCCAGGAGAACTAATTTTCTAGCTTAGAAGTCTTTCCTAAACTGCTTTTTCTTTTTGATTACAGATAATATCTGATCAAATGGGAAAATGTAATATCCTTTAATCACTTCCCTAGTCATTTTTGCTATTTTTTGTCCCTCACTACTTGGAGTTAGGAAGAGAGGCTAGCCTCGCCATCTAATTGAAAATAGAGAAAGTTTACATTGGTGACCGGCACTATATTAGCCGGTTGGAAATCTGGTGACAGTTCACCTGTTTACCTAATTTTTTATCGATAATGATCCAGGCCTAAATAAGCTGCCAGTCGCCATTTGCCATCCCGCCTTTGGGAGATGTTTACTCGTAGAAAAATAAACCTTAAATTTTAATTTTCGGTAAGTTAAAATAGTCAGAATCATCGGGTAAGTTAAAATAATCGCAATCAGATGAATAAATGTTTCGTCCAGGTCGAAAAAATCCTCGAGGTTAAGTATATAATTATGGAGGTTTTTTCAATGATAAAGATGGGTAATTATTCTCGTTTCAATTTTTGGTCGCCTTTATTTTGGCCATTTACTACTTTAGTCCCAAGACTAGTTTTATTAATGATGTTTCTTGCTTTCCCCCTTTTTACCTTAGCTAATGACCTTCCTAACCCGATTTATCAATCATGGGGTGCCCACCAGGCCCTGAAGCAATCTACTCCCTTTCGTTTCCACTGGGTTCACCTTGGTCCGGTGATGAATTCAGCTCGCGTCGAGGCTGTTCAGGCCCATCCTGCGCGCCCGGGAACCATGTATGTTGCTTTTGGTTCAGGAAATTTATGGAAAACAACCGACAATGGACTCACCTGGAAACCGATCTTTGAGAACCAGCCTGTTCTGGGGATTGGAGACATTGCTGTGGCTCCCTCCAATCCCGATGTCATCTGGCTGGGGAGTGGGGAAAGTCTCAAGAAAGCTCGTAATTTCACCATGCCCGGAATGGGTGTATTTCGCTCGGACAACGGCGGCGAAAGTTGGCAATACTTAGGCCTTCCCGATTCCTACCATATCGGTGAGATAGCCGTTCATCCTCAGAACCCAGATGTTGCCTTAGTCGCCGTCCTTGGCCACTTTTGGACTCCCAACCCCAACCGCGGCGTGTACCGTACCGAAGACGGAGGCCGAACCTGGGAGCATGTGCTTTATGTAGACGAACATACCGGGGCTAACGATGTCGTCATCTCTCCTTCCAATCCCAATATTATCTATGCTTCCCTCTGGGAAAACTATCCTAGCATCGCTGGCCCTCAAAGTGGAGTCTACAAAAGTAACGATGGGGGAAAGACTTGGCAGCGCTTAAGCGGGGGCTTACCCACAGGTCCTCGGACGGGCCGAATCGGGTTGGCTGTTTCTTGGACTAATCCCGATAAAGTTTATGCCTTGATTGATAATTTAAACCGTCCCGGGAATCTTGCTGCTGAAGTCTACCGGAGTGACGATGGGGGCCAAACCTGGCACCGTACCCACCAGGAGGACCTCTTGATTTTCCCTGGAATTGGCTGGTATTTTACTGATATTTATGTTAATCCCCAAGATGATGATGAGATATTTGCCCTTGGCGTTCGAATCGCCCATAGCCAAGATGGAGGAAAAACGTTTTCTTTGGTCGGAGGTAAAATTTTTCACCTTTTTCCCAATCCGGCCGAATGCCTCCATCTTGACCATTGTGAACTCTGGGTTGATTGGGAAAACCCCCGCCATTTAATCCTCGGAAACGATGGGGGGTTATACGTAAGTTGGGATAGGGGGAAATCGTGGCTTCATCATAATAATATTCCGGCCGGGGAATTTTATGATATCTCGGTGGACAACGAGGATCCTTACCATGTTTACGGAGGAACCCAGGATGATGCCGCCGTTTATGGGCCGGCTAAGGAGTGGGATCCTCGATTTCCAGACGGTTGGACTTATCTCTGGTTGGATGCCTGGGCTGGTGGAGATGGCTGCTTTACCATACCTGACCCTGAAGATCCCCACACCGTTTATTTCTCTAGCCAACACGGGGGTATCCGGCGCAAAGATATGAGTTCGGGGCGGTCAATCTCTATTCGACCTCGCTGGCCGGAAGGCAAAGAAAATGCTCTCCGCTTCACCTTTGTTGCCCCTTATCTTATTTCGCCGCATAATCATTTAATCCTTTATCTCGGTGGAAACTACGTGTTTCGCAGTCTTAACCGAGGGGATAAATGGGAAGTTATCAGCCCTGATCTTTCCCGGTCTCGATTGGCCAACAAGATGTCTACTGCCCTTGGGGCTTTGGCCGAATCGCCCCTGAAACCCGGCCTGATTTATGCTGGAACTGACAAAGGAGCCTTCTGGGTAACTAAAAATGGCGGTGTTACTTGGGAAGAGCATTCGGCTGGATTGCCAAACCGTTATATTCACAGCATCTGTGCTTCCCGGTTTAAAGAATCCCGGGTTTATGTGGTTGTCACCGGAATCAATGACGACGATTTTAACGCTTATCTTTATGCCTCGGAAGATTATGGCCAGACTTGGCGTTCGATTAAAAGCAATCTTCCCCAAGAGGTGGCCTATGTGCTCCTTGAAGATCCAACTAATGAAAACATTCTTTATGCTGGAATGTACCGCGGGGTTTACGTGTCAGTTGATCGTGGCCAGAGTTGGTCTTATCTAGGGCAGGGAATGCCCGATGCCTGTATATCGGATTTAGTAATTCAGGAAAGAGAGATGGATTTAGTAGCCGCTACTCATGGCCGGGGGATTTATAAGCTTAACTTGCGGCCCATTCAGGCCGCTTTTCAAGGTCTTAAAAATGAAGATATTAAAAATAAGTCGCTGCTTAAGAAAAGGTGGGTAGATAAGAAATTGTTTGTTCCACCGCCGGGGAAATTACCTCAGTTTGGTGACACCCATCGCGAACCTCTCTATAAAACCTTGGAAAGGATTCCTTTTACTTTTACCTGGGATAAGGAGGAAGAGGTTAAGTTAGCCGTAGTTAATGGTCAAGGCCAAAAGTTGTGGTCGACGAAAATTAAAGCTCAACCGGGTTTTAATCAATTTCGCTGGGATATGGTTATTAAACATGTTCAGAGTATGCAAGCCTATTTTATTCATTATGATCGCTTTATCCCCCCGGGGAAGTATAAAATCTTGCTGGAAGGAGAGGGAACAAAATTGAGCCAGGAATGGGAAGTAAAACCTTCTAATTTTTATCCCCGTTATTTTGAGCGGTAAAGGTAGGCTTGGGGCTTGTTGGAGATAAACATTGCCTTTTTCTGATTAACTTATTTTCTTTAATTCTATTTCTTTGAATTCTATTTTTTTGGCTCTAATTTAACTTTAAGGGCAAAAAAATGCTTTTCTTGGCTTGGAGACTAAGCGAAAGGCCACGGGCAACCATGAAAGAAAATAAAGCAAGCCAGAGAGAGTGATTGCCAAGTTGATTGATGGTCAAGTAGTAGATAGGTAAGAATACTCCGAGCGTAGTGACTAGCATCCAGTTGCGCATAGCGGTGGTGGCGGTAGCTCCGATATACACTCCGTCCCAAAGGTAAGCTACTGAGCCAGCTAAGGGTAAGAGAATCATCCATCCCAGATAAGGCTGAGCAGTTTTGATGATGGCTGCCTGATTGGTGAAGATATAAAGGAAATATTTTCCCGCCAATGCATAGGCCAGGGCAAAAAGAGTCCCCCAACCCCAACCCCAGATAAAAAGCCATTTAACAGCCAGGCGAAGATTACGCTCGTGGTGTGCTCCTACGAAACGACCCACCAGGCTTTCAGCCGCAAAGGCAAAGCCGTCGACAGCATATGACATTAGAGAGATATACTGGAGCAAGATTTGGTTGGCGGCCAGGATGAGCGAACTTAACGAAGCTGAGGCGGCGGTGAAAAAGGCAAAAGTAAAAACAAGACAGATCGTGCGAATAAAGATGTCTAAGTTAACTGAGAAAAAACGATGGAGGGCTTGGAGATGAAAAAGGGAAGATAGACTAATACCTTGACTATATTTTTTATAGCGGCGAATAAATAACCAGTAGGCCAAAGCTAATCCCAAATATTGAGCACAGACAGTTCCCAGAGCGACCCCATCGGATTTCATCTTGAGGCCATAGACAAAAAAAACATTAAAAATAATGTTAATGAGGTTAACCCCAATCGTTAACCACATCGGATAACGAGCGTTCTGCATACCCAAGAACCATCCGTGGACAACATAGAGAGCCAGAGTGGCCGGAGCGGCGTAAATGCGGATTAAGAAGTAACTTTGAGCTAACTCTTCAACTAAGCGCTCTCCATGAATAAGCTCAAAACTGACAAAAGAGATGATTTTTTGGAGGGCAATAAGAATTAGGCCTAAAGCAAAAGCTAGAAGTAAACCTCGCCCGAGAATGGCTGAGTTTTCATTTTTATCTTGGCGACCGTAGGCTTGAGCAGTTAGTCCGGTAGTTCCCATTCGTAAGAAGCCAAATCCCCAGTAAATGAAATTAAAAATGATGCTTCCGAGGGCTACGGCCCCGATATATACTTCTGATTCTAGGCGTCCCATGAGAGCCGTATCGACCATCCCGAGAAGAGGGATTGAGATGTTGCTGATGATATTTGGGATAGCCAAGCGAAGGATTTCCCGGTTAAGCCAAGAAGTTGATTTGCTAGAAGAAGCGGGCGAGGAAGGCATTTTTATTAATTCCTGTCGGCTAAATTACCTGGGTTTATAGCATATAACTTAACAGGAAACAAGGGGCGAGGGGGGCGAGGGG
>Ga0190348_1000035_pt1 | contig 38148 bp, 46 predicted proteins | sample 48721367_MG_FD_161658 | JGI IMG/M metagenome (GOLD analysis project Ga0190348, IMG submission 161658) | Hydrothermal vent microbial mat bacterial communities from Southern Trench, Guaymas Basin, Mexico - 4872-13-6-7_MG | ecosystem: Environmental > Aquatic > Marine > Hydrothermal vents >... | reverse complement strand
AGAGCCAAAAAGCGGCCAAAAAGCGACCCCGATGGCATCTAAAATTGAATCTAAGGCCAAAGAGCCTTGGGAGATGACAAAAGAGGAATGGGAAAGAACTGGAGAAAAGATAAAGCAATCTGTTATAATTGCAGATGGTAAGATATTTAAGGCTCCTACTCATGCAGAAGCAATAAACAAAGCGATAGAACAGGGGTTTGTTCGTGAAACAAGTGATGGATTACGTACCAAAAAAGGTGATTACCCGGAAATTGATCTTTTTGAAACTGATCGTGGGAGAATTGTTAACCGTTTTATTGCTGATGAGATAGCCGCTGTTACAGCCGGGGAAAATATAGGCAAGGGAGGTAACCACAAAAAATTAGTTCAATATGCTATTAATCAAAACAAACCCGTCCCTGAAAAAGTTCTCGCTGAATATCCTGAGCTAAAGTCTGAGCCGAAAATTACGACAAAAGCTTCGAAAGAAATAATCGCCAGAGACACTGTTAACGGCAAGCAATATGAGTACAGGGTAGCAAAAATTAAAGTCCCTGAAGCCCCTCAACTTACACATCAGGTTGAAATGCGATCTGTAGGTTCAAAAGATTGGGAATCGGCCTTGGTAGGCAAAGCAACATCAAGAAGAGATGCTATTAGATTCTTAGCCGAAAGATATCCCAGTATCGGCAAAGACATTACTGATCTTGAAGTTTTAGATCCTACGCTTAAAAAGTTTGTAGATAAAGAAATAAAGATAAAAAAAGAAAGAGCCTTAGAAGCAAAAAAAGCTGAAAAGGCAAGAAAAGAAGAAGAAGAAATTGCCAGAGCTGAATATCAAGAGCGTCAAAGATTTATAGATGAAGTTAATAAGAAGAAAATAGCGGGCAAGAAAACAAAGATTCCGATAAAATTAACCACTGGAAAAACACAGGACACAGATGCTGTTGTATTTGGCGACTACGCTGTTCATAAAAATCTTGAGCCATATAAAAAGGGATATACTGTAACACACACACCGTCATCTCTTAGAATTCTGAATACTGATACGTTAAAAGAGGCTCGAACTGCCGCAAAAACATTTTTTCTTTATGCTGATAAATTGTCAGCAGAGAAAAAATTGATGCCCAAGGAAAGCGTTTCAAAACTGAAGAGATTGGCAGAAATCTTTACCAAAGAAAAAGCCGCACCAGATTTTGTAAAAAAGGCTGGGCCTAAGAAAGAACCCACACTCAAAGAACCTGAATCCAAATACCTAACGGCAGAACAGGCAAAGCCACCAGGAAAACCTAAAGAACCTATCGCCACTTTCCTATCTTCCAAGAAAAAAGCGGGTGTTAATTATGAGATGAAAGTAAAGATTGCAGAAACCGGAGAGGTCATTACTATTACGAAAGATGCCGCTGAGGCCCTGCGAGAAACGAAAAAGGAGCTTAGTAGGTACGAGAAGCTCTTGGCATGTCTATCATCATGAAAACTATATCTCAAAAAGACCTGAAGAGATTGGTTAAAGAAAAGGGCTGGGAGCTAACGCCTGACAGCAAGGAAACTATTTATAAACAGAACATAGCTTCTTTGCTGTCTAAACAGGTTGAGGCTATCGTTGATCTTGCTAAGAGTGTAGATGATGCAAAGGAAGCTTTACGGGCAGAAACGGAAAAAGATTATACTTTTATTCTTAATAGACTTATAAGATCGATTGAAGAGATAAAAATAGAAACTGCTCCTGCAATTATGGAGCAAAAGGATTATAAATTTATTGTGAAGAGAGATCAGGATGGCTTCATAACGGAGATTGAGGCTACTAAAATATGAGACAATGTCCTTACCAAAGTATTATGACAAAGCGGGACGGTTGCATTGGATGCTCATAGAAATAAGCACCTTACTTGTAAGGAGCGGCAGAGAGCGTCTTTCAAAAGAAGAGATCGATCACGGAATTGAAGTTCTCAAGAAAATAGAGAGGGATGTAATTGAAAATTAAAAAAGTTAATTCCACTTTATATACTTTAAAATCCCTGGATGGGAATATTATTGAAGTTGGGAATAAAGTATATCCTTCCCCCATACCTTATATAAAACTAAGCAAATGGGAAGAAGAAGTAACTTTTACACTTCATATTCCATATGTGAAAAGAGAAAAACCTAATGAGTTTGCAGATAGTAAACTCAAATGGTCGGATAAAGATTTTGATGTTGTATTTTATCCTAAGGAACCGGAAGAGGTGCAGGGAAAAGATAGAATTTATGTTTTAAATGAGCATGGTGGTTTAGAATTTGACGTTGTTTTAAAGAGTAAACCTGATACAAACCTATTTGAATTTCCATTTGTGTCAAAAAACCTTAGTTTTCATTATCAGTCAGGGGATAAAGATTGTCCTGATAAGTTGGTCGGCTCTTATTCTGCCTATCATAAGGCAAAGCAGGGAGGCAAATATAAGACAGGGAAAGTCTTCCATATTTACCGTCCAAAAATAATTGATAGCAAAGGAAACTGGGTTTGGGGAAAATTAAATATAGATGAAAAGAACAAAATACTGTCAATTGAAATCCCGCAAGAATTCTTGGACAATGCAGCTTATCCAGTAATTATCGACCCAACTTTTGGATATACAGCAAAAGGGAGTAAAGATATAATAGTTGCTAACGAGATTCATGGGTCCTTTTTTGAGATTCCTGAAGACGGCACTGCCACCAGCATGACTGCGTGGTTAGTAGTTTATGGCAATGGTAACGTCAAATGTGCTATTTACAAAAAGAGTGATAATAGTTTAGTTGCATCAACAGAAGAAAGGTCTTTTACAGTATCGGATTATTTGTCTCATGAGGAAACTTTTAACTTTAGCGGTTCACCATCTCTTGCAGGGAATACTGAATATTATTTAGTTTACTGGACTGATGCGTACATAGGGATAGCCTATGATGATGAAACAGGAAAAGGAGTTAAAGACGAGCAGACTTATGGAGCATGGCCTGATCCGTTAGTTCCTGTTACAGAAGATAAAAAATTCTCCATCTACTGCACCTATACAACAGGAGGTGGTGGCCTATTAATACCAGTGGCTATGAGCGATTATTTAAGGCAAATGGGAGCATAAAATGCAAGAATTGAGACAATCAACCGCAGTAAATGTAATGCTCGGCCCCTTTGTGGACGATACTGATGGTAAAACCACAGAAGAAGCATTAACCCTTTCACAGGCCGACCTACAACTATCAAAAAATGGAGGTACGGCTGCCCAGAAGAATGATACAAATTCAGCTACTCATAGATATGGTGGCAATTATAGTGTGCCCCTTAATGCCACTGATACGAATACTTTAGGTTGTCTTGAATTAATGTGCAAAGAGTCAGGGGCGTTGCCTGTTAGAAGGAGTTTTATGGTCGTAACACAAAATTACTGGGATTCAAAATATGGCACAGATAAACTCCAGGTAGACGTTACACAAATTGCTGGCGTAGCCCAGACCGGAAATGATGTAGGCGCAGATGTAGATGCTATCCTGGCAGACACTGATGAACTCCAAACAAATCAAGGCAACTGGGTTACAGCAACAACTGTGGCATTGAATGCTCAAGGAAAGGCAGATGTCAATGCCGAGGTAGACGCAGCGCTGGCAGATTATGACCCTCCAACCAAAGCTGAATTGGATGCAGCCGAAAGCAATATCCGGGGTGCTGACTCTGATACCCTTAAAACAATTAGTGATCAAGTAGATGGACTTAATGACCCCTCAGCTTCCGCCATAGCTGATGCTGTGTGGGATGAAGCTATTGCAGATCACACGACAAGCACGACATTTGGCGGCAAGAACCAAAAGGTTGTCCCCAGCGAGACTCTGGCTGATTATAAGGCTGATGTGTCAAGTCTTGCAGTAGAGGCGAATGTAGAAACGCATGTTACCAATTCTCTTAACAGTTATGATCCTCCAACAAGGACTGAATTAACCAGTGACAAAGATGAAATCATTACTGAAATTGACACACTGAATGATCTTTCGGCGGCGGACGTCAATGCCGAAGTCTGTGATGTACTCAAGACAGATACTTCCGGCGAGCCTGCACAGGGGGCGCCTGCTGAAACTGCATCTATTGAGGCAAAGGTTGCGTGGCTTTACAAATTGGCTCGAAACAAGATTACCAATGATGGAACAGACATCAAGGTCTATAATGATGCAGGTACAGTAGTAGATCATAAGGCCAGTGTGAGTGAATCAGGAGGCACAGTAACACGAGCTAAATTCGGAACTGGCGCATAGATATGGATACTAACGATAAAATTGCTCTAATTAGTTATCAGCAGCCGTGGAATGTACCCTTGCCAATATCTGCTGATGGACTTGACCAAGCAGATAATCAGCAACTTCTTTGGGGATACCCTGGTATTTTATGGTCTGGAGTTAGTCTTGCTGTTGGTAAGTTGGCGATAACTTTTACATCAAGAAAAGCAGGACTAACTTTTACATCAAGGAAGGCTGAGATAACAATTACATAAGGAACTAAATAAACAATGGCAACAACATTAAGTCTTCATATGGATGAAAATGGCTCTTATGTCATAAATATATCCATTAAAGATGAAGATGGAAACCCCAAAGATCCCAAGACTCTTAATTGGACTCTCACGACCAGAGATGGACAGACGATAATTAACAATCGCAAGGAAGTAAACATACCGAATCCTGCATCTTCAGAAGATGTGGTGCTGAATGATGCCGACTGTGCTGTACTGCCACATGAAACAGCTGGTAAGATCTTGAGGCTCTTTACAGTTCAGGGCACTTATGATAGTGATCTTGGGAATGATCTGAATTTGCGTGCGCAGTGTTATATCCCGTTGGATAATTACCCTGCGCTGCCTATAAGTTAATAGAACTAATATTATATAATGGAGGAACTGAAATGGGAAAAGCAGAAAGAATCATAGCATTAATTGAAAGGTGCCTTCCTCTTCTTGAGGCTTTTGGGGAGATAATGATCCCTATTATTGAGAAGTTGATAGCTCTATTGGAAAGGGAACACGATAAGGATAAATAAAGGAAAATACCTTGAATATAGAAGAAACTGTATATCCAGTTGGAGTAAATAATCCTGTTTTACAAAAGCTAACTACCTGGCTAAATGAAGCTGAAAGGTCTATTCCTGAGTCTAAGTGGCGGGAGGTAGCTGAAGAGGATTATGCTTTCTATGCAGGAGAGCAGGATAGTAGAGAAGTTCTTGCTCTCCTAAAAGCTCAAAGAAGGCCTAATACTGTATATAATGAAATAAAGCCTAAGATAGATAAGCTTGTTGGCCTGGCTGACCAAGTTAGGAGAGTTCCTTATGTTCTTCCAGTGGGAAGGGAAGATGAAGCCTTGACGGAGCTTATGAATGGATGCATAAAGCATTTTAGGTATACCTTAAAGCTATCTGATAAAGAGATGGATTGCTTTGAACACACTGTCAAGAGTGGAAGGTCTTTTTTATACTTTTATATAGACAATTCTAATCCCTTTGAGCCAGAGATAAAAGCTACCAGGCTGCCAGGAAGAGATATTCTTGTAGATCCTAACAGCATAGCCTATGATCTTGATGAAGATGCCAGGTTTGTTTTTATAAGTAGATGGTTCAAGGAGGAAGATATAGTTGCATTTTGGCCAGAGTTTAAGGATGCAACCTCTGCAATGATGCAGGGAAGTATGGGCTTATATGTGCCAAGTTTTTTTGATGAGAGCAAGGAATTGTTTAGATTAATTGAGGCTTATTACAAGGTTCCTGAGAGAGTTGTTTGGTTTGTAAACCCAGTTACAGGAAGGCCAGAATATTTGACAAGACCTGGTTGGCAGAAGTTTAAGAAAGCTATTAAAGAAGGATTAAGGCTTCCTGATGGGAGGGTTATTAACGAAGTTCCTGAGGCAGTGGAGACTGTTAAGAAATTTATGCACTATGCTATTTTCTCAGGTGGAATTCTTTTAGAAAGTGGTTTATCTAAGTATAAACATGAAGGATTTCCTATAGTGCAGTATGGAGCTTATAAGAACGAGGATGAAAATAGATGGTTTGGAGCTATTACTATGCAAAAAGATCCTCAAAGGGCTCTTAATACTATGAGAAGACAGCTGGTGCATCTACTTCAGACTGCCCCAAAGGGAATCTTAATGCATGAAGTGAATGCAATTCTTAACATAGATGAATATGATAAGCACTCTTCTGAGCCTAATTTTAGATTGGAGCTTGAAAGAGGAGGGCTTGGAAGGGTGAAGTTCTCAGATCAGCCACGGATAAGTAACATATATGCTGTTCTTGATGGAGTCTTTCAGCAGAGTATGAAGGACGTAAGTGGAATACAAGATCCGCTTATGGGTAAGCAAACGTCTTCCAGGGAGCCTGGGGTTACTGCAAGGTTAAGGCTTGAGTCTAACATAGCAGTTTTGTACATCTTGTTAAGGAACTTTAGAGCGAGTAGAATAGCTGGAACACAGAAGATGCTTTCTCTTATCCAGCAATATGTTACCATGCCAAGGTTGATAAGGATTGAGGGGCCTGAAGGTGAAAGATTAGTTGAAATAAACACACAGCTTAATCCACAAGGACCAGGGTTTAATGATGTAAGTGCTGGCAAATTTGACGTAGTCATTGATGAAGCAGCTGAGAATCTTACAATGAAACAAGAGATTGCCAGTAGACTTATAGAAATTATCCACAATGATCCAGGTGTCATTCCACCTGAGGTTATCTTAGAATACCTGGATCTACCAATGTCTGTTAAGATAAAGGTGCAAAAGTATAATGAAGAAAGAATTAGAAGGGAGGAAGAGTTTAGGAGAAAGGAACTTGAAGCTAAGACCTCTTCTTCTGTGAAGGGGGAAGAAAAGGGAAAGAAGGCTTAAAGTCTCTTTAGAGACTGGTGAATTATCAAAAATATATTCTTAAAGGAGAAAGAGAATGGAAGATTTAAACAAGTCGCAAGAGGAAGGCTTGGAACCTCTTGAGGACGGAGATCCTGAAAATGAGGGTCAAGATGAGGGCCAAGGCCAAGATGAAGGCAAAGACAAGGGTGAAGAAGGTTCCGGTGATGCTGGTGAGAAAGAAGGAGAAAAGGAACCTGGATTAGAAGAGCAACTTGCAGCCAGGGATGCTGAAATCCAAGAGCTCAGGCAATTGTTGAGAGAAAACAAGCGTGTCATGGATGAGCTAAGTAGCAGGGTAGAAGGCTCTGAAAAGATCCTTGACAAGGCTGGGATTCTGTCTGAGGAGGATAAAAAGGCTCAGAAAGAGCAAGATGCCCTTGTGAAGCAAAGAGAAAAGGAACTGGATACAGTCCTTGAAATGATGAGGCTTAATCCTAAATATGAGGACGTGGATTCTGTTGTATCTCAAAGTAATTTTGATGATATGATAGAAGCTATGGCCAAGGATTATGCTGAGAAAAATGGAGTCAGTATAAGAGAGGCCTCTGCAGATGTAGAGGCTTGGGTATGGTCATTAACGAATCCTTATAGGTATATGTATGATCTTATAAAGAAACATCATCCTTCTTTTCAGAAGGCTGAGGGAGGTAAGAAGAAGAAAGCCGCTGATGCTCCAGCGAGCCTGCAGAATCTCGATGGAGGCGCTGGAGGCGGAGATGTTGGCTGGACAGCTTCTAAGATAGACAATCTTCCAGAGGAAGAGCTGTCTAAAGTTCCCAGGGAGATCTACAGCAAATACCTTGCGGGAGAATTGAAGTAGGTTAGGAGCACTTAGATGGAGACAAAATTTCTAACAAATGATCCTTTAACAAGGAAACGATGGGCAAGAGAGCTATTCTCTCTCCTGCTTCCGTCTACTGAAATAGCCTATCTTATAGGGAAGAGCCCAGATAGTATAGTTCAGACAAGGACGGAGCTTGGAAAGGGAGATGGCGATCAGATAACCTTCGGTATTAGGCTTCCGTTGACTGGTGAAGGTATAGTCGGCAGGGATACAGTAGAAGGAAATGAAGAGGAACTTCTGTTTCGTGACTTTAAGGTCACAGTGGAAGAGCTCAACCATGCTGTGTCTACTGGTGGTAGGATGGATCAGCAAAGGATTCCTTACAATCTTATGCAAGAAGGTAAGGATGCTTTGCAGTATTGGTGGGCAAGTAAGATATCCGATATGGTGTTTGCTCATCTGTGTGGAGATACCAGCTATAGGATTGCTGGCAAGACTTTTGCTCAGGACCCAGTAGACCCTGATGACGATCATTGGGTTAAAGCCAATGATGTTGCGGAAGCAAGCATGACAAGCGCAGATCTGCTTGATCTAACCATGTTGGATAAGATGAAGCAGGTAGCAGAGAATCCGAGGAAAGACTCTGAATGCTATAAGGTTAGGCCCTTGGTTCCTAAGGGCAAAAAGTATTATCGTGTTATTCTTCACAATTATGTGTTTGATGCCTTGAGGCAGAACACTAATATAGGCCAGTGGGGAGACCTGCAAAGAGCAGCTAACAAGCTACAAATGCCTGATGTAGAGATTGAGTATAATGGTATGCTTGTCAGTAAGAGTGAAAGGATTCCTCAGGTTATAAAGGATAGCACTGATAACAGGGCTGGGGTGTTCAGGAATGTTCTTCTGGGTTGCCAAGCGGCTGTAATAGCCTGGGGCGGCGCAGGTGAATCTAAGTCTACAACAATGTCATTTGTTCCTTACGAAACTGACGCCAAGAGATTCATGAATATCAGGGGTGGTGGTATTCTTGGAGTGAAATGTGTCAGGTTCCAGGGAAAAGACTTTGGCCGTGTTGTAGGAAGTTCTTGGGGAGCACCGATAGACTAAGGTAATAAGGAGCTAAGATGGCAGATCTATATACACATTCTTTTTCAGACAATGTCCGCTTAGCCAAGAGTAAGAGGTTGATAGCCCCAGCTGATGGAACCTATAATCTTATAAGGATTCCAAGGTTTGCTCTGTTAAAGCAAGTATGGCTATGGGTTATAACCGCTTACTCTGGCGGTGCCCCTGAGGTTTTAGTAGGCTTCATGGGCAACGGCGAGTCTGCTGATGAGGATGGCTTTATGACCAATATAGAGTGTGATCCCACTGTAACAGGTCTTAAGACATCCATGGCAGGCACGGCTAAGTGGGCGGATGGTAAATACTTTGGAGACGCCGCAGGTGCTATCACACTCAAGACTACTAAAGGCACCACGGCAGGAACACTGATAGTCTTTGCTGACTATTCAGTTGTTCATTAATAAGACGGAGGAATATTATGACTGTTTTAGGTGGAGATCTAAGGAGAACAGATCTTAGGACAAACGTAAGGATAAATCCTTTTTGGCTGAAGTCTGCGGAAATAAACAAGGATTCTGCGAACAAGATCGTGGCCTTGTTTTCATTTCCTGAGGCTGGCGGAGCCTATTTCCTGCATGAGTTTGTCTTTCATGTAGAGACACTCTTTGCAGGTGGAACACCTTCTATAGATATAGGCTATTGCACCCTGGATGATCCCTCAGTCGACCTTACATATAGCAATTATGACAAAGACAACTATATGATAAGCACTGAGATTACAGAGGCAACTGCTGGATATTATCCTGGTGGAGCAATAGCTATTGATGCAGATGGTGCAGTGACAGGTACTGATTGGGCCAAGGCTAAGGCGGAAGGTTCTATAGGAGAGCTCATTATTGTAGGAGCTGATACCAATATGCCTTGTATAACGGCAGAGGTTGCAACAGGGCTTACATCCGGCGCCGGTAGGCTCTATGTCCTGGTAAGTAGACTTCAATAAGCCCTAATGGGATTGATAGGAAATAGCCCAGAAGATTCAATTTTTGCATCTTCTGGGCTATTATAGGACTAAAGATGAATTTAGCCGAGCTAAGAGATGAGGTTGAGATAACCTTACAAGATACATCCTTTGGAGATAGAGTAGTCAACTGGATAAACGATGCTGTTGATCTTATAATCGATGATGCAGATTTGCCAGGGTTTAAGACCATTATAACAGTCGATACTGTCGAGGATCAGGCATATACCAATCTTCCTTTAGACTGTAATGGGAGGATTCTATATGTAGGAGACAGTGAGAATGAGCTATCTGGAGGGGTCGTCACACTTGAAGCTCTTATGGAGATGTATCCTTCTATGAATGAGACAGGAGATGTGGAATATGTTGCTGTGGAAGGAAGTACTTTATATTATCAGCCAATTCCATCTACTGCAACAACTTTGACACTGCTTCATAGAAGAAGTCCAACAAGGATGACAGAAGAAACTCATACTCCTGAAGGAATACCTGAGCATTTGCAAAGAGCTACTATTGTTTCTAAAGCTGCAGCTATTGGGTTTAGTCTTATAGAGGATGGTGTTGAAGGAGAAAAGGTGAACACTAAGGCACAAGAGATTAACTATAAGATGGCTTTATTTGATCTTAAAAACTGGGTTGCAAAGAGAGTTCCTCATCGATCCAGGTCTATTTGGAGCTATTAATGACTAAAGAGTTTGTTTTAGATAGATGTCTTGGGCTTAACAATAAGACCAATCCTAAGAGGCTTATAGTAGAGGATAGAAAGTATGAGCTGGCTCAAGCTATAAATATTAATATTACTCAAGATGGAGCTATTGAAAGAAGGAGGGGAGCTTATAAAAAGCTTACAGGGAGCTTTCATAGTTTGTTTACATATAAGAATATTTGTTATCTTGTTAAAGATAATGTTCTTTCATATATGAGAGAAGACTTTGATGTGAAAGATCTTGTTTATGTAGGAAACAAGAAGGTTAGTTATGTTGGAGTAGGAGATAGAGTCTTTTTCAGTAATGGTGATAAGAATGGTTATATTGAGGATTTAACATATCATTCTTGGGAGAAGAGTAAGTATATTGGGCCTGCAACTACTAAAGAGTTTTATGGGCCTCCGATAGGGCATTTATTGGAGATTTATAATGGCTTTATGCTTGTGGCCCAAGGTGATGTTGTTTGGTATAGTCTTCCTTTTAACTATAGTCTATTTTATTATGGAGGAGATTATATTCCTTTTTCAAGCAGGATAAGGATGCTTAGAAGTGTAAAAGATGGAGTTTACGTTAGTACCGAAGAGGAGATTTTATACTTAGAAGGAGATAATCCTAAAGAATTTTCTTTGGTCAAAATGGCTGACTATCCTGCAGTAGAAGGAACTGATATTGTTATAGATGGCAGGAAGCTTAGAGGAGGAGAGATCTTAGAGAAAGTTATAATCTTTTGTGCCCAAGAGGGCATATGTATTGCAGGGCCAAAGGGAGTGTTTGAAAATCTTACAAATAGAAGACTTGTTTGTCCTAAATCCAGTGAAGGTGCTGGAATTTGTATAGATGACAGGTATGTATGTACCCTTAGATTATAGAAAAGGAGATGTAAAATGGCAGTAAGATTAAGTACAGGTTTGAGGGATAGTCTCTTAGGAAATGCTTATCTTAAAGGGACTTCTCTGGCTTATGGTGATGGCGGAGCAGGGAATGATTATATTACTGATACAGAGAATAGATTCCTGGCCGCTGGGTTTAAGGTTGGAGATAAGATAACTACAACGGGCTCTACTACAGCTGGAAATGATATGTCAGGAGTTACCCTTCTGGCTGTATCTGCAGGGAAAATAGAGTTCGCCACAGGAACTGTTGACACTGCAGAAGCATTTAATGCTAATACAGACGTTGAAGGAGATAACCAAGGGTCTTTGCAGGAGCTTTTGAAAGATGGAGTTATCAGGGTTTATAGTGGCTCTCAGCCTTCCAGTGCAGATGATGCAGAGACTGGGTCACTTTTATTGAAGATAACTATTTCAAGTGGAGATTTCACTCCAGGCTCTCCTACTAATGGGCTTGAAATTCAAGGTCCGATAGATGGAGTTATCAATATAAAAGACGGTGAGATCTGGTCTGGCAAGGGACTTGCTGATGGAGTCGCTGGCTGGTTTAGGTACTATGATAATCTTGAGCATACAGGGGCTGTGAAGAGTGCTGTAAGATTAGATGGTGTCTGTGGAACCAGCGGAGCTCAGTTGAATATGAGCTCTACTTCTATAAAGGCTGGTGCTACTACTACAATAGACTCCTTCGAAATTACAATGCCTGCAAGTTAACTAAGGAAAGGAGACTAAAATGGCAGAACCGACCACAAGATTTAGGTTGATTCCTCAGAGTACAGCAGTTGCTGATCTTGATACTCCAGCTGAGAGGTTGGCAGCTATCTCTGGGGAGAGTGTAGTTTCAACAGGTGATGGAAACGAGGCAGATTTCGGAACTGTAGATATCTCAGGAGGAGCTGCGAATTCAAATGTTCTTACTCTTCTATGGGACGTAACAGCTGATGGTGGAAATACCTTGGTTGAGAACTTTAAGCTCTGGATGTCCTCTAATGGATTTGATCAGGCTGGAAGTGTTTGTAAGTTTCAGCCTTTGTCTGGAGCGGACCAGGGATCTCCTTCTAATACAGAAAACTATAAGGCAAATGCAGGGACTGGTGATTATACTTATAGCACTATGCCAGAGACTGAGCCTGGATCTATAAATGTTTGGCCAAGTGATGAAGGTTCGAGCATGGCTCTTTCTACTACTTCAGATGATGTAATAATGTGGGCTATGTACCTGGCTATTGCTGATGGAGAAACTACAGGAACTTATAAGGGAACTGATGCTGGTTATGAATTGCAGTATTCTTTTAAGTACTCTTATTCATAAGGAGAGCCTAAATGAAGAGGCTTCATCTTGACAGTGAATATAGGGATCGCTGGGAGGAGTTCCATCTTGTCAATGGTACAGTAGAGGACTCTCGTCTTAAAAACTGGAGGGAAGTGGACTGGAGGAATGTTATTCAGATTTCAGTCCATATCTTGAATCATGTTCATACAGTGGACTGTAAAGGACCAGGCTTTAAAACCTTTATGAACTTTAGATGGGGAGGTATGGAAGCCAGGTATGATAGGTCTGGGAAGTATATTGGTCATAGACCTATCAATATATGGACTGTTGGTTGGACTGATGGAAAGGACTGTTTCTTGAAGGATATAGATTTTTATACAGGAAGTCTAATTAAGAACTATATTGCTCCTTTAGAGCAATTCAAGAATCATCTTCATCCTGCTATTAGGATAGTTTAATGGCTATTACTTGGAATCCAAACGATAAGGGTTCTACCATAACCTTATCAAATGGTAATCTAACTGTATCAGCTTCATCCTCCGGTGATGACTCAGTTCGAGCTACTATATCTAAGTGTAGTGGTAAATGGTATTGGGAAGAGCGTGTTGATGATTCAAGCGGCGATCAAATAGTTGGGATTGGTACCAGTTCTGCTTCCTTAAACAGTTTATGTGGTTATGATGCTTATGGCTATGGCTACCATCGGCTTGGATATAAGTATCACAATGGTTCTTATACTTCTTATGGAGCTTCCTGGACATCAGAGGGTGATATAATAGGCGTTGCTCTTGATTTAGATAATGGAAAATTGTGGTTCGCTAAGAATGGAGTATGGCAAGAGTCTGGTGATCCAGCTGCTGGTACAAATGAAGCTTTTTCAGGAATATCTGGTACGTTCTTTCCGATGGCATCAGTTCATGGGACAGGCGATACCAGGACTGCAAGATTTATAGCAGGCGATCAGACCTATTCTCCTCCTTCTGGATTTGCTGCTCTAAATTTTAAGACAAATCTTCTTGATGGCAAGGTCAGTATTTCTCCTAAGATAGATTCTCTTGATGGAAAGGTTTGTGTATCTCCAAAGACTATTTCCTTCGATGGCAAGGCTCGAATTAAAAATACTGCAGTCAAGTATATTGATGGAAAGGTATATGTTATCTATATAACTACTAATTTGTTAGATGGTAAAGTAAGGATTAAAGATACTGCAACTAAGTTTCTTGATGGTAAGACCTTAGTCAAGAACTCAAAGACTAATCCTCTTGATGGTAAGTTGTATGTTTTTGAAACCTTTATAAAACAGTTAGACAGTAAGGTCATTCTTCATCCTATTCTTTGTGGAACTCCAGCACTTCCAATCCTTCAAGTAGATGCCTTAGCAACCAGTGGTGGTTATTTTGATATAGAACTACCAGTCTTTGATGTAGAAGCTTTTGTTGGTGCTTGTGGAGATATTTCTTTGTTTATGCCTGATATAGATTCTGCTGCAAGTGTAGGAACTTCTTGCATAGCAGACTATAAGCTGGCTAAGTTACAGGTTTTGTCCTATATAGGGGCCACTGCTGAAAGTCTGTTATCTTTATTAGATATAGAGAGCAGAGGAATCGAAGAGATCTTTGCTAACGGAGCTGTTAAGGTTCCAGGAATAAAGATACTTAGTAATGTAAAGATTGAGGGATTAGCACAAGGAGTTGCTCGCCTTGGAACTCTTAGGATTTCCAGTGATGCTCTTCATGGTTCCTTTGTGGAGGGATTATTGAGCCTTCCAAGATTGCATATTTTAGGCAGTAGTGTTAATGGAGCAGTTTGTGAAGGAGCAATTTTATTACCTTGCTTAAGTATAAATGCTTCTGGATATGAGTTTATTACAGCTATTGGAGATATTGATTTAGGATTGCTTGATATTTTTGCTAAGTCAAGGTCTTTAACAGATGAAACTTGTTGGATATTGAAATATGAAGGATAGATTTTTATGCTTGGCTATTAATCTTGTAGGGTTGTCTGCAAGTCAGTATTGCGACTATGACTTTGAGTCTTTTTGCAAGATTGGAGATACTTTCCTTGGAGCCTGTAGAGAGGGCTTATATGTATTAGAAGATCCTGATATGAATGTGGACGCTTATTTTGAATTGCCTTCTACAGACTTTGGTCTTTCTCACCAGAAAAGATTAAGATCTGTATATTTTGGATGTGAGCTGGAAGGGGATTTAAGATTAAAGGTTTATAATGATGGAGGAAATGAAAGAGCTTATACTATTAGTGGATCTGATGGAGTAAAGGTGCCTATTGGTAGAGATGGAAAAGGTAGGTATTGGAAACTTAGAATAGAGAACGATACTGGCTATAAGTTTAAGATAGATAAAATTGGAATTGTTCCTGTGATCTTGGGGAGGAAGCCTGGTGACTATTAAAGAGATCCCAAGAATAACTCTTCATGGAGACTTGGAAGAGGCTAACCTTAAGGTTAGAGAAGGTATTAGACAGCTTAATATTCTTAAAGATAATATGAGCTTTCAATCATTGGATCAAGATGTTAGGAAGATAAGATATACAGATGGAAGCGAAATAACGTGTAGATCAATCTTTGGTATAAATGATGTTCAGATATATGTTCCAAGAAAAGAAGGATGGAAGTGGTCAGAGGTTATTGTTCCAAGGTTCTTTGCTAAGGTAAAAGTAGAGCAAGACTATAAGTATTATTGGATCTATTTTGGTAAGGCTGAAGATGTTTTAAGTAAAAGAGTTAAAAGAGACTGTGTACAACCTTCTCCTGATGAGCATAGCAATAATATAGTAGTTTTTGAAATATCTAATAGCTTTGAGAGAACTGAGGAAGAAGTCTTGTTAGGATACGGATTTCACTTCACTCTTGAGCAAGCCTTAACTCCTTTTGTAAAGTGGACTGACTTCGATACTCCTTGTTTTGCTGTGAAGGCTTTTATGTTGGAAGATAGTCATAAGAAAGATGAAGATGGTGAGTATGTTAAAGAAAGATGGATAGCTACTACTCACTATCTGATGCATAATAGAAGGGCAGCAATAAATGTTGGTACTAAGTGGACGCCTCCTCCTCCTTGTGAAATAGAAGATATGCCATGTCCTCCTACTCAGTTTTATTGTGATATAGATAAAAAGATATTAGTCTGGTACGGCAGCTATGAGATTTTTATGGGTGCCTTAGTAATACGATTCAACGATCTTGATATAGAAAGAGGATTATATAATTATACTTGGAACAGTGTAGCAGCCAGTGGATTTTCAATCGTGGCAGATCAGTATCGAACACTTGAAGGTACAAAAGAGGATATTCCTATCAATATGATGCCAGACGTAGCATCTGTGACTGATACAGAAATATCCTTTTACTTATCTCGAGGATTACCTTTCGATCGTCCAGGGCTTGTTACAATAGATTGGATAAACTATGAGTGGGGATATACAATCTCAGCAGTTGGAGTAGATGAAACGAAACACTGGTATTGGAGTGCTGAGGGATTTGAACAGAAGCCTTGTGCATTTTTTAGTCAGTCAGACTTTGAAGAGGAGTGGAATCCTTCCATTCCTGAGTGTAGTGAGGCTGGTGTTGATTATTGTGAGTATTTTAGCAGAGATTATTGTCCATGTCGTGATATACATACTCAGTTAGAGTGCGAAGGTTGTAGTGAAATAAAACAGGTTTTTGGAGGAATTGGAATAAAGGTTAATATCTTGGATGGCTATGAGTCTTTGTATGAAATAAAAATATTTGATGATTTGTTTAAAGCTGATACTACGTATAGAAATTTTGGGGTAGAAGAAACAAAGGGATATAGAGCGTATAGGTGTGTTTGGGATGTTTCTCAAGAAGATTGTGATATTCAAGCTACGTATAACTATAACGTAGCTCGTAGGAATCTTGGGGAGAGTCTAAGACAGAAATATACAAAAGGTTTATCCGCTCTCTGGCTGAGTAATAATGTTGCTTATTTTTTCAAAGAACAGAATAGAAATAGATGTATTGGGTCAGCAAGCCAAGATGGTGTTTTTACTCATTGCTGGACATGCTCTGGAGATGCTCCTTTTGGAGGGCCAAATATAGAAGATTTCTATAGCTGTAAATGGTTAAAGTCAAGTAATCCTTGGATACTCTGGGCGGAGGAATGCCCCAGTGGCCTCGGCAAGTGCTTTGTGCTTTCTATGCCAGGAGGGGACTGGTTTAGTATAGATAATGAATATGTTGAAGAAAGTGCTGGCATTTATATCTTAAGAAGAGAGTCAAGCCAGGATAATTATGAAGAGCCTTTTATCAGAAAATATAAGACTGATAGAGAGATAGAATTTGATGCTACAGAGACATACAAAACCTACTATCTGGATGATAGAGCAACAGATGGTTCCCAAGGATTGATAATAGCTGGTAAGGGTGTCAAGAATGGGAACCTTTACTGGGAGGTTTATCATGAGTATGTTGATAAAGATAATGTTGTTAGAAGGATAGATATAACAGAGGAACTCTTTAAGAAATTGAACTGTGAACAACACCAATTAATTGAAATAGGACTGATATAAAATGAGCTATATTGATATAGATGTAGGGCCAGTAAAGGAGCTTGTAACAAACAAGTTTGAGAGCACGCAGACGTTTGCAACTGAGCTGTGGGAGCTGGCCAAGACGTATCTTCAAGATATGCAGTTAGGTGCTTCTTCTTTTAGTATAAACTTAGGGGCCTTAGATGTTCCTCCCATGAATACAGATGCAGATGACCCAGAGGCTCCAGAAGGGCCTGATACTTCAGTGGAACTTCCAGATAAGCCAGGTGGAATAGAGACTACAAGTATTTCTATTCCAGACCTTGATATTCCATCTTTAGATGCAGTAGCTCCTGATATAATTATTCCTGATGAGCCAAGTGAAAGCTATCCTGAAGATCCAGGAGATGGCCCTACTATTAGCTATCCAGATATTCCTACAAAACCATCTTATGATCTTCCAGATGCTCCGGAGTTTGAAGAATTAACTTTTCCTGAGGTTCCTGAAGTAGAGACGATTTCCTTTGAAGGAGAGTATCCTACTTGCAATCTTGATCCTCCAAGTTCAGTTTTTGTTTATGAAGATCCTGGTTATACCTCTATGCTTGCGGATGCTGTGAAAGAGAAATTACAGGATCTTGTAGAGAACGGAGGTACTGGGCTTGCTGCAGAGATTGAGGATGCTATCTGGGAGAGATCAAAAGATAGATTAGCCTTGGAAAATGAAAAGGCGTATAGTGATGCTGAAAATTACTTTGCATCTAAGGGATTCTCTATTCCTCCAGGAGCCTTGATGGGTAGACTTGCTGAGGTTATTAAGGAACAAGAGAGGGCTGTACAGCAGCTTAATTATGAAATATCCATAGAGCAAGCTAAACTTGCACAAACAAATACACACTTTGCAATTACTTCAACTATACAGTATGAAGCTTCTCTAATGGCCTTCTTTACTGAGACGCAGAATAGAGCATTGAATGCAGCTAAGACAGTACAAGATGCTGCTGTTGCAGTGTTTAATGCTAATGTTGCTTTATATAAAGCAAGGCTTGCAGGATATCAAACAAGAGCAGCTGTGTATGAAAGTAGAATAAGGGCTTCTTTGGCTGTGATAGAGAGGTATAGAGCCCAGATGGAAGGTGTTAGAGTAAGGGCTGAAGTACAGAGAACACAAGTTGATCTGTACAGATCCCAGATAGCTGCTGTTTCTACTCTTATAGATCTCTATAGAGTAGAAATGGAATCTGCAAGCATACAAGCTAATATAGAGAGAACGAAGCTTGATGTCTATAGAGGAAAAATAGATGTTTATAATGCAAAGCTTAATGCTATGATAAGTTCTTTTAATTTATATCAAGCCAAGATAGCTGGGCAGGCTGCTAAGGCGTCTCTTTATGGTGAACAAGTTAGGGCTTATGCTAATGAAGTAAATGCAACAAGAGCAAAGGCTGATATAGATATTGCAAAGGCTAATGTCATTTTAGAATCTAATAGAAATAAGATAGATATCTTAAAAGCAAAGATTGAAGAGTGGAATGCTGAAGTTAAGGCCAAGATGTCTGAGCTTGAGACTAAGGCAAGGATATATGGATATTCCGTTGAGGGATATAGAGCGGAGATTGATAGATCAAGGACTCAAATACAAGCAAATGTTGATAAGTACAGAGCAGAGTCTGATCATGCAGCTAACTATGCAAGAGTTGCTTTAGAAAACTCAAAGCTATTTCTTGATGAAGCAAATAGACAAAAAGAGCTTGAGTTTAAGGTGGCTGATTCCAGTGCCAGGATAACTGCACAAATGGCTGCATCGGCTATAAGTGCTGTTGCTGCAGGAGTTCAAATGTCAATGCGAGGGACTTTGTCAGGAGAGGTTGGAGAATATCATAATTATAATGAAAGTATATAAAGGAGAGGCCTATGGCAAGTATTAGCTATTATGGAGATACAGATATAGATAAGTGGCTTAGAAGAAAGTATGCTGTAAAGGAAGAGACAGCAAGAGCTGCCAGGATACAAGCAGAAGCGGAAAGGCGCAGGGTACAGCTTGGTGGTAGGGAGTCTGCTTGGAGATATGGCCCAGGAGGTCTTGTAGGAGAGGAGCTTGCAAGGAGATATCCTTATGGATTACCTGAAAGAGAGGCTACTACAAGTAGGTTAACAGCCCTTCATTATGGCAGGATGGCTGGTGTTAGGGAAAGGGAAGTGGGCTTAGCAGAGAAAGAATCTGAATGGGCGAGGAGCCATCCAGAGGTATCTTCGGAAGACCTTATCAAGGAAATAAAAAGGATTGTTGCCAAGCCTGGAGCTTCCTTGTGTCCTGAAGGATATCGCTGGAATGGAGAGGAGTGCGTGCCAATTGAGTAAAGAAATAAGAAATATGTATAGAAGAGCTGGGCTTGTTCCTCCTGAGGGGAAGGGTATACATACTAAACTGGCTCACAAGATAGTTATAGAATATCTGAAGAAAGGACTATCTAAAGATGAAGCCTGGAAGAGAGCTGTAGGAGCTCTAAGGGAGAAAGCTATAAAGAAAGCTCATAGACGCCAGAAGGTTCAATAATTGAATCTTCTTAGAGGAGAATAAAATGGCAGTTGCAAAAATGAGGAAGAAGAAAAAGAAGTGGATACAAGGAGCTATAAAGAAACCAGGATCTTTTACAGCTTATTGTAAGTCTCTTGGTTTCAAAGGTGTCACAAATGCTTGCATAGAGAAAGGAATCGCCGCCGGTGGAGCTGTGGCCAAGAGAGCTGTCCTGGCCAGAACTCTTAGGAGGATGCACAAGTAATGGCTATTGCAAGAATTAGAAAGTATCTTCTTAAAAAGAAGAAGGAGCTTGTGAAGCTTCGGCCAGGTGAGCTTTATTATGGTACTCTTAAGAGTATAAAGGTTAGGAACAAGAAACTGAAGGAAACAATCCAGAGGTAGATATGTCTTTATATAGTAGATATCTTGCAGAGAGAGAAGCCAGGGAGAGGGCTGTAGAATCTGAAAGGACAAGGTATAGATACAATCCTGCTCTTATTCAAAAGAGGCTTGCTGAAGCAGTAAGAATATTGGCTGTTCCTGAAGGAAGGAAAGTAAAGAAGGGCCAGAAGGCTACTTCTCTTCAAGCTGTAGAGAAAGCTATTCCTGAAGGAGATCCAAGGAAGACCTTAGGGACTGATATATGGAATAGATATACTTCTATGGTTGAAGATCCAAGGTTGGCTAAGTATAAGCCTTCTGAAATAATGGCTGCTGCTGGTGATATCGAGCTTGGAAGACGAAGGGAAGCTATTCATAGGTATATTCAGAAACAGCACACAGGGACCTTCAGTACTTTTATTCATAAGCCTTATGTTCCAATTCCTGGTCAAGAGGAATGGGAGAGGGAACATCCTACAAGAATACCTCATATGAGAGCTGAAGAAAGTGCGCTATGGGGTGCTGGTGGAGCGGCTGTCATAGAGGCTGGAAAAAGAGCTATTGGGCGTGGCGTAAGGAGATCTATTCCATTAACTATGCTCGAAGCTGCAGCCACAGCACCATTAGCATTCAGAGTTTTTGAAGAGGTAGAGCCAAGAGTTACTGAGGCAATAAAGAGTACTTCTGTAGGAAAGGAGCATCCTACTGTTGCACATATAGGAGGTTTTTTGGCAGCAGCTGCGGCCAGTGGAGGCGTTCCTGTTAAGGCTATTTTTGGTGGAGGCTTATCTGAAGGAACAAAGGAATATCTTGGAACCTTGGCTGATAAGTTTTTAAAGAGAAATACCTTAGCTGAAGAGGTTACTGCTAAGCCTACAGCAGAAAACCTTATGAAATACTGGGATGCTTATAAGGAAGGTATTCGTGCGGCTGAGAAAGGAAGTGAGGTCTTAGAAAAAGATAAGGAAAAGCTTGTAAAGAACTTTGTTGATCTTTTAGATAGAAGAGTAAAAGAGTTAGGTGTAAAGCCTGAGAAACCTGTAGAACCTTTAGAGCCCTTAGAACCTGCTATTCCTTTGGCTGGAAGAGTTCCAAGAAGAAGAATTCTTTCTCCTGAAGAGCTGGAATCTATAAGAAGAGGAATTCATCCAGGAGTTCCTGAGGGTGAAGGAGTTATAAGGTATACTCCAGAGGAGCTCAGGAGAGCTGGCATTGAGGCCAGGAAATATAAGTATTCTGATATAAAGTCTCCAGAGGGAATGGAAAGGGTCTTGCAGGAGCTTTCTAAGGGAAAGACAAAGGATGAAGCTATAGATCTTGTTGGAAGCATGGAGAAGGGAGTTGAAAAGGCTGAAGAAGCTGGAACTACGGCTCCTGTTATGAGGAGGAAGCTTAAGAAGCTTGGATATGAAGATGTAGATATAAGGAATATTTCTCCTGGATTAGCTAACAGGATGTTAAAGGCTGCAGAGAGGACAAAGCAGATTGCTTCTGGAACTAAAGAATTAGAGCGTGAGATTAGGCCAAAGGCTGAGCTTTCTGAAGTAGGAAGGAAAGAGAGGTTATTAACTTTTGCTAAAGGATTATCTCCGCAGAAGAGGGAAGACCTTATGAGGAGAGGAATCTTACCTGGGAAGCTCTATAAAGCTATTGTTGAAAAAGAGAAAGCTAAAATAGAGGCTGGGGAGGAGTATAAGAAATATACTTTGAGAGAGAAAGAAAAAGATTTAGAATATCTTAGTTCTCTTGGAACAGAGCCAAAGGTCCTTTCTAAGAAAGAATTTGTTTCTAAAATGCTTAAGAGCAAAGGTGCTAAAGCGGCTGTAGGTGTTGGTGTAACTGGAGCAGTTGCCTCCAGAGAGGATAGTGCTGAGGCTGCTTATATAGGAGCTCTTGGAAAGTTAGAGAAGCCTGTAGCCTCTGCTTTTATGAAGGCTGCAGAGATGTTTTGGAAAGGAGCCTCAGCTGCAAGGGACGGTGAGATCTTTAAGAAGACTGGCTGGTTTAAAGGGCCTGATGGCAAGTGGAGGTTTAGGATTCCTGATTATGATGTGAAGGTTAGGATACCAAGGCCAGAAGAAGAAAGCAGGTTGTCTTATGTATATCCGCATAAGAAGCTATATGAAATCTATCCTCAATTAAAGGATGTTACTGTTATTACCAAAGACTCACTTCCTCCAGGACACGCTGTAAGCTATGTTGATAAAAATAGAATAATCACAAGCAATCCATTAGGAGAGTATACACAGATACGTAAATTTAAGTCCTTACTTGCTCATGAAGTACAGCACTTTGTGCAGAAGATAGAAGGATTTGCTCCAGGAGGGAATCCTTCTCTGGAAAGGTTTAATATTATATTGGAAGTAGAAGGCAAGCTCGGAAAGCGCCTAAGTTCTTCACAGATATCTGAGTATGTCCTTGACAGATATGGAACACTTGATATTGAGGAAGCCGCTTTTTGGAGATACAGAAGGCTTTTGGGAGAAGTAGAAGCAAGGAGTGTAGCGGATGAATCTACTTTACCTCCAGAAGTGTTAAAGGAAATGGTTCCTTATGAAACACAGCTAACTCCTGTTACTCTTATAAATAAAAGAACTGGAGAAATATATGGAACCTTTCACTCCAAAGATACGGTAGAAGCTTTTAGAAGAGCCCTTCCAAAAGAGCCAATACTGGCCACTCCAGCTGAGAAAGGAATAACAGAAGAGGATCTCATTATTAGAGCCGGAATGGAAGAATTTCAGGCCAGGGCTTTTAAGCCAGCAAAGGAAGAAGAGGCTCATAAAATAGCAGATAAGCTTGATATTATATACAATGGAGTCCAAGAGGATGCTAAAGGAAAGCCTGCGTTTCATTTCTTCACTGATAAAAAGACAGGAACAACCTTTGCTACTAAGTCAGTAGATCCTTTAGAGGTACAAGAGACTCTTGACAAGAAAAGGTTATCTTTTGGTATGCTCTTAGGCTTAACAGGCTCAATTACTTTTGGAGCTTTAACAGACTTTGTATCTCCAAGACAAGCAGAGGCTGCTGGAATTCCTGATGCTGCTATGAGAGTAGTAACAGAGCTTGTTGGCAAGACATTGAAGGATGCAAAGCCTGTTGAGGTTCCTAAACTGTTAAAGGCCTTCAAGAAAATGGGCAGCATACCTGAGCCTCAAACAGATCCTTATACCTTGCCTAATCCTAAGGAATCCATTAGGGTAATTCCTGATGTAAATACTATAAGAGATAGGGCCAAACAGCTTCCTTCCTTAGTACAAGAAACAATGACGCCGATGGCAAGATTCTGGCACTATATGGGATATAAAGATGGCAAGGAACTTATGAGCAATCCTATAGTCCAGTGGGCTGATGCTCAGGGGAGTGCTTTATATAACAGCACCGTGGCGCAGAAAACAGCTCTTAGGATATTGAAGGACTTTATTCCAGGATATAAATCCTCTGCAAAGGATCTTATAAAGGCTATGGAGCCTCTTGTGGAGAGATATCATAGGCCTATGCAAGAGAGATCATTCCACTTTGGTATGTATAAATACTTTGAGAAACTATCCAAGGATGAATGGAGGAAGTTAAGTAGGAAGAAGAAGTTTAGCAAAAAGGTAGAGGATGAGGCTCTTGCTACATTAGAGGCTTTAGAAGATAAAGCCAATAGGCACAAGGCAGCCTATCTGGCATCAGAGCCGCTTGTTCAAAGATATCAAAAAGATTGGCTTAAGGTTATAGAACCTTTGGCTAAGGATAAGAGACACGCAGGAATTAGAGTGTTTCTTGCTGCTGAAGATACCCATGATTTTAAGTTTTATCCTTGGCTTAAAGGAACTCTATCCTTTGAAGAGAAGGCTGCTGTTGGAAAGATAAAGGATATGATGGAGACTTATGGTGTCAGGGTGATGGAGGCTGGTGAGAAGATTATAACCAGTAGGCCTTTTATGCACCATCCTTGGCATCCTAAGATGGATAGTAAAAAGATTCTTGAAGAGTTAAATAAGAAATATCCTTATACAACTGCATCTCCACCAATGACAAGGTTATATAGCAGGTCTATTGGATATCTTCCTATGGTTCCAGATGCTGAATATAGTCTGACGGCTTACCTTAGAGATATAAACATGAGATTAGAGGCTATGAACTTCTGGAGAAAAGGTAAGCCTGACGGATGGTGGGCCTTTAAGACAAAGATAATGAATGAACCAGGTCTTGCTCCAAGAGGACTTATAGAATCCTTTAGATCTTTTGAAGATGGATTCAAGCCTTACGATAGATCAAGTTTGAATAAGTGGTCAGAGAGGATATATGCCTTTGAGGTAGCAAGGCTCTTGGCATTCTCTCTGTCAGTTCCTTTTAAGCATATCCTCAAAACAGTAGCTACTGCCAGGATCTTTGGAGTTAAAGAAACAGCTAAGGCTGTTCCTAAGGCTGTAATCTCTGCGTCAAAGATTGCTATAAAACAAGCAGGAGGTGAAGAGTGGCTTAAGAAACAAGGCTGGGGACTGGATATGATGGATGAGGCTGTGGAGGCCTTTACTGAAACTGGAAAGCTATATAGAGTAATATCTGATATTTCTCCTTTTAAGGTAAATGAAGCCTATGGGGATAAGCTCTTAATGTGGTTCAATACTGTTGGAGGTGCTCCTCTTGCGGCAAGCGAAAGGTTCGATAGGGCCTTAACAGTTATCTGTGCTACTAAGATGGCAGCAAAGAAGGGCATGACTCCTGCTCAGGCTCTTTATAGTGTATATGATACTATCTTAAAGACCAACTTCTTAAGTGGGCCAACTAATCCTTCTTGGATAAGAAATCCTTTTGTTAGGCTTCTGCTTATGTTCCAAGGTACTCCTTATAAGATAATGGAACAAAGAGCTATGATGTATAAGCGTGGAGGCGAGGCTCTTCTTGAAACTGTTAAGCAGCTTAGAAGAGATATTATAAAAGGAGAGCAGATCTTTAAGTGGGAGATGGTGAAACAAGGGTTAAATAAGGAGCAAGATCTCTTTGGTACGTCTTTGGCCACACAGATGATGAGAGAGCTAATGCTTATAGGTACGGCAGTTGGCTTAGGTAAGTGGATGTTTGATGCAGACCTCTTACATCACTTTGTTCATGTTCCTTTTGGAGAGGTCAGAAGAAGGGATATTGCTATAGGAATGCCTCCTGTTGCTAATGCAGCTTTAGATACCTATAACCAGTATATGCAAGAAGACTATGATGAGTTTATAGTATCTACATTCTTTAAACAATGGTTCAGGGCTACTATTGCAGGTATCCCTGCACCTGTTCCTGTGGCTGTTAAAAAGGCTCTTAGGTTGTCTGAAGATGATATACCAGAAAGATATAGAGATAGCAGATTAAAATATCTATTTGCTATTCCAGCTACTCATGATTAAGGAATAGGTTCTCCGAAGTGAATAAACAAGATGGATATTATCAGAAATATCGCTAAGGCAACAAGGACTTCTTCAATGTGATCAAACATCTTTTTCTCCTTTCCATCTAAGAAGATTCAATTATTGCACCTTCTTATACCATATGGAGCCTCTTTCTCCTTTTGGGCCTATATATTTTCTTTCTATGCTTCCACTTCTTAGAAGTGTATCAATAACATTGTCGAGCTTTGAGCTGTCCAGGTCTCTCCATGTTAAGGATAATAGCTCTTTTTCTGTAATCCACTTTCTTGCTTCTATAATGCTATTTACTTTATCTACATCAACAGCTACATTGGATCTTCCAACAGCTTTGAATACATTTGGAAGATTATGTTCAATTTCTTCTATCGTTGAGATAGCTCTTTGAAAGTGCTTCCACTCCACTGTCATGGAGTCTCCTTCTGAAGCTGAATAGATTATTGAAAGTTTTTGTATGTATAAAGGTTTTCTTTCATACCAGCCAGTGAAGATAGGATCTTTACATATTCTATTTTCATCAAGAGCATCATAGCTGTCATACCATTCTTTCCATAAGACGAAGCTTTCTTTAGACTGGATGAACCCACCTGACATTCTGCTGATGATATAGAGGTCATGCTTGAGCTTTTCTCTAAGAACCTTTTCCTCTGGAGTCTCTATTGGATAGCAGACCTTTTTCTCTTTGTGTTCTACCCAGACAAATATCATCCTTGATGTTAAGCCTGTCCCAATAGCTGAACTTGGTAAGGTGCTGGCAATACTATCAGGAGTAGTCGCTGCGAGGATATGAAGAAAAACTGATGGTACAACATTAGATCCTGAGTGCTTCGTTCTATATCTCCAGGGTATCTCCTGAGCATCAAATAGATCTGTTAGGTAAGTTATCATCTTTGTGTTCTCAGCCTTTTGACCAAGAAAGGATTCAAATTCCTTACTTGTAACAGTCAAGGAAGCATGCCTAAATACGCTTCCATCAGCCATCTGTTCATCTATTGCACTTTTTTCAAGATCATCTATGAGGGCTTGCGGAGTTGTGGCATCTGCTGATATAATTATATCTGGAATATCAGTAAGGAACTTTACTCCAAAGGATATAGCCTGAGATTTCCTTGGTCCTCCTGGTGGCCCAACAAAGACAATGTACATATTAGGATATATATTTATCCTTCCAATAGGAAGGAAAACTTTTTTCCTCAAGACTGCTCCTATCACTGAGAGCGCTGTCCATAAGTGTAGTATCTTTGCACTCTCGGTTTCTTCCATATACTCCTGATAAGAGGTAACCCAGTCGCTTAACTTTCTCATTTTATAACATTTGGAGCATATTGGAGGAGTATTTCTTTGATGTGATTTGCTATTTCAGTCTTTAGGCAGTTTGGTAAGACTGCTCTTGCGATCTGTGGAGAACAGCCTGCATCTAATAACTCAAAGTAAGTATCCTCTGCACTTTTACAGGCTCTTCTCCAGGCAATTGTTTGTCCATAGCTCAGGTCTGGAGGTTGGATGAAGGCGCATTCATTTCCGAACTTCTTCTTACTGTAATTGCAGTATCTCGTTGATTCTTGTGCATAGCTTGCTATTCTATGTCTGACAATCTCATGAGATATTCCTCTATCGGTTATAATCTTAAAAGAAGCAACGGCGTGTTCCAGCATAGCATGGTGGCCAGAGTCTCTTAACATAGCTACAAATCTGCCAGCGGAATCATGAGTAATTCTATCTTCGCTTTTATAGCATGTTCTCCCTGCTCTTTCAATCTGTTTCTCTGGATCAGTAGTTATCCAAAGAAGCTCAACTGATTGATCTACTATCTTCATTTCTCCCTCCAAATAGCTTCAAGTAAAAACATATAATTATGAATATCTCCAAGATGTTCTTCAATCCATTGCCCTGAGGGAACCTTGCCAGAAAGAATCATATCCCTTACAGCAATAATGTGCTTACTTACCATACTCCATAAAGCACTTTGTGGAGTTGTTTGGTTCATAGATGCTACGTCCTTGAAATTAGAAAGTCTATCATTACGAGGTGAATATATTGTTGACTTATAGTCAAGTGTCGAAAGACATGCTTGATGTCTTTGCTTGATTATATTCATTAGTGTATCTTGGTTCATTTTCTTATCTGTCCTTTATCTTTAAAAAAGCTTCTACAAGCTCGTAAGCTATTTCTTTGGTCAGAAATCTATAAGGAGGATTAAATTGTTCCAAAACAAAGGTACTCATATAGTAAGAAATCTCTGTTACAAGTTTCAAGTCTCCTCCAAGGACCTCGATTCTTTGTCTAAGATGTTTTTCTAATTCAGCTAATTGCTCTTCTGGTTTCATACGCTTCTCCTAAGCTATAAACAAATCCATGTAGCAACTGTTCTCTTTACAGTATTGCATTTTCCATAGCCACTTCTTACTCATTTTGCACCTTCCGATACACCTTCTTGGCTTCTTTATAAAGCTTCCTTCTCCCTTCACAGCGAATTGTTCCATTTATGTCTATGGTATATTCAGGGCTCCTAATTGAAAAGTCACCGTAGATTGCTTTTCTAAGTTGCTTGGCCTTCCTTCCATTCACCTTATTTCTCCTTTCTCAGATAAGGCTTTTATCTTCTCCCATCCAGCATCAATCCTTATGGAGACTTCTATGGGCGTAGACAGCCCTAATTTCTCCAGTCCTATGGGGCAAAATCGAAATCCATTGAATCTGTGTTTTCTGCATTGTTCTGGTCTGCTTGAGTAAATACTGCAAAAGAAGAATAAACCATCTTGTATTAGTTTCGGACAGGGATTTCCGAAAGGAGAAAATCTTAAACAACAGTCTCCGCAATGTAGGCACTCCATCTTTTATATTTCCTCTTCTTTAAAGTGGTAATTCAGATATCCTTAGCTATAAACAAATCCATGTAGCAATTGTTTTCCAGTAATTTATTTTCTTTCTTAGAATTGGTGCGCAGGCAATAACTTTATTGTTTTTGATGACAAAGCCTGCACAAAGATAAGACTTTTTAATTCTGTATAGACCATCTCTCATAATTTATTTTCTTAGTCAGAAAGAAATTCGTGTAGCCCATTTTTCATGACTTTCTGTAAAAACAACGTCCTCAGCAGCTACTACTTGAATAATTCCATTGTCAAACTCTACGACTGCTACTGGCTCTGCCTCATCTCTATCAGACCAGTCAAAGAACCCATGAATAAGGCAATTTCTCTTCTCTTTTTTCCATCCTTCTCCTGCTTTGTAGGCTTTTGTATATCCTCTACGTGGTTTCATGTTTTACTTACCTCCATTCCATAGGCGGATCATACTTCTCCAGATCCAAGTCACACAGTTTTGCCCATTCCTTGACCTCATCTGTCCAATCAATTTCGTAAGTTGATCTGGCGGCTGGATCGCAGTTGACACATCTTGTGACTGTCCTATTCGTTTTCAGTATTGCGGCCTGTAAGGCTTTCTTTAGATCAGTTAATTGATCACTATCTTTCAGTGATAGCCGTGTAACAGTAATGACTCCATCTTCCTTTCTTTCTACTCTAAGAATTTGCCCTACCATGCTCGGAAAATTACATCCTAATTCACGAAAGAAAGCTTCAGAATATCGTGTTCCTTCAATTGTAACTGTGCCATCGTTATGTTGCTTGATTTGTAGCATTTATCTTTCCAATATTTGCTTCGCTTGATCCAAGATATCCAAGACCTGTTTCTTCTCGACTTGGTACCCCCACTTTTCATCGGATACCTCAATCTTATCTAAGCGTGAGATCGCCGTGCAAATCTTCTCGTATAGGATACTAAGATTCTTTTTTGATATAAGCTGAAGTTCTGCATCTTTGCACCCAGCTAATGCTAACACTATCTTCTGGTGGGCTTCTCCTTCCTCAACTGCATTCTCCCAAGTAGTCCAACTTCCTCTCATGCCGTTATATAGACTAAGAAATCTGTATCTGGTGTGATAATCCTCATGTTTTTCAATCTTATACATTTTCTCTTTCATCTACTTCTCCAAAATTATCTACAAGAATCTGCGACCACCTTTTCCCTTCTCATCTCTCACAATTTCCTTCAATGTCTTCATCTTTATCTCCTATTCTCTCTACACAGGCAACACTACAGATGTCTTGCCTGTTTTTTTCGAAACTATCTCAATACACTCTCGGCAACAAGCATCTTGAATACCATCCTCATCGCTTCGCTGATACCATGAAGATGGCTTAGTCCATTCCCTGCCATTAAACTCTGCAGGTTCTCGTTTTCCACAGCCATCGCAAATGTATTCACAGGCCATTATTAGCTCCTTTTATTAAGATGTGATTTAAGATAGCATAAGACTTCATGACTAAGAACATAGTTCGAACAAGTTCTAAAACTTTCAGGTAAAAGCCCTCTAATACGCTCTGGAGAACAGTTTATATCGACTATAAAGATATATCGAACGTCCCCGATTAAAACAGTATCTGGATGTTTAACTTTATATTGATATTTTGTTGTTGAGTTGATAAGGTCGCCCATTTCTTTTTTGGCACATGCTCTACAGCAACAAAAAATGAGATGTGTTTTCATCTTGTTTACTTTCGTTCAATCTTTCTTGTTCCTTAATCTTCTCCATTCATCAAATCGACTTTGTAGCTTATCTTTTAGATTACGCCAAGCACCTTGCTCAAGATAAGTTGAGGCTTCAAGTGCCTTTTTCTCTGTAAGTATTACCAAATTTTCAAGATCAGAAGGGCTTAGTTCAAGATCAATCCTATCATTAATATAACACCCCTCTTCCTTTCCTAAGTACATATCTTTTCTCCTTTTTTATACTTTTTGTTATCTCAATATCATATAACTCTGGCCATCGTGTTGTTATGGACTGCCTTACTTCCTCTTCAGATTTTCCGGCCATTTCAAATTCATGCTGAAGACGCAATCTACCTTCAAAGGATAATGCCTTTATTTCGTAAATCTCGTATTTTTCCATAATAATCACCACGGATCTTCTTCCGTTCTTAATCTTTCTTCTTTTCTATATTTCAGGTACAACCTTGCCCATTGCCTTCGACAAAATCTCTGAAATTCTGTTGGAGGCTCTCTGTCTTTAGAATGCCAGTCATAAGTCCAGTGGCAAAGTGGACTCAGGGCATCCATTTTCTGTGTGATGGTTAGTTGCAAGACCTTGCTCATAGGTATTCTCCTTATAACTTCTTAAACAACCAAAGGGTAAACTTTGTTATTCCGTCAAGAATCCGAAATACTAAAGCCAAGGGTGCAAGGAGAACTACTCCAACTATCATTGCTGCTCCAATGAGCTGAGCTAAACTTGATTCAAAGTGCTCTTGATTTTCTCTCTTTATCTCCATGATATATCCAGCTCTTCCATCTCTCCCCAGTTAGATCCCATCTTGAAATCTACATCTATTTTCATAATCTCTTGACCTACAGGGATTTCTTTTATCATACAGGTTCTTAATAAAGGAATAACAGTGTCTACTTCTCTCTTTGGTATCCTTAAATAAATTGCGTCGTGAAGTTGAAGATATATTTTATATTTATCTCCATATCTTTCATAAAAATCTTTTAGAGAAGAATTTAATAGATCACCTACTGTTGTTTGTGGAATATAAGCATAAGCCCTTCTAAAGAGAGCCTCTCCCCATCTATCAAGAAATAGATGTGATCTTCCAAAGAGGTTTGTCAAGGTCCTTGATCTTCTCAGCTCTTCTTGTATACGCTTGTGCCATAGAACAAGCATAGGGTTTTTGTCAAAGTATCTTTTAAGTAAAGGCTTGGCCTGTTGCATGGTTATATTTAGCTTATCTGCAACTACACCTGGACCAGCTGCGTAATTTCCGGCATGCCTTAGTGTTTTCCCTATAGATCGTTGTTCAGAAGTAACGTCGTCTATATCTACTTCGTACATTATAGATGCTGTATATCTATGGACATCATGGTCTTTTTTTCTCTCAGATGGAGACATTCCAAAAGATTCTTGGAACATCTTCATAAGGGCTATATCAAGGCTTAGATAAGCCACTACAACAGCCTCTGCCTGAACATAGTCAGCCTCTAATAATACTTCATCATCTGATACAGTATATAACTTTCTTGCAGCATTAGGTATGTTTTGAAGATTTCCTGGTCCATAAGGATCTATAATGGACTTGCTTGAAGACCATCGACCTCCAAGATCTGTGCCTGTTATATTATAAGAAGTATATATCTTTCCTTCTGGAGAGGTTTCTATATCTAAGAAAGTAGATATTAACTTCTGGCATTTTCTTCTTTTAATTATATAAGCAGGCACTTCATGCATTCTTGCAAGATTCTTTAAAGCTTTTTCTTCAGTGGTTATTTTTCTGTCTTCCCTTATACTTTTTCTTCTCTTAAACTGGAGAGGAAGACCTAAGTCTATATACAAAAGTTTCTTTATTTGATCCGGGCTGTTATAGTTTATATCATTCCTTCCAGTTAAAGAGAGCAACTTTGCATCTATTTCTTTTAACCTTTTTTCGGCATCTTTTCTTATTTTATCTCTTTTTTCAAGAGAAACATCTATTCCTTGTAATTGCATCATAGCTGCGGGCTTAATCCAGGACATTTCTCTTTTGAAGGTTTCTTCCTCATGATGGGCTTTTAGCCTATCTTTCAAAGGCTCTATCAAAGCCGCAGTGTTAATAGCATCTTGCACGTTGTAAAACCCTGGGTCTTCATGAGATAGAAACTTCCACATAGGAACATCTAAGCAAATGCTTGACACAAAGTCCAGGCTTCTTGGTAATTCTGGCCAGCAACAATGGGCTGCTATCATTGTGTCCATATAGATATTTTTGCAGTAGATATGATTCCTCTTCCATAAAACGCTTATGTCATAAGTAGCATTGTGGAAAACTAAGGGAACAGATGACAAAACCTTTGCTATCCAATACCATATCTCTAATTCGTCTCGTTCAGGAAATCTTGGATAAGAACCATCTAAGATTCCTAAGGATACTCCCCAATAAGGACTATTAGAAAAGCCTATTCTATTTATATGAGCTTTAGTAGCCTCAATATCTACTGCTAAGGGCTTGTTTTCTTTTAGAAATACATTCTTACATATATCTATAAAAGCATCTTTCGAAGGATCTATGTCAAAGGTTCTGTTATCCTTTCTTATCCCTGGAAAAGCACTGTGGTAGAGAGCCTTTTTTAGATCAAGAACTGCTATATAGGATAGATTCCAAGAATATCCAACAGCCTGAGGATGATAGGTAGGAAGGACTTTTTGTCCAGGAACAAGAGTAGACTCCATGATATAGCCCCTGGCGGACTTTATTCCTCTTATACCTGTTAAGGCCCAAAGGGCTGTCGCTCCAAGGGCTACTACAACATTGGGCTTATAGGTTTCTATATCTCTCTTTAGTTCTTCAATCCAGGCGGATAGTTCTGGTTTGGGAATTGTTTGCTTTTTATCATGGAAGTAATATCCTATATTGTTCTTGGGAGGCCTCTCCCTTGCCACGTTGGCTATAAGACATTCTTCTCTTATAATACCAGCTTTAGCCAATAGGATATTTAAGGTCTTTCCTGCAGGGCCTTTAAAGGGAAGACCTGTTCGATCTTCCTCAGCCCCAGGAGCCTCGCCAACAAGCATTATATTGGCTGTAGGTGGGCCAACTGTTCCAATGTACCTTGCCATAGATATATTTCCTTATTGTAAGTTCTGGCTATCTCTATCTCTCTTTCTATTCCTATAGAGTCTTCCCATCCATCTAAAGTAAGGATATATAAAGTGTCTGACCATATTATAAATTCTTTATTTAGAGGCTCCCAATAAGAATAATCTATAGGAACAGGAAACTCGGAGTACATAGCAATCAAGTGACCATGTACTATAGGAGAGAAAACAAGATATCCTGCTTTTAGAAGAACTCCTGCAGCTCTGGCGGCTGCCCTTGCTCTGAGGGCTCTTACAAGATATTGTTCATGTGTATAAGGAGATGCTAAGTATACCTTAGTTGGCTTCATTTTCAATCTTTGATAACCTATCAACAGCTGTTGCATAAATAGCTTTATCTATTTCACAGCCTTTGCATACAAGATTATGTTGTAATCCAGCTTCTATTACCGCACCGCTTCCAATAAAAGGGTCTAATAGAACTTGGCCAGGATAGGCTACTCTTTGCAAAAGTTCTTTTATTAACTTAACAGGCTTCTCTGTAGGATGGAGCCTTTTATCTGACAAAACAGGATCACACTGAATCCAGTCAGGCTTTCCTTGTTCAATGATAACGGAATCTACTCTTCGACAATAGAGAATCATTTCATAGCAGGCTGATGGCCAGTTCTTGGGAACGTTACACTGGCCTATAGCTCTTTTTATCCATATTATAGGTCTTATATGAGCGTCCCAGTTGCCATCCACGAAAAATTTTCTTATGGTAGAAAAGTGTTCAGGGCATACAAAAATCCAAGCATGGGATGTTGGCTTGGATATCCTAAAAGACTCTTTTGCCAAGATCTTATATAAGGACAAACTGGCCTCTGGATCATCAGAAAACTTATGGCCAGTAAGGGACTGACCGCCTGGCTTTCCTCCTATCTGTTGTTGAACTTCATCTATGTTTATACCATAAGGAGGATCTGTTATGATTATATCTATAGAGTTATCTTTTATATTTTTTAAGTATTCTACTGCATTTGCCTGACAAATATCACAGCTTTGTTGCTTTTCCAAAACCTTTTGGGCTTCCTCAAGAGCCGCAAGTTTTGTTACAACGGCCTCGGCTCCTCTTACAGCTTTTTTAATTGCTTTCTTTGTAGGAAGTGTTCTTAGCTCAGGAAAATCCTTTAGTATTTCTGTTATCTTTATAGCCTCTACCACTGAGCCAGGAGTTTTTCCTATGGAAGCAGCTGTATCTTTCAAGCGCCAGCCTCCTTTTCTTCCTGGCTGGGCTTCGCCATAAAGCTTTTGTCTTATTCTATGAAGGTCAGCAATGGCTTCAGCCTCCTCCGCAGGAGATAGATCTTCTCTTTGAAGATTCTCTTCAAGCTCTATCTCCCTCATTTGAAGCGGGCTGGCTGTATCTTTATAAATACATTTTACTTTTATGTTTCCTAAGAGACATGCTGCCAGCCTTCTACCACCAGCTACAAGGACATTGTCCTTTGTTATGACGATAGGGACAAGCTGGCCAAACCTCTCTATTGAGGCTAATAGCTCCTTTAGCTTGGGGATCTCCTTTCTATATCTTGGGAGATCCTCAGCTATCTTTATTTCCTTGGGGTCTTTTTCAAAGATAATAGATTCGTCCATTTTAAGAAGGTTCAATTATTGAATATTCTCGGTTAAACAAAAGACAACTCCACAGTTAACACACCGAAATCCCGCTACAGGAAAGATTTCGTCTCTACCAGACTTAGAGACCAGGGCAGGTATTTTCTTTAAATGCCAAACAGTAGTAAAGAATTCTTTACCGCAGCTTGGACATTTTACAGTTTCAAGGTTCTTGAGGTTAACATTAATTTTACTGTTAGTTGGCTTCATGATAGTAGTCCTTTTAAAGAAAGAAGATCTTTCTTACTAATTCCAAGGGTTTTTAATAAAGTCTTTTCCTCTTCTGTTAGAGAAATAGAGGGAGTCTTTTTTCCCTTGGAAGATCTTTCAAGATCACGAGCCCTCTCCCCTCGATATTTCCTTACAAAGGCTTCTCTCTCAAGAGGAGAGAGCTCTAAAAAGTTATTATATAGCTGGTGGAACTTCATTTAAGGAAGGATTAAATTATTCTCTCTATATCGTTAAAGTTCCTTCCTTCATAGGTTCTGACGCCAATCTTGAGATCCTTCTCAATTCCTATCCAAGAGGCATTCGCAATGCCTTCTGCAATGGCGGCAGGAGTAGAGAGATTTATGCCCATGACCTTAGCAAAGTCATGGAGCATGTTGATCTTCGCCTGGCGCTTCGTCATGTTCCCCTTCTTGGTCAGTTCACTTTCGTCTCCAGGCTTTGGGAGCCAGTTTCTATAGGTTATCTGGCTTCCATCAATAGCAGTTTCTCCGTCCGACATTACACCTCCATTTCCATTGAGAGTGAAGGTCCAGACAAGAGTCTGGTCAGCTGCATTGAAGGCTACGTCAGTAACATAGCTGTGATAGACTCCAGCTGGAATCAACGGAGCCGGCTTATATTCATCATCTATGTTAAAGTCCTCGGAGATTCCAAAAGAGTCATCTACACCGTCAGGATAATAAGCCTGTTCTTGAATTTCTTCTTCTTGCACTTTTTTCTTTGCCATAGTTTCTTTCTCCTTTTCCTGTTGTTATTTTTTCTTGTTTCTTTTTCTCAAATATTTCATTACTTCGTTATAATCATTTGGTATAAAATCTGGTAAGAAATGATCTTTTCCAGATAGCCTTGATCTGGCTTTCTTAAAGCCAATTGGAACAGTTTGGAGGAGCCACTCTGTTTTCTGACCCGTTCTCTTGGTAGTGGCATAATAGACCTCTTGAAAAAGGCCAGGGATCTTTTCCCTTAGCTGGCCTGTCAACAGAGGCGTTATATCCACTATAGCACCAGTGTCTTCATCTCTTGCAATATCTATATGAGAAATGACAATAACATTACAAGGAAGGCCTACTATTTGTCTCAATTTGCCTTCCATCATGTGCCTTACCATCATATAGTGAACATTCCAAACTGGCCCACCTGTGGCACTTCTCTTTGGATCAAGAACCAGGGCTCTTTCCATTGCAAGGTCTGTCATTGTGGAAGTCGAATCTACAATAACAGTCCTATATTTTCCTCCTTCTGTATCCTTGATAAGGTTAAGAAGATCCTTCTCAAACTTAACCCAGCCTTTCCAGTCCCTGGAGTATTGTTCATAGTCGAAGTCTTTGCCTCTATAAGAGATAATTCCTTCGTCAAAGTCAAATACAAAGCCTGGAGTTGGACAAGAGGCTGCAAAGATGGACTTTCCAGTTCCGTAAGATCCAACCACCATAGCTTTGAAAAACTCTGTTTCTGGGCTGACATTCTTAGCTGACGGCATTGTTAACCTCCTTGATAAGGCCTGAGGTGCTTATCTCAAAGATGTTAGTCCTATCCTTTATGTATCCTTCTGGAAGGATGTCTTGACTAACATCCTCTGTTATTTCCTTAAGAGAAATATTTCTTTCACAGAGATCACAATACCTGCACCTTCCAAAGGAATAACAATTATCAAACTGCATTGGCCAGTTGTTGGTCTCCTGACATGAGAGAATCTCATTGCAAGTAGACAGAAAACTTTCTCTCCATAACCTAAGATCTCTATCAGAAAAGATCTCTGGAGACCTTTGAAAGCTAATATTCAGCTTCCCCCAGGTTCCATCGTTCTTTCTTCTGGAAGATATCTGGTGGAGGTTAACTATGCAGCCTATAGCCTTTAGCTGAGGAATCTCCTTGCCTGCGTAGGTATACCCTAAGATTTGAGGGGACCTGTGCAGTCTTCCGACCTGAATAGACAAGTTCTGTGATGTAGTCTTGTGCTCCATGATATAGGGGAGACCTGACATCCTTACTTGCATATCAAGAATACCGGTGAAGTAAATTTCTTCCTGCTTGAGCAACGGAAATCTCTTTTCTTCTTCAGAGGAGATTTCCATCTTTATCTTGAAGGCTCTTTCAGTTTCTACTACCTCAAGAATATCCTTGTCGAAGGAATATTCTGTACAGTAAGCTACAAAAGCCTCAAAGGCATTTTGAAGGGAGCGGTAGTCATCCTCTGGAAAAGACTTCTTGCTGCTTTCATTCTTCCAAACAGCCTCTCCAAAGGAGAAAGCCCGTTTAATAGCCTCTTCCCTTTGGTCCCAACCTTTCTCTTTTATCCAAGAATAATAGCCCTCTAAGAGGGCATGAAAGGCTGAGCCATACCTGATGGCACAGGATCCCTGTGTAGGTGTAAGGCTTAATACTCTCGACAGATAATATTTGCGCTTGCAGGACGCAAACGCACTTCGATAGGTGTTGTCAAGCTCTATCATTTTATCTCCTTGACATAGAAATGGCTGGATAAGCCAGATAGACTTAGATATGGAGGGTGGCAGATCTCAAATCTAAGCTATATCAATGCCTGACTAAGAGGCGGCCCGTGGCTTACCCAGCCAGTTAAAGTTATTAAATAATCCCCAGCTTTTCCAAGAGTCCCCTGGCCACATTCTGCTCCTTTGGAGAGAGCTTTTCCAGATTCTCCAAGAGCTGCTTCTTGGTGACCTTCGGAGCCGCTGGCGCTCTGACTGCCCAGTTGCCAGCCATGAGGCCCTTCCAGACCTTATCCATAGCCTCCAAAGCGACGTTGCCACTCTTCCCAGCAGCAGCGTCGCCTATCTTGTGGGCAAGGCCAAAGGGGCCGAATTTTTCCTGGATGTCTGCAGGCAGGCTTGAGAAGTCATATTCCCTGGTTTCACCAGTCTCTAACTCTTTAACCTTTACAATCTTACCATCAATCTCTTTTTCCAATTTCCTCTTTGCCATATGTTTCTCCTTTCTCTATATAAGATTTTATGGCATTCTCTATAAGAGAACTCATAGAGATGCCTGTTACAGCCGCCTTTAGTCTTAAGAGACTCTTAGTTTCTTGCGAGACTAAAATATGTAAGTGTTCCTTTGGTGACCGCATGATCATATGTATAACATACAATCACGAAGTTGTCAACAACAATTTTCAAGAAATTCTTTTATCTTTTCTCTTCTATCTTCAGGAAAAGAAGATAGAATCTCTTCTTTAGAAAGACCA
>Ga0190348_1000033_pt1 | contig 38740 bp, 32 predicted proteins | sample 48721367_MG_FD_161658 | JGI IMG/M metagenome (GOLD analysis project Ga0190348, IMG submission 161658) | Hydrothermal vent microbial mat bacterial communities from Southern Trench, Guaymas Basin, Mexico - 4872-13-6-7_MG | ecosystem: Environmental > Aquatic > Marine > Hydrothermal vents >... | reverse complement strand
TGGACATGCTCTAATCTCCTTCCTGAAAAATATGCTTGGAAAAAGATTATCATGTCCACATTTTTAAAAAAGCTAGGTACGCAAAAACCGGAAGAACCGGAATTTTATTAATGCATTTGGCCGAAAGATGATTAGGTTCAGTCAGCAACCTTGCTGAAACCTGGGACAGATCAACTGGATTGAGCAGCTTTGCCTGGCTCACCAGGAAATCGCTTTTCAGAAATTGCGGAACAGGTTGACAGCGAAATATGAATTTTGAGCACACAATCTCCTGGAATTCTATTTCTGCCAATTCCTATTATATGAAAATCGTGTATCACAACTGGTATCTGGATGTCAAGCAATCAAACAACCCTTTTTGAGCTTAGGCAGGGCAAAAGAGACTTCGAGTGGTCTCTTTCAGTCCAGACCACCCTGCTGGCTTCTTTACGGATTCTCTCTCGCAGACAGGGGATATGTTGGAAACTATACACTACAGCCATAAAAGAAGGTCCACGACCTTCTGCTACCCAGCCGCCTGTTTCTTCATGACATTCAAGGTCTAAAGATCTTATCCTGGCAGATTCCGGAATGGACAGGGCAGTATACAATTCTTACCGATTGGGACTAAGGGGCGAATCAAAAAAAACAAAAAACTATACCACAAAAATCAGTTGAAACATTGACAGCAGTCTTTTTCGTATGCACGATGGATATAGCTATACTTTGCTCACGACATGTAGAATAACAGTATTTAAAGGTGAATCTTTTGCATTAATGGTTGTGGATAGTGGCAATGCCAGTGGATGAACAGATAAAAGGGGTGGCCAGGATATTTAAGATACCAGCCACGAAACCATATTTGATGAGAAAGATACAGTTTTATTGTTTTGAACTATTTATTTAGCCATATAGAAAGTGAGACATATAGGGATGAATAAGCCCCTGGTCGGAAAGCGTATTCTGGTTCCCCCAGCCGGGCGAAATGGTTTATGACGCAACGAGATTACGGCTTTTGCCTCTCTTTGAAATTCGGGAGCTGCACAGGATAGCGTTTTTATTGAATACGGCCATTGATGACCCCATTTTTTGAATCGTTCAGAAGAATTGTCAGATCAAACTGACAGAAGGAGCACAGAAATGGAAAAACTATCTCGAAACTACCATCTCAAACTTCAAGAGATGTGCAGTTGTTATTTAGAAACAAATTTCCAGGAACAATTGTCAGCCATGATATCTCACAAAAGTGCAGATGTTGAAGAAGATGCATTTAAGTATCTATCTCTTGCCATTCTGGCTGCACTCACGGAAAAAGCCAAAAAGCTCTCTTTCAAAAAGGGTAAAGACTCCACAAAAATTACCATAAAGGCAAAGGAGCGGAAAATTAAACTTCCAGCACCATCGCAGGATCTGATTGATAAAATCATAGCCATCACCAGGGCCATCACACACCTGGAAGAGGATAAGGGAAAATGTCCTCTTGTGCTTGGACTCCAAAATGACCAGGTTGAACTGCTCGTCAAGGTGAAAAAAGACAAAGAGAAAGAATCCATAAAGTTTGAGTTTCCTGATATGGAAACCTGAACGGTTACTGTCCGGACCCAAAACGAGCGAGCTCCTGCGCTGTTCCGGCAGATCAGCGACAACGGCTGTTTCGATGGTCATGCCCTCCTCGTCCATCTGCAAAACCTCGATACGAGCGCCACGCAGGAACCCGGCCTTCATGTATTACGCAGCTTCCTCTTTGTATTCCCGGAAGTTTTCCATAAGTTGTTTGAATGATGCGGGTTTGTATTTCTCAAAGCTGACTTCATCCACAAAAACATAATCATATCTCACATCATCCTGCAGGCGGTTTATGTCTTCACACCACTGCCGCAGACGTCTCATCTTCAGAGGCACATCAAAATCTTCCTGCCCCTTGGTTTCGACAATGACAATGCGATTACCGAACACTTTGACCAGAAAGTCCGGGTAGTAATTGGAAATGTCGCCGTCCGCATTGACGTAATCCAACTTGAAATGTACGGCCAGATAGTTTTTCGCGAAAGAGATCACATCGGAGCAGCCTTCCAGAAAGCTCGCGAATTCCAGTTCCAGCCGGCTGTCGCCGATGATCCGGTTGAAGACACTCTTTTTCGGCACCACATATCCCTGATCCTTGGCTACAAAAGGGCGGGTCTTGCGCAGTTTGATGGTATCCCGAATCTCGGCGTCGCCCTTGTCGCACACGGTCAAAGCGTTGATAGACTTCTTGAATGCCTCAAACAGGGTTTTGCCTGCGGCAAGTTCCGAGAGATTCCGCAGGGTGTTGGGGTCTTCCAGGTTCACCACGCGGTCGAAAAGCTCCGCCCGCACGAACGCCTTGACCTTGCCGTACAGCACATCATAACCGCTGACCAATCGCAGGTCTTTCATGATTGTCTGCGCGAAATAACCGATCACGCTGCGATAATCCGCCACGCCCGCCGTGTCGAGAATCGTGGTGTGCGTGACCTCGCCGGTGGTGATATCCTTGAATACGATCTCCCGTTGCTGCTCCTCACTGAATGACAGGTAGGCGACCTTTTGATGCCCCATCGCGGCGATGTTCAGGTCGGCAAGGTTCTTGTATTCCCGGTAAACGCGCGGGGTCAGCACCGGGAGCTCGATATCCAGCTCTTCGATGTCCTTGTTCGTGTTTTCCCGATCCACTTCCACCACCAGCGGCGTCTTGGGTCCGGTTCCTTCGCCCATCGCCTTGCGTTCCAGCACCACGCCTTCCGCCTGGATGGATTCCACAAACTCCATAAAGGCATCAGTACCGACCACGCTGACATACTCCTCCACGTCGCCCGGATACATCTTTCGCAGGCCACGGCCCAGGGTTTGCTCCGGCAGGATGTTGCTCTTGGCGGAATAGGCCCGCAGCCCGACGATGGTAGTGACGTTCTTCACATCCCAGCCCTCTTTGAGCATCATCACCGAGACGATGGCCTTGTAAGGGCTGTCCATCCCGTCAATCTCGTTGGCCTGCCTGCGGAGCTTTTCCAGTTCGTCTTTGGCCTTGCCCGAAGACGCCTCGGAAATCTCGCCGTTGTTCTTGGTGTGAATCACCAGCACTGCGTCCTTCAAATCCGGGTAAGTTCCTTCCAGAAAACCAGCCACATCGTCGCAGTTGCGGGTGTCATCGGTCATCACAAACAGGATCGCCTTCTTGCCCATCTTTTCGTGTTCGGCATTGGCCTTACGCCATTCGATCACGCCCAGGTGAAGATAGTCAGTGTATTTCTCGGTAAACTTGGCGCTCTTGCGTTCCTGTAATTTTGCCCGGCTGGGGGCATCGGGCAGCACCGGATGCTTGACCACATTCTGCGCGATGGCCTCCACCAGAGGATAGTCTGCTACGGTCTGCACAAAGATCGCCCCGTTGTTGTGCTTGGGCGTTGCCGTCGTATCCACCTGCATGGCCAGTGCGCCGCCTTTTTGCAGCAGACGGTTGTGAATGTCCTCAATAGACTTGAACCACGCCATGCGAGGGTCGTGAATATGGTGGGCCTCGTCGTTCAGGATCATCAGTTCGTCGATATCCCTAACGATCATCCCCAGGTCCACCTTGGAATCGGTGGTCGCCCCGGTCGGACGTCTGCCCAGGAAATAGTCCATGGTGTTTTCGTCTTCCGGCGACGGCGGAATGTCTTCACCGGAATAGACGCGGTGAATGTTGGTCAGAAAGATGTTGCCCGTGGGCCGCGTCACCCGCACCTCGTCCTGAAGATGCAGCGTCAGTTGGAAATCATCGCGCCAGTTGCGGCCTTCGAAACCGTTGTCCGGGATGACCGGGTCTTCAAAGAAGATCCTCAGCCCCTGAAAATCCCTGTAGATCCGGTCCAGCACAATGATGTTCGGCGTGATGAGCAGAAAGTTCCTAGCCAGTTCGGACTGCGGCTCGTACAGCTTGTGATAGAAACTCCATGCCAGCGCCAGGGTCAAGACCTTGGTCTTGCCGCTGCCCGTGGCCATCTTGACTACAAAGCGCCGCCAGGTTTCGTCAAACATCCCGCCGGACACCATCCCGCTCGCATCATAGCGCATCAGGTCGTGCTTGTCCTTGACCCCTGCCACGTCGTACAGGTAGATGATCGTCTCTATGGCCTCGCGTTGAGCGAAGTAATAGGCAAACTCCGCCATGGTTCCGCCTGCCTTTTCCAGCAGGTGCTTCCTGGTGAACCACCAGTCAAGCAGGCTCCGGCTTGTATCCGTCGCCCCCGCGTAGCCGCCTGTGCGAAATTCTTTGGCTTTTTTGCGCAGCTCCGACACCAGCGGCGGCATCAGCTTTTCCATGCTCGTATCCCGCAGCGCCTCGTCCGCCGGAAACCATCGCAGAGCCGGGTCGAGGACCGCGTGGGGAGATGTCGGAAAGTCCTTATGCAGTCCCATTAATCGCCCTTCTTTTCTTGTTTTCTAATTCCATCGAATTCGATGGAATTAAAATCCGAGTTGTTTTCATCCACAGATTTCGAGGATTCATACACGCACCTCCACGATGGTCATGGTGTCGTTGCCGAAGATATCCACCACCTTTACAGCGATCTTCCGACGGCCCGGCATACATTCGCGGAACACGCTTTTCAGCTCCAGGGAACGGTCTTTTTTGGTACGGAAGCTCTGCCACTCGTTTTCAAAGATGTAATCGCCCGTCCAGCGTTCTTCGACTTCGCCCGTGTCTTCGTTCTTCACCCGGATGATCTCGCGCCTGCTCTCGAAATTGAAATCCACGGCCCAGTAGTCGATCCAGTCCTGCCAGCTTCGGGTGAGCGTCTCGCGCTTCACGATCCCCTTGGCATCTTTGCTCACCTTGACAATCCGGCCCTTTTCCACCACGATCCTGCTTTTCTTGTTCTTCAGCGACGCCTCTGCGTTGGAAATCGAGTCCTGCGAATAGAACACCGAAAAGTCGGTCAGCTCCACGGCCACGGACGGCCGCGTCCCCTTTTTGCCGTCCTTCACATGGGGCTTGACTTCAATAGCCGCCACGTCGTGAAACACCACCTGTCCTTTGTCCACGGCCCGCTTGTCAAAGACCTCGGCGGGGATGTATTTGGGCGCGATGTCGATGCCCTTTGCCCGCGCCTCGTCCAGCACGTTTGGAAACAACCCCATCTCGAACTCGAATCCTAGAATATCCACCTTGGTGATGTGATTCTTGCGGCACTCCAGGATGATTTCTTCCACAAACAGCCGCGTTACCGGCAGATTCACCGGCCCCACGGCCACCAGCCGCCCGGCCCGTTTGCCGTGAAAGGCCGCGAACTGGTTGGTCTTTTCGGCCCGGTAGGCCTTGAGGATCAACTCCACAAAGGCCGCTTCCTTTTCAGCCAGTTGCTTTTGCTGCTCTTCCTTACGCAGATTGGGGTTGACGCCCACGAAGTGCTGCCGCTCGTATTTGCCCAGGTTGAGGATTTCAAAGGCGCGGTAGTCCTTGCCGTCGGCCTTGAGCTGCCGCTGCACGCCGATCATCCGCTTGCGGGTGGTGTGGATGGCGAACTTGCCCAGGTCGCTGACGATCCACTTGCGGCCCAGTTTTTCCGCCACCGCCGCCGTGGTGCCGGAGCCGCAGAAGAAGTCGGCCACAAGGTCGCCTTCGTTGGAGGAAGCCTTGATGATGCGTTCGATAATCTCTTTTGGTTTTTGCGTTGGATAACCGGTTCGGTCACTTGCCACCTGATTCAATTGAGGAATATCATCCCAATAATCGAGACAAAGTGTTCCCTCCTTCATGTAATATCGCATGACGAGTTCTGGATGTGACTTTTCCCATTCTGGTGAAACATCCCTGGCACCCTTGATTGGACTATCCTTCAAAAAGCGACCGATTAAGCGGTATGAGCCGTTTTCGTCTTCATACTTATATCGAGCCTTTTGCTCATCATCCAACGGCTTCATAACAGCCTGCCAATTGTAGAGCCAATCGGAACTCTTTGTGTAGAAGTATATTGTATCGTGCCGCCTCCCATAGGCGACTTTTGGCACTCGTCCACCAGTATAGCACCATGATATTTCATTTCTGAATCCTGCCTTGTCGTTTTCTCCTCCCTTTCCAAAGACTTCATCCAAAACAAGGCGGATCATACTGTTTACCCTTGGGTCACAATGCACATAAATGCTCCCATCCTCGGCCAGCAGATCCCGCATCAAGATCAGCCGTTCATAGATCATGGCGATGAAGGAATCTGCGCCCTTGCCCCAGGTGTCGCGGTAGGCGATTTCTTCTAGGATGTTGGGTTTTTTGGTGAAGGTCTCAACCCCCTTCAATCCCCCCTTGTCAGGGGGGAGGGAAGATGGGATCTCGATGTCCATGGAAAAGTCCGCGCCCACATCAAAAGGGGGGTCGATATAGATGAGCCTGAGCCCGCCCTGGGCCTCGATTTCCTCGCGCAGCGGGCCGTTTTTGAGTGATGAGAGGATAAGCTTGTTGTCACCCCAGATCAGCTTGTTCGTCCAGCCCTTGAGCTGCCGCCCGCGCTCGTCGAACAAGCCAAGTTGCGCCCCTGTGTCTTCGGACTTTTCCGCCCTTGGCTCGTCCACCTGCTCGATCACCTGAAACGGCAGCACGATGTTGCAGACCTCGCTGGTCTTGCCGTTCCAGACCAGTTCGACCTCCCGCTTGTCCTCGAACAGCAGAAACCGGTATTTCTCCGGCAACTCCTGATCCGAGTCCAGGTAGCGAATGATCTCCTGTTTTTCCTGGTCGGTCAGTTTCAGCATTTTCCGTCCTTGTCTCTATTCATAACAGTTAAATCACCGGCTCGGCTTTTTGGGGTCCGTTGAATTTTCAGGTTGGCGTTTAAATGATGGCACATTTGGAAGCTGTGCGCCATGCCACACCGCCACAATCCAAACAACATCGCCTTTGGTCTTATAAAAAAACCGGTACGGCGATATGATAACTTCTCGGTAGGGGGTTTCTGGAAACTCTGGTATTATTCTTCCGGATCCAGGAAAATCCTCAAGCCTTCGCAGGATTTTTTCAGCCTTATTACGAAAGTTAAGAGCCGCAGAAGGCTTGTCCCTTAGAATATACGACAGCGCAGAAAGGAATTGAGTTCTGGCAGAAGGTGTAAATGTAACCTTCACGAAGGCTCCTTAGCCAATAGAGCATCAGCTTCAGCAAGAACGGTATCCAGGTTATATCCCTGACCAGTTTCAATTTCCCTATCTCCCCTAACCAAAAGACGTAATAGCTCTTTCTCGTGTTCAGATTCCTCATAGGCATCAACTCCGATTATTACCGCTGATGCCCTCCCTCTTTGTGTGATTATCAAAGGGTCTTTGCTCGTTTGCAAATGTTTCAGTAGCTTGGCAGCGTCCTGCCTTAAATCGCTCACTGGGATGATATTTGATAGCTTGCCCATGTTGTACCTCCTTTAGTACTGTTGCTTGTATCACCAATAAGTCTAAAAAGCAAGCCTTTAATATATTCAGCCGATCAATAAGGAAAGGACACAATATGAAGAAGGAATATAATTTTGAAAATGCCAAAAGAGGCCCGGTTGTACCCGCTAAGGGTAAAACCAGGATTACCATGTATCCTTGATACAGATATTCTCGAGGATTTCCGTGAAAGGGCGGACAAAACTGGATATGGTTACCAAACCATGATTAATGAGGCACTGAGAGAATATCTTTCTAAACCTGAAGCCGTCGCCAAAACTCCTGTTGAGCTGAACCGCCCTAGGCGGGATCAGTTCAACATGATATTTTACACTGCCATGCCTTTAGTATATCTCGCCAACTTATTATCCCTACTGGTTCATATTCGTCATCGACAACAGTGATACAAGATATATTTTGATTCTTGAAAATTTCTATTGCCTCAAAGATCTCTGCGTTTTGTTCTAACACAACAGGTTTTCTTGTCATTATTTGATGTACTCTTTTATTAAGGGTTGCCGTGTCACTGACTGCTTCCGACACAGTTCCAATATTTAGGCTTAAGGCCTTCAGGAGGTCCCTATCCGAGATCACACTAAACAATTTCCCTGATTCGGCTACAAGTAAATGATGGAATCGAGTGTTATTAAATATTTCTTTGACCCTCCTAAGCGAATCATCCATTTCGACAGTAACAACGTTTTTGCTCATTATTTGTTTTATACTCATGATTTTTCCAACGTTGCCGAACCAGTCTGTAGTAAGAGTCCTTTTGGAAGTATTGCCACTTCACTGGGTGCTGATTTTTGAACCGGCATCCCGGAGTAAGATTGAAAGGTTCATTGCAACGGCCATGCTTATATATATTTAGATTCGGCCCCTGCAAAAGGATTCATAAGAATATGGAGTTACCTCGCTGTATAATGCCTTAAAATAATGCAGGCAGGTGTATTTCATGGCAAAGAACAGATCAGTCTTTTTCATATATCCTTCGAGGACCGAATTCAAAGGGTGTCCACAGACACGCCTTGAGACCGCTTTGCTTAAAGGCGGTATTCACCCAGGTATTACAGGTATTGAAAAGGGTGTAACTGCCGTTTGCCTTGTAGAACCTGTCATCAGATGGGTATAAACTGTTTTCAATGATTATCTTGTTGCCGGAACTGTCCAGCCTGAAACTGTCCGCCAGATAATTGTTCAGGACATCGAGTTCATCAGAGGAGATCTTGATACTGATCCAGTCATCCGCTCTGTGATCATATCCGAAAACATGAATAAGTGTCGGTGTAATAAAAAATAGAGCAGTAAAGGCGTTCTTAAACGTCAGATCGTCCCAGGTGGGCGTGTTAAGGTAGAAATACTCGTCACCCCAGCCAAAGGACAGGTAATCATCGTCTTTATCGTATTCAAGTCCGCGGAGCACCTCTTCTGAAAGCCCGCTGATCTTTATTACAAGGTAAAGATGACTGCCGTTGGTGCTGAGATATATGCTTCCGGTCCTGTCAGGTACAGGCTCGTTGTTCACTGTGATAAATGTGAGTATCAGCGCGATAATGAAATAACAGGGGATCGCGGACGGTATGATGAGAAACCACTTCCATGATTTCATGACCGCTCTCTAATAACCATTCAGTAACAGGGAAAGGCCTTTAACATGATGAAAACTATAGTTTTTTAATACTGCAGGACATAAGTACACATACTGTTCTGATAGACACATTAAATATTCTCTTCTGCCATCTCTTTAATAGTCTTACCGCTTATCACGGATTCAGGCTCTGTAACAACCGGTTTTCGCCGGGCATCGGCCTCTTCATCGTGTTCCTTGACAAGGAGCCAGTTCTTTTCCTTTCCCCTCATCTTGGCATGAATCAGGGCATATCCTCCTCTGAGTTTTTTACCGAAAAGCCTCACTTTCGCATGTCCTGAACGAAGCGCTTCGCTTATGGGGACTTGTTTTCCGTCCTTTCGGCTAATATTTTCATAGTACCCTGTATCCCACACTATCACCGTGCCTGCCCCGTATTCGCCTTCTGGAATTCGTCCCTCGAAGTAGGCATACTCCACAGGGTGGTCCTCAGTACGCACCGCCAGACGTCTTTCCCTGGGATCCGTGCCGGGTCCTTTGGGTACGGCCCATGAAGCAAGGACCCCGTCAGTTTCCAAACGGAAATCAAAGTGCATGTGACCGGCATCGTGCTGCTGAATCACAAAAATCGGTTTCGCTCCTGATTTTATGAGGGCGGCTTTGGGCTCCGCTGTCTTCTCAAAATCACGTTTTGCCCTGTATTCTTGAAGCGTTTTGTCCTTTTTCATGATCCCAGGATTTCTTGAATTTGACGCCTGAGAAATTTAGATAGACGCCCAATTAAACCCTTAATCTTTCAGAATGTCTTACAAATTTACCTTCAGGCCCTTTTCCTGAAGATACTTTTTAAGCTCCCTGATACCTATGGTGCGATAGTGAAAAACCGAAGCGGCCAATAAAATCCGGGCACCCCCCTGAACAACTCCCTGGTAGAAATCTTCCAGCGTTCCGGCCCCGCCCGACGCTACCACAGGCAGGTCAACTGCATCTGAAATGGCCCTTGTATACTCCAGGTCGTAACCGGTCTGGGTCCCGTCGCCATCCATACTCGTCGGCAGGATAACACCGGCCCCCAGTTCCTGACACTGCCTGGCCCAGTCCACGGCGTCTTTTCCCACCGGCTTGGTACCACCTGAGACCACCAGTTCAAATCCGGATGGCATATCCCTGTTCCTCCTGGCGTCAATGGCTACCGTCACCTTCTCCGGTCCGAAATCATTCGCTGCCTGCCGGACCAGATCCGGATCCTTAACAGCGGCACTATTCATGGATATTTTGCCGGCACCCGCATCAAATACCGATCTTATATCCTCCAAAGAGGAAATGCCCCCGCCGACCGTAAGTGGAATACTGATAACCGATGAGACCCTCCTGACCCATTCCAGCATGGTCTTTCGATTTTCCAGTGTAGCGGCGATATCCAGCATGGCCAGCTCATCAGCCCCTTCCCTTTCATAAAAAGACGCATTCTCCACTGGATCACCTGCGTCTTTCAGGTCCACAAAATGTATGCCCTTGACGACCCTTCCGTCTTTCATATCAAGGCACGGCATGATTTTTATTTTATTCTGTACTAAATTCATTATTTCTCCTTTCGTTTTTCGAAAATGCCCATAATTATTTTCTCATTAGCTTCATGGCCTTTGAATAAAGTCTGATATATTTCTCTCTTACCTTGCTCCATGTATAGTGTTCGTATATATTACGAACCGCGTTTATTTGCATCTCCCTTATTGTATCAGGTGAATTTCTAAAAACATTTAAGGCCCTGTTCATGCACTCGATAAGGGCATCGGTTGTAGAATCCTTAAAAGAAAAACCGTTAAAGCCCTCTTTTACCTTTATCAGACCGCCTGTAGTGTGGACAATGGGTATATTACCCATTAGCTGAGCCATAAAATCAGTGAGACCACAAGGCTCGTATCGGGAAGGAATTACAAAAAAATCCCCCGCGGCATAAATAAGATTTGCAAGCCCTGAATCATATCCTATCAGCAGTGCAAAACGCTCCTCATCAGCCAGGTGCTCCGCCAGGGATATCAATTGTTTCTCTATATCACTGTTGCCGCTGCCAAGGATTACCACCTGAATCTTCTTATCCTCTGCAAGCAGGTTTTCCAGGGCCTCGCCCAGTACATCCAGACCCTTCTGTTCGGAAAAACGGCTCACAACGGTAAACAGGGGCTGACTCGGGCTGTAATCAATAGCGCCATATGTCTTAATACCGCTAATGTCACCGAACATCGCTCTGATGACAAGCTCCTTTCTGCAAATTGATTTACCGGCCAAATCACCCCCGGCTGGATCAAAGGATGCAGGAAGTCCTAATTTTTCCGGATATTTCGGGCTGAACTCATCAGGATTGATGCCGTTTGTGATCCCTTCTATCAATATGCCCCTGTCCTTAAGGGTATGGCCCAGCCATCCTGTAAGGGCGTCAAGTTCTGTTTCCTGGAGTTCCCTCGCGTAGTTTTCGCTTACCGTATTTATAGGCGCATAAGCGGCACCGGCGAGAAATGGATTAAAGGAACCATTGAGGACAGCGTTGTAGACGACCCTTTGGGGAAGCCCGGTTACAACCATGGCAAAAAACAGGTCCGCCACATCCTGGTGATAGCCCAGGCCGGCATTATGTATGGTAAGCAGGGCGCCACTATCCTTAAAGTACTGCCGGAAGCCGTCAATCTCCCTCATCATGGCCGGAAGCACGCTTGTATGACCATCCTGACAATGGAATATATCAGGCCTGGTACCCGTGAAAATTGCATAATCCAGTACGGCCTTCTGAAGCAGGATATTCATGGCGAAATAGTCCAGGTGTCCCTCTCCTTTCTTATGACTGATATCAACATCCTCTTCTTCTTCTGTGTATAAATAGATTCCAAGCTTTTCGCTGAAGCGGCCTGCCTCTACAAGTATTATATCCACACCCTTCAGATTCCTGTGCCAGAAGCCCACACCTTCCCTGCGTTCTTCGCGTGCATAGTTCAAGTCTACATCGAACTGCGGGCAAAGGGTCCTGAAACCCAATTCTTCCGGGTCCATAAAACCGTAGCGAGGCATAAAGACTGAAACTTCATAGCCCGCACGCGCCAGTGATTCCGCAAGATCCCGGCTCACATCCTTTACCCCTCCTGCACCGGCTATCCCCCTGTACTCACGGGTCAGCATCCATATGGATTCAACATCATTCGGGTCTTTAAAATTCCGTAATACCTTCATGAAGCCCTCTTTTCTTTTTTGTTGGTGTTCAGCGGCCCCGGCCCTTTCGCCGCACATCCCGAATCTCTTGGCGTCGTCTTTTACTGTTTTGTTTTGAACTGCAAATGTGAATAACCACATCGCCCTTGTAAAGTAAAGCCAGTGAATTTATGTTGATGCTTGTTCTTTTGTCAATACAGTCGTTCGTAATATATTAATTTGTTATATTCAGGCCTAATGTTGTTTAGGTTTAGATTTGGAAACTAATGAGAAAGCCTGTTAAAAACATCCTGGATACAATTGGCAATACTCCACTCGTCCATATTTGCCGTATCAATCCCGGCAACAAGGTCACTATCCTGGCAAAGATGGAAAGCTTTAATCCAGGGGGCTCTATTAAAGATCGTATAGCCCTTTCCATGATTGAAAGGGCGGAAGAAAGGGGGGAGCTGACAAAGGACAGGATAATCCTTGAGGCAAGCAGTGGTAATACAGGCATTGGCCTTGCGATGGTATCGGCCGTAAAGGGTTATCGCTGTCTTATTGCAATGAGTGAGGCAGCCAGTAGGGAGCGCCGTCAAATCATGCGCGCATATGGTGCTGAAATCCTCCTGACCCCCGCCCGCTTCGGGACTGACGGCGCCATAGAGGCTGTGTACAAACTGGCACTTGAAAACCCCGACCGCTACTTCTGCACGGACCAGTACAACAACCCCGATAATACGCTGGCTCACTATCACGGTACAGCCACGGAGATCTGGGAACAGACCGGGGGCAAGGTGAATGTAATAGTGACCGCCATGGGGACCACCGGCACGCTGATGGGGATTACGCAACGTTTTCGAGAACTCAATCCAAAGGTAAGGATAGTCGGGGTAGAGCCATATTTTGGTCACGGCATCCAGGGGCTTAAGAATATGAAGGAATCCTACCGCCCCGGGATCTTTGACAAGCACCTGCCGGACGACATTGTCAATGTCCACGACGATGAGGCCTTTGATCTGACTAAAAGACTTGCGCTGGAGGAAGGGCTTTTTGTCGGAATGAGTTCAGGTGCCGCCATGGCGGCGGCACTTGCAATAGCCGCGAAACTGGAAAAGGGCCTTGTAGTCGTTATTTTCCCCGATGGGGGCGACCGTTATCTGAGCACGGATATCTTTTCAGTTCCACAGGTTGAGCAGGCAGATCAGACCAAGGCCCTGCAACTAATTAACACCCTTACCCGGAGAAAGGAGATCTTTGAGCCATTAAATCCCGGAAAGGCGGGGATCTATTCCTGTGGACCCACGGTCCATGAATTCGCCCACATGGGACTCTGCAGGAGGCTGGTGGTTGCGGATCTTTTGAGACGCATACTTGAATACCAGGGTTATGAGGTCACACACGTAATGAATATTACCGACCTTGATGACAAGACGATCCATGCCGCCCAGTCCCAAGGTGTAAGTCTCAAGGAACTCACAGACCTTTATACCCAGGCCTTTATGGAAGATATTTCATCACTGAATATCAGGCCTGCCGCCTGCTATCCCAGGGCAAGCGCCCATATTGAGGCCATGATTCAACTGACCGAGCGACTGGTTGATGCAGGTTATGCATACGTAAAACACGGTTCAGTATACTTTGACATATCAAAACTGCCTTCATATGGAAGGCTTTCCCGCGTGAGCCTTTCCGAAATTGACATTGGTAGGACAGTGGACCTGGATGACTACGAAAAAGACAGCCCTGTTGACTTCACGCTGTTCAAGAGGGTAACCCTGGATGAACTCAAAAGGGGATTAGGTTTTAAGACAAAATGGGGACAGGTCCGTCCGGGCTGGCATATAGAGTGTGCCGCAATGTCAATGCAATATTTGGGGGAATTTTTTGATATTCATACAAGCGGCTGCGACCTCATTTTTCCCCACCATGAAAATGAAATTGCAATTGCAATGGCCCTCACCAACCAGCCACTAGCCAGGACCTGGGTTCACAGCGAACTTATTTTGGTTGATGGGAAAAAGATGTCACGGTCAGCGGGTAATGTCGTTACACTACGAGATTTAATTAAAAGGGGTTTCACCGGAAGACAGGTCAGATTCTTTCTCCTGAGGACACACTATAGAAAGCCCATTAATTTCTCTTATGAATACCTGGAAGAATCCGCCAGGGCATTGAAACGATTTGACTATTTTGTATCTGAAGTCCAGGCCTTTACTATGGATAAAGTCTCTGCCGGAGACCCGAACCCTGATACTAAAAAGGCCTTGGAGGCCATGAAAAACGCATTTAATCTTGCTGTTAATGATGATCTCAATACTTCAAAGGCCGTGGGGACGATTTTCAGGTTGATCAGATATGTAAACCGGCTCATTGCCGCCCGGAAATTTTCTTCCCTGGATGCCCAAAATGTCATGGATACCCTGCAGGATGTGGATAAAGTCCTTGGTTGCCTGGATATTTCTATACCCAGACCAGAGCTAATAAAGAAAATCCAGGACTTGGTCTCACAGAGGGAAGAGGCCAGGAACTCAAAAAACTGGGACATAGCGGATACTATTCGGCGGCAACTCATGGATATTGGAGTGGAGGTAATGGACACTGAAAACGGGGTCCGCTGGAGGTGGATTAAGAGGGTTGTAACCGTTTAGGGGTTCAGAGGTTCAGAGGTTCAAAGTTTAACGAAAATCTGAACCGTTGATTCGTGAGTTCTGAATGGCTTGTGACGACATTAGTCATTGGTCATTGGGGAAATTGTGATATAAAATTGGAAAATTTGAACCCTGAACGGTGAACCCTGAACCTTTGAACCCTGAAAGGAAATTTATGCGCACATTTTTGGACTGCATTCCCTGTTTCATGATCCAGGCCCTGAGAACCGGTCGTCTGGCAGGTCTTTCCGACGAGAAAATTCTCAGGTTGCTGATAGAGCTGGGGGGGGAAATCAAAAAAATCAGGCTGGATGATCCGCCGCCCAAGACGGCGGTAATGGTGTATGACCTTATAAACAGATACACAGGCGAACCGGACGCCTTTAAGAGAGTAAAAAGGCAAGCGACCGATAGGGCACTCGCCCTTTATCCCGAATTGAAAAAAGAGGTCATGGAGGCTGAAGACCCATTGGGACTCGCTATGCGGCTTGCCACGGCAGGAAATGTGATTGATTTCGGCGTATCATCCAGTTATGACCTGGAATCGGAGATTCAAAAAATAATACACCAGCCTTTTGGGCGATGGGATGAGCAGGAATTTAAAAAGGCGATTAGCACGGCGGACTGGATCCTCTATCTGGGGGACAATGCGGGAGAGACCGTCTTTGACCGCCTTCTTATAGAGACCATGGGGCATAAGGTCACTTATGTGGTCAGGGAAAAACCGATTATTAACGATGCCACCATGGAAGATGCTTTAGAGGCCGGCCTTGATAAAATAGCATCCATCATTTCATCCGGGTGTGCCACCCCTGGTACTGTTTTGAGCCAATGCTCCCCGGAATTCCTTGAGCTGTTTAAAAAGGCACCTGTCATCATAAGTAAAGGTCAGGGGAATTACGAGACCCTGTCAGGATCGGGCGTACCTGTATTTTTCTTCCTGAAGGCCAAATGTGATGTGGTGGCAAGGCACCTCGGAGTAAAAAAAGGCGATCTGGTCCTTGCTTACAGCTCCTGAACGCAGAGTCCTTCGGGCGAATTTAAAAATCTTCGGCCCGGATTCTATGGATTTACACCGCTTAATACGTATTCATCTATATAATCCGTGGCCAAGAAAGTCCTATAATTTGAACTTAGCAGGTAATCTTGAGTACACAACGCGCGCCCGGCCATAGTGGAAAGGCGGTCCATCTTGCCCGTTCGGCGGGATCGGTGAGTATTGCCGTACTCTTTTCCCGCATACTGGGCCTCGTAAGAGAGCAGGTGCTTGCAGGCCTTTTTGGTGCCGGTACTGCAATGGACGCCTTTGTTGTGGCCTTTCGTATACCCAATCTCCTGAGGGACCTCTTTGCAGAGGGCGCACTGAGCGCGGCGTTTGTTACGGTCTTTACTGAATACGATCAAAAACGCTCAAAAGAAGAGATCTGGCGTCTTGTAAACAACGTCCTGGCGGTAGTCACTGTAGTTGTTTCTTTGACCGTTATTCTAGGAATGATCTTCTCCCATGAACTGGTAATGCTGCTCGCACCGGATTTTGCCAAAGTAGCCGGCAAGGTGGAACTTACCCAGCGGCTGACAATCATAATGTTTCCCTTCTTGCTGCTGGTCTCTATTTCGTCAGTACTTATGGGAATATTGAACACAAGGGGTTATTTCTTTATCCCCTCTCTGGCATCCAGTTGTTTCAATATGACCTCCATAATTGTGGGCGTAGGGCTTGCTCTATTATTGCCGTTGTTCGGGCAACCGGCCATAATAGGTATGGCGGTGGGAAGCCTGCTGGGCGGCCTTTCACAAATGGGGATACAGGTGCCTGCTGTTCTGCGCCAGGGGTTTAAAATAAAGCCGGTGACGGATCTGGCGGATCCGGGGCTAAGACACATAGGCCGGTTGATTGTGCCTGCCATAATAGGCCTTTCCGCCACCCAGATTAACATCTTTGTAAATACAAACTTCGCCTCTCGCTGTGCAGAAGGGAGTGTCGCCTGGCTGAATTATGCATTCAGGCTGGTACAATTTCCCATAGGGCTCTTTGGCGTAGCTGTTTCAATAGCAACACTTCCTGTCGTAGCAAGACTGGCAACCAGAGGAGACTACAAACTACTGGGTGATACGCTGGTTTCGTCTCTCACCCTGGCCTCTGCCCTTACGATTCCAGCTGCCGTAGGGCTATGGGTCCTGGCCGAGCCAATAGTAGGGCTTATCTTCGAACACGGCCGTTTTACTCAATCGGATACCTTTATGACGGCCCAGGCCCTGAGATTTTATTCAATCGGTCTCCTGGCCTATGCAGCAGTGAAAATAGTGGTGCCTGTATTCTATGCCCTTAATGACACACGATGGCCGGTAATAGGAAGTTTTTTGGCAGTAGCGCTTAATATATGCATCATACTTGCTACATTGGACAAATTGCAACACAGGGCCATAGCGCTATCCACCTCTGCCACCATGATATTCAATTTCATGCTCCTGGCTGCGGTGCTTTACAAAAAAATAGGCGGCTATCCTTCAAGAAGGCTTTTCTTGTCCCTGGGAAAGATTTTTCTGGCATCCGGCATAATGGGCCTGCTAGTATGGTGGGTTGAGATTCACATTGCAGGCGACCCTGGTATCCGGCTTTCAACGTTCAAGGTGTTTGCATCGATGTTATTGGGCATTGTCTCATACGGGGTATTGGCCTATGTCTTAAAACTAACTGAATTTACTGAAATCATTGATAAAATTATAAAACGAATCAGGTAATCCTATATCTCCCCCGATCTCACCATATTGCAGAGTAACTCCCTGTAGTTTATGCCGGCCTTCCTGAATCCTTGAGTACCAAAATTCATGTTTGCTTCAAGGATAAGAATTTTCCCCTGATGCTCACACATATCGAGCCCTACAAAATCGAAACCGCAGCGAATAGCAACATCCAGTGCCAGATTAAGGATATCTTCCGGGACAGGATCAAGCAGAATCCTCCCTCCCTTGGCCACATTGGTACGGAATTCTCCAGGGGTAGATTCCTTCCAATAGGCATGGACAACTCGTTTGCCCAAAATGACTACCCGGATATCCTTTTTCAAAGGGATATATCGTTGAATATAGGCTATTCTGGTCTTATGAAGATATTCCTCCAGCTCAGTATCGTTCTTAATCATAAAAACCCCGTCCCCTTTTGAGGACCCGACAGGCATTTTCCCTATACAGGGAAAGTCAAAATAATTAAGGATCTTAACTTTCCTTTGTTTACCATAGAACAGACGGGTCTCAGGTGTGGCGACATCCAAGAGATTAAAAAGAAGCGTTTGCTTTATCTTGTCACCCAAATGCCTATAACACTGCACGCTTGGAAAGGTCTTTTTCCCCATTGCATGCAGGGCATCGGCAAAAAATATAGTCGGGAAATAGATCTTAGAGGCATTTTGGATAAGGTTTCTCTCCTCTGTTGTATAATCCGCCAGGTTGGTCCTCAATCCGATAGAAAAAACCAATGGGCAGCGTCTAAGCTGGTAACCCAGAGCAATCCGCATCACTTGGCCATACCGGTTGATTTCCTCTGACATCCTGTGGAATCAGGGATCAAAGAATAATTTCAGGGCCAGATATTCAGGCGGCCCTATTCTTAAAAGCAACAGGTTTAATTATAACCGATTCCGCTGTAAAATCGCAATTTAAGTTTTATTGATACGGAGACTTTACACACAAAAAATTGTCATGCCTGAGGTTCGGGAGAAGATAGTCCTGGTTGGTATCAGCCATTAAACATTTTTCCAGAACCGCATCCTCGCCAAAGTCTTTTTACCTCCCCAACCAACCTTAGATCAACATCAACAGGCCTACCTGCTACTGTAAGATACCCGCCGATAAGCATCGCATCCGCCCCTGCCCAAAAGGCAAGACCCTGGAAATCCATCAATGCTGATTCCCTGCCTCCTGCAATTCTTATAGCCTTGTCCGGAAAAATCAGTCTGAACATTGCTATAGACCGCAGTATCTCCTCTACTGTCATTGCGGCCTGAGAAGCCAGGGGGGTACCTGGAACCGGGATCAGAATATTCAATGGAATGGAATCTACCTCCAGGCCGGCCAGTGTGAGGGCCATTGAGATCCTGTCTTCAGCAGACTCTCCAATGCCTATAATCCCGCCTGAGCAAACATCAAGCCCTATCTCCTTCGCTTTATGAATAGTGGAGATACGGTCTTTAAAACTATGTGTGGAGATTACCTTGGGGAAAAATGCCTCTGACGTCTCAATATTGTGGTGGTAACGACTAAGACCGGCTGACTTAAGGGTTGCAAGCGCTGCGGAATCCAAAATGCCAAAAGATGCGCAAACACTTATACCCACATAGGTCCTTATCTGCTCTATTCGCACTGCCAGATCATCTACTTCAGACATGGAAAGACCCCGTCCACTGGTTACAAGACTGAATCTGGCCGCGCCTGCATCTCTGGCCTTTGTTGCCGCTTTCAAAATTTCATCTGTCGATTTTATGGGAAAGACTGGGCTGCCTGTCCTGTATCTGGAGGACTGGGCACAAAATGCGCAGTCCTCAGAACACCTTCCGGACTTTACATTCATTATTGTACACAGAGAAAAACGATCACCCCTGTCCCTCAACTTTGCATCAAGGGCCAATGCCATCAGATCAGACAGCGGCATCTTCAACAAATCACGGATTTTATCAATGCTGTACATTAATTTTAAACTACAGACTCAATCCAGAGATAACCTCAAAACTCCGATCGAGGATATCTTCTATCTGATCCACTGTTACCGAAAGTGGAAGAAAAAGATAAACTATATCGTTTAAGGGCCTGAGTATCAGTCCTTTTTTTAATCCATCTTTATAAATCATCTGCCCTACCCTTTTTTCAGGCGGAAACATGGTCCCGGTCTTCCGATCCATGACCAGTTCAAAAGCAGCCACCATGCCGATACCTCTGACATCTCCAACGAAAGGCAGCTTTCTAAAGCCTTTAATGCCGGACTGGAAAACACTGATTTTATCCTGCAACCCATTAAGCACATTCTCTTGCTCAAATACCTCCAAAGAGGCCAAAGCAGCTGCAGATGCCAAAGGATTACCCGTAAAAGTATGACCATGGAAAAACGTCCTTCCTTCTCGGTAGTCGGCATAAAAGGCGTTATATACCTCGTCAGTAGTTATAGTGGCTGCCATGGGGATATATCCGGCGGTCAGCCCCTTTGAAAGACATAAAAAATCAGGACTTATCCCGGCGTGTTCAAGGGCGAACATCCGCCCGGTCCGCCCGAAGCCAGTGGCAACTTCGTCCAGAATCAGATGGATCCCGTAGTTAGAAACAAGCTCGGCCAACCTTTTCAGGTATTTCACTGGATATACTATCATCCCACCCGCTGCCTGGAGCAAAGGCTCAAGTATGATTCCTGCTATCTCATGCCCTTTATCAGCAAGCAATTCATCAAGAGGACCAAGGCAGGCAAGCGAGCAGTCGAGTAATCCGGCGCCTTGACGATTTGGTGATTCAACGGTTGGTTCGGCCTTATATGGACAGCGGTAACAATACGGAGATGGTATCCGATAGGAATCAAAGGTGAGGGTATCAAATGGGCTATTGAATGCCTTAACACCTCCAAGGCTCATGGCACCGACAGTATCACCGTGATAACCTCTTTCAAGTGAAATAAAACCTTTCCTCGCGGTCTCGCCCATATGCCTCCAGTACTGAAAGGACATCTTTATTGCCACCTCACAGGCAGTAGAGCCGTTATCAGAATAAAAAACCCGGTCCAGCCCATCAGGGGTCAAGTCAACCAGTCTTTCAGCCAGGCGAATGGCTCCCTCATGGGTAGTACCTGCGAAATGTACGTGTTCCAGTCTATCCAACTGAGCCATGATTGCGGATTTGATCATGGGATGATTGTGACCGTGAAGTATACACCACCATGAGGATATGGTGTCATAATAGCGTCGTCCCAGTGAATCAAATAGAAATATACCCTCACCCCGATCCACAAAAAGTAGATTATCCTTCTCAAAATCCTTCATCTGGGTATAAGGATGCCACAGGTATTTGCGATCGAGGTCCAGCAAATCAAGTTCGGAGTTCATATTGATTAACCTTTATAAAAGAACCGGATTCCAAAGGCCGGTCCAGAGTTTCTTGAAGAAAAGAAGTAAGATCAACCCGGTTTCCATTGTGCCACCAGCAACGGAGGATATTGCCGGTCTCAGGATTCCTCATCCAATCAGCTCCAGCGGTTTCGGACAGATATTCTGATAGACAGGCGGATCCTATAAATGCCTGGAAGTAATCCAGGGAATAAAAATCAGGCATGAGATCAAAAAGATAGGTCTCCGGATCATAGTAAAAGCCGGATTCCCTTTTCATCACTTCCGAGTAAAAGGGCTGTCCCCTTTTTAGTCGACCGAGGCGGAAATTCTCCACTTCAATAACCAGTTTCGTGGCGTAACGGCGAGTCAAAGTGAGCCACTTCATGGCATGGGCGCTTGAGACAACCTCCGCATTTTCAGAAGACAGCCCCAGAACTTCACTAAGAAATTCTCTGGACATGCACATTCTCTGAAAAAGAAAGGCAAAGGCCTCTGATAAGGCCCATGTTTGAAAGAAGTCCTTCTCTTCAGGGGAAAGCGCCGGATCTGTATAAGTGAAACTCAGGGCGTGACCCAGTTCATGGAAGAGTGATTCCATATCCAACCAGCCCTTGATAGGTCCGGTAATGATGTGTATCTCTCCCGGTATATCCACCGGGATACAGTAAGACTGGCAGCCCGGAACCCCTTTTGAATGAATATGGAGTGCGGAATTCCCAATAAGGTCAATTCCCCATTTGCGAAAAAAGTCTGCAATCTTCTCGATGGTGATACTCTGAGGAAAAAGGTGATCCAGATAACGGAGTCCCAAAAGATATATGGCATCAAAACGGGAGGCAGGCTTCAGCGACATCCCTGTAACCCTGTTCAGCCAAGGCTCGATAAAATATCTGTATGTCTCTCTGGTTTGACCGAGAAAGTCTTGGGCCTGAGATCCTGATTCTGTCAGAGAAATACCCCTTTTCCCTTCGCAAAATGCTATATATTCAGGATAACCAAGGTCGTGTTTCAGCACATTTAAAAGGGCCTTCCACGAGGCATAACTGAAAGGCATCAATAAGGCACAAATAGAGCGCACTTCTTCGGCCAGTGTATTTCTGTCCTGGTTATCGCTGGTTTCCTGGCACCATGTGATTATTTCAGTAAACGGGATATGCCGGGAACCTACCCTGGCCTTTGCTCCCCGCATCCATGTGTTAAGCACTGCCTGAAATGGTTCAATCTTTAACCGTATAAAATAATCAATTGCCTGGTAGTAAACCCGCCCGGCAAATCCAACCGTACCAAAGGCGTGCTTTATCTTCTCAACATCCGCCAATTCCATGGGAACGAGCATATCATTTCGTTTATGCCCTGCTCCAAGATAGAGACTAAAGTCACGACTCCTTATTGCCTTGGTCATATTCAGAAGTCTTTCTATCCATTCATTACGGACATGATTTTGAAGTCCCTGCAGTCCTGATCCAGTCATTTGTTCCTGCTTCATGATTTATAAAATATAGATAATAGCATAAGACCATTCGAATATTAGAGCAATGGCATGTGACACACCTGCATGAAAAAATATATCCTGAAACTGTTTCCTCAAAATTAAAGTATATTCGGTTTGTGTTCGATTTATAACTAACACCTTAAGTAATTACATTTTTGTTGTTGGTACTGTTTCAAAATGAGTGCAAGAAACTTTAGCGTGAGCCAAGACGGCCAAGGTGTTTATCACCTTGAAGGAGAACTCTCTATCCATGAACTGGATAAGGTCAAAGTCTTTCTGGAAGAGTCTCTTAAAGGCGTAGGGGAGGTTTCCCTTTCCCTTGCCAAAGTCAGATTTATTGACACTGCTGCTCTTCAGTTGCTGATTGCCTTTAAGCGACGTTTGGAACCCGGGGCCAAACTGAAAATTTCCTCTGTTTCTGATGAGGTGGAGGACATTTTGTCTCTTTGCGGTCTAAAGGCCTCATTGCTGTAACAAGTATGCCAGATGGAAAAACATATTCTCTTGATAGATGATTCGCCTACGATGAGGTTATCTGTTTCATTTTGTCTGCGAAATGCAGGATATAAAGTGACAGAAGCTACAGACGGCAAAGATGCCTTTCAAAAACTGCAGCTGCTAAAAGACAAAGATGATTCTCTGGCCTTAATTATCACCGACATTAATATGCCGGAGATGGATGGAATTACTTTCATATCCAAGATAAAAGAGAGCGAGCTAAAATTCCTTCCCATATTAGTCCTGACTACAGAGGATGAAGAATCCATGATAGGTAAAGGCCGTGCCGCCGGCGTCTCGGGGTGGCTGCTGAAGCCTTTTCAACCAGAACAACTGCTCTGGGCTGTCAAGAAAGTCATGTGGTCGAAATGAGTGGACAAGAAGAAATCTTAGATATCTTTTTCTCTGAGTCAGACGATCTGCTCAAATTGGCGGAAGAAAGTCTTCTGTCGCTCGAATCCACACCAGATTCCATGCCGGACATAGAACAGCTTTTCAGGTCGGTTCATACAATAAAGAGTAGTGCGGCAATGGTCGGATTCATGAATATTTCAGACTATGCCCACCAGCTTGAGACCCTAATGGAACGTCTTAGGTCTCATAAGCTGGATATTACAAAGAACCTTATTACCACTCTTTTAAGCTCAATAGATTTTATTCGGTCTATGATTGACAGGGTGTCTCAAGGAGAGACCGAAGCAGAGCCTGGGGTCCTCGATGAAAAAAAAGACCAGGTGAAACGCTACCTGGGGATCCAGGCCATGGATGCACCTGAGGAGAAATCAGTCGCACCGGTCAAGGAAGCCCCCAAGGAACCCATAGAAAAATTCAGCTTTTACAGAATCGACCTTGTGTTTCGAAAGGATCTTTTCTATTCCGGCCAGGACCCGATCCTTGTCTTATCATGCCTATCGGAGCTAGCCGAATTTGTCGAGGTAGTACCTGACCTTTCTGAATTTCCCGATTTTAAAACCTTTTGTATGTATGATCTCTATATATCCTGGCGGGTAATCATTAAGACCAAACAGCCTCTTGAGGATATTGAAGACGTCTTCATGTTTGTCAAAGACGACAACGACATTCGTATTGAAAATATTACCAAAAACTACAGAGAGGGTATTGATATAGGACTTGCTGAAAAAAAACTGGGCGAAGTGCTACTGGAAAACGGGAAAATTACAGCGGACGTATTGACCAGTGCTTTGAACAAACAAAAAAGGCTGGGCGAGGTATTGCTGGAAGATGGGAAAATTGAGCCTAAAGAGCTTCAAAAGGTCCTGACCCTGCAGGAGGAGAGCCGCAAGGTCTATCGTAAGACAACTATTCGTGTTGACGTGGAAAAGCTTGATAACCTGGTAAATCTGGCTGAGGAAATGGGGATTGGAGTCTCTAAAGTACTCATGTTATTTGAAAAATATACAGGCAATGGGAAAATGGAAATGCTGGAAGAAGTGGAAAATCTCCTCAAGGTGAATCGAGAATTTGAAGAACGAGTCGCCCAGGTCAGAATGTTTCCTCTGGAAGGGACCTTCCAGAGATTCCAACGCATGGTAAGGGATCTTGCTTTTAAACAAAACAAAGAGGTCAAGGTGATATCGACCGGACTTGATACCGAATTGGACAAAGAGGTTATTGAACATATTTCAGATCCCTTAAAACACATTGTGCGAAATTGTCTTGATCATGGCATAGAAACCGCGGAAGAAAGGCAGGCAAAGGGCAAAACGCCCTTTGGGATAATAAAATTAAAGGCCTATCAAAAAGGAGGAAGCATCTTTATTGAGATCAGTGACGACGGAAGAGGAATAAATTTGATTGACATTCAGCAAAAGGCGCTTGAAAAGGGCTGGATTCAAACGGATCAAGACTTGAGCAATGAAGACTTGCTGAAATTTATCCTTATGCCAGGATTTTCCACGAGCTCAAAAATTACGGAACTCTCTGGAAGAGGGGTTGGGATGGATGTGGTCAAGACACAGATTGATCAGCTTGGCGGCACCATAGATATAAAAACGGAAAAGGACAAGGGGACCAGGTTTACCTTATGCCTGCCTTTGACATTCGCCCTCATGCAGGCATTGCATGTGATGGTGCATAACAATTCATACATGGTACCACTGCAGGCTGTTCTTGAAACCGAAAGGTTTGACAAGGGACTCGTAAAAAGCTTCGGGGCCGAGGAAAAGATGTACCCATTCCAAGATGATTATCTTCCTCTTATAGATATCACAAAAATACTCAATACAGGTGTGCTTTCTGCAAACGACAACACCTCTGCTCTGGTCTTTGTAGATACAGGGAGAAAGTCCTTCGGAATACCTGTAGAGCAGGTGCTGGAACCGAGACAGATTGTTGTTAAGAATCTGGAGGCAAACTACCGCCCCGTAAAGGGGATTGCCGGTGCCAGCATCCTCGGGGATGGTTCGGTCTCACTCGTCTTAGATCTTTTAGGATTCGAAGAAATATTTTTCCAACATCCCTTTGAAGGGGCTGGATAATTATTTATAAAAGCTCGATTTATATATAAAGGTGAAGTCATGATAAATTGGATAGATAAACTGCTGAAAAGAACCGGACTTCGTGTCAAAATCCTGGTGGCGACAATTATGGTGGTCGGAGTATTTACCGGCCTTTTCCTTTATGAGGCGCTGTCTTCCTCCACTGAAAGGGCCTTGAAACAGATATCACAATCGAATCAAAGTCTGCTCAAAAACACCTACAGCGCCATCAGATATCCCATGTCTGTAGGGGACAGCAAGACAGTTGAAGCTCAATTGAAGGACGTAAAAGAGCACATGGAAGGCATTGAGGTCTATATATCGGACTTCCGCAACACCGTCATCTATGCCTCAGAAGAGGACCGCATTAATACCAGCATTACCCACTACTTGTCTGAAAAAAAGAACCAGAAAGTACTCAGCAACGTAATAAGCACAGGTCTGCCGCCTGAAGAATCCCTTACAGAAACTGAAGATAATGAGATATTCATGGTCACCATGATGCCCCTCTTGAACGAAAGTAGTTGTCACCACTGCCACGGGACAAGTCAAAGGATACTGGGTGCCATGGTTGTGAAACACTCCGTAAAGGAGGTTTACGCGTCGCTTGCCGCAGCCAGGAATCGCCTAATCGTGTTTTCTGCAATTGAAATCATAGGGATTATACTTGTCATTAACTTTCTGTTTAATCGACTGGTAACCCGTCGTATTACGTCTCTGGCAGAAAAAACTGGCCAGGTCTCGGCAGGCGATATAAACGTCGAAATCCACGATGATTCCCGAGACTCCATCGGGAGGTTGGCTCGGGATTTCAACCATATGATCCGGAACATCCGCGATCGCATAGAATATGCCAACAGCCTCAGCCGAGGCATCACGGACGCGTTTCTTATGGTCGACCCTGATATGAAGATAACCTATATAAATGATGCGGCTGCAAAACTTGCCGGAGTCCGACCTGCTGATGTTCAGGGCAAGAAAACCTGTAAAGAGGTATTCAACAGTGATATGTGCCGCACGTCATGCCCTATAAAAAGGGCCATGCAAACAGGAAAAGTCAGCGCTGGCCAGAAGGTCACCCTGAAAACCTCTGAAGGCAAAGAAATTCCCATCATGGCGAGTGGCGCTACCCTGTTGGATTCTTCCGGCAAAATCCTGGGTGGATTTGAAATTATGCGCAATATATCCAAAGAGGTCAAGGCAGAATCTATACTCAAGAATTCTTTTCTTAAAGAAGAAGAAAAAAAGGAGAAATTACAGAGCAGGGTCGAAGACCTTTCGAATATCTTGAACAGGGTTTCCAGGGGAGACCTGACAGTAAGAGGCAAAATTAGTAGCGAAAACGATGCAATGGACCAGTTGGTCCAAAGGACCAACGAGACTATTGACCGCATGGAGGAGCTTATCGGACAGACGAAAAACGCAGCTCTTGCAGTGGTCAATGGGGTTCGGTACATCTCAGAAGAAAATCAGAAGCTTTCGCAGCGCACCCAGCAACAGGCCAGCACTACGGAAGAAACGAGCGGAACCGTGCAAGAACTTGTATCGGGTATTACCATGAACGCTGGCAATACCCAGAGGGCCGACAGGCTTTCAAAGGAGGCAGTGACAGTCGCCGCAGAAGGTGGAAATACAGTTAAAAATACAACCGAGGCCATGAACGATATGGCAGAAGGTAGCCGCAAGGTAGTTGAGATGATGGATTTGATCAACGAGATAACCTTTCAGACAAGCCTTCTTTCGATCAATGCTGCCGTAGAGGCGGCAAGGGCCGGAGAGCACGGCAGGGGATTTGCCGTAGTTGCCGACGAAATTCGACGTCTTGCAAGAAGAAGCTCCAGCGCATCCAAAGATATCCAAGGCCTTGTACAAAATATCGTGGAAAGGGCCGGCACTGGCAAGGAATGGGTCGGCCAACTGGAAAATGGTTTTAAAAAGATCATTCAAACCATTAAAGAGGCCTCTGATGCCCTTGGTGAAGTCTCCTCGGCCACACAGGAAAGCGCAAAAGGTGTAGAACAAATTGGCCAGGCAATGGGCGAGATGAGTGATGTGGTTGAACACAATGCGACATTGGTGGATGAACTTGCAAACGCTGCAGAACATCTCAACGAAAAAGCGACCTTACTGCAAGACATGACGGATAAGTTCATTCTTAGCGACCGTTACGATATCGAGGTTGAAGATTTTGGTTTCAAAAAAGGCATCTTGGTTTCAAAAAACGAGAGGCGGGGAAATAAACCGCTTACCACAAAGCCCCTTCGTGAAGAGCTGGCCACTCAATATCCAATTGAAGAGAAGTCCGAAGACTTTATAGGAAAAGAACTGGATGCAGGGTTTGAGGAATTTTAATGTCTGACGCTCAGCAATATGTAGTCTTTTTAATAAATGAACAGACATATGGAATTGAGATCCTCAAGATAAAAGAGGTCGTCGCTTATAAAAAGATCACACCTCTTCCCGACATGAAAGGGTTCATAAAGGGGATCATTAATCTGAGGGGTGTTGTCTTGCCTGTATTCGATTTGAGAAAAAAGTTTAATCTACCGGAGACATCATACACTCCCTTCCATACAATCATTGTAATGGAAATTTCAGGAAGGGTTATGGGGGTTATAGTGGATGAGATCTCGGACGTGGTGGAACTCCTCCCTGAAGAAGTTCAAGCTACCTCCAGCCTTCCTCCCGGTGTACACACCGAATACATGAAAGGAATCGGGAAAAAGGAATATGGCCTTATGGTCCTGTTAGATATAGATCGACTCTTGAGTCCCGAAGAACTTGAGATCCTTGATGCTGCATGATCAGCGCGACGTGCTCTTATAATGGACGGCCTGTCGGAAAGAGAATTTGAGTCATTCAGAAATCTAGTAAAAAAACATATAGGCATTTCGTTTGATCGTACCCAAAAGGCGGTCCTGCAAAGAAAGTTGGCCCTCAGAGTAAATAGCCTTGGATTGGAATCATATGGAAAATATTATCTTTACTTGCTCCAAGAAAAAGAAAGCAAAGGGGAATTAAGGCAACTCATCAACACGCTTACAGTCGACCAAACCGCCTTTTTCAGGCATCTGAAGCAGTTTGAGCTTTTGGCCAATATCTTATTGCCTCAAGTGGCGATACAGAAGAACACCATCAAAAAGCTGCGCATATGGTCCGCTGGATGCGCCACAGGACAGGAGGCTTACAGTATCGCCATGGTGGTAAACGATATGTTTAAAGAAGATCACACTTGGGACATAAGGATCTTGGCCAGCGATATTGATACCGATGCTCTCAAATTCGCCTATAGGGGTCTATATACAAAGGAGTCCATAAAACAGGTCCCGACAGAATATCTAAACAGATATTTCAGAAGAGGTACCGGAAAGGACTCAGGATTATTCCAAGTCAACGAGGACTTAAAAAATCGACTACTGTTTCGCAGGCTCAACTTTGTCGATTTCAACTTCCCTTTCAAGAGTCCTGTAGACATTATTTTTTGTCGAAATGTGATGATATATTTTGATACAGAGGTCAAGAAAAGGCTTATAGATAACTTTTTCCGCCTTTTAGAACCAGATGGATTCCTGTGTCTGGGGACTTCTGAATCTTTGATCGGAGTGGATGACCGTTTTGCCTTAGTGGGTCATTTCGTTTATCAAAAGAGGGGATAGATATTTGTACCGATTTTACAGCAACAAGCTAAAAAAACCGGTTATAACGCTCACGGCCGGTGAATATTTCGTCACACAAAATGGTGAGGTACTTCATACCGTTGTCGGCTCCTGTATTGCCACCTGCATCTATGATGAGAAAATAAAAGCAGCAGGGATGAACCATTTTCTACTTCCGGGGATAATTCATCCTGATGAAATCCTGTCTTCTGAAGTCGCCCGATATGGTATGTTTGCCATGGAGCTGTTGATCGGAGAACTTATTAAGTTGGGAGCACGAAGAAAAGGGCTTCAGGCCAAGGTCTTTGGAGGAGCCAATGTATTGAAATTCAGAAGAAATGATAACGATATTACCGGATCCAATATTCGTTTTGTAAAAAAATTCTTAGAACTGGAAGACATTCCTGCTGTAAAGATAGATGTAGGAGGCAATGCCGGCAGAAAGATATTCTTTTTTACCGACAGCCACCGAGTCCTCTTAAAACGATTTGACATGGAAAAAGACCAAAGTTCCTTTCAAGACGAAGAGGTTTATACGAGAAAGGTCTTCCAGGGACGACTGGCAAAATCCCGAGTAGTGATATATTAGAAGATGAAACCAATCCGAGTGCTCATTGTTGATGACTCACCTGTTGTGCAGTCAGTGTTGACTACTATGCTGTCATCTAGTTCTGATATTGAGGTAGTGGGAGTTGCTTCGGACGCCTTTGATGCCAAGGATATTATGATAGAAAAAAGGCCTGATGTGATCACTCTGGACATTGAAATGCCTCGAATGGATGGAATCACATTTCTAAAACGTCTAATGAGCTTTCGTCCCATTCCAGTAATCATGATCAGTTCCTATACGTGGAAAAACAGCATTAATACCATGGAAGCCCTGAATATCGGGGCTGTTGATTTCATTACCAAACCCAGAGAGGACGCCAAAACCGGTCTCTGGAAATTGAAGCATGAAATTATCACTAAGATAAGGACGGCAGCCTGTACTCACATCAGACCCTATGCCATGGTCGGCAAAAACAGAAAGTTTGTTCCGGCGGCAAGTATGACAAACTCGAATAAAATTATTGCCGTCGGGGCCTCTACCGGCGGCACTTCTGCCATAGAAAGACTGCTGAGGTTCATGCCTCCCGATATAAACGGCACTGTCATAGTCCAGCATATGCCGGCTCGCTATACAAAGGCATATGCCAGGCGGCTGGACTCATTGTTGCCTATGGATATCAAAGAGGCCGACGGCCTGGATCGTCTCGATAGAGGAAAGGTGCTGGTAGCGCCCGGTGGAATGCATATAAATATAGCAAAGGACCATACGGGATACTATGTCCGGCTGTTAAACGGCCCGCCAATCAAATATCAGCAGCCTTCTATAAATATGTTCTTCAATTCAGTTGCAAATACAGCGGCCTCAAATGCCATAGGCATACTCCTGACAGGGATGGGAAGCGACGGGGCCGACGGCTTGCTGGCTATGAGGCAAGCCGGGGCCTTTACAGTCGCCCAGGACGAAGCCACCTCACTGGTGTTCGGCATGCCGGCGGCTGCTATCAAACTGGGCGCGGTTGAAGTAGTGGCTCCACTTGATGACATACCGAATATCGTTCTTTCGAGGCTCAAGTCAGTATGACAATAAAGGAAGTAGCCTATATGTGTGAATTTCATATTTCAGATCCTTTCAAGGCATAAGCTGCAAATTCAAAACATTGTGATGAGGATTATTGCGTGGCCAAGATACTTGTCGTAGACGATAGTCGATTAATTTCCCACGTTGCAAAAACCATTCTGACCCAGCGAGGACATGAGATAATTTTGGCTCAAGATGGCTTGGAAGGCCTGGAGGCAGCCAAATCCCAACAACCTGACCTCATCCTGTTGGATTTGATCATGCCGGTCATGGATGGATACCAAATGTGTCAAAATTTAAAAGAGGAAGACAGCACCAAAGAAATACCTGTAATTATGCTCACGTCAAAGGCAGAACCTGTAGACAAGGTAAAGGGCCTGGAGCTGGGGGCCTTGGACTACGTGACCAAACCCTTTGACGAAAGCGAATTGGTAACGCGCGTAAATATACAGTTACGATTGAGGCAGCTCTATGAAGCCCTTCAAAAAAAGAATAGGCAGCTCCAGAATTTAGCCAACCGGGACGGGTTGACAGACTTATATAACCATAGATATTTCCACGATCAGCTATCAAAAGACTTTTTGCGCGCCCAGAGATATCATGAGTCTTTGTCGTGCATCTTATTAGACATAGACTATTTTAAGAAATTTAACGACACTTACGGACACCAGACAGGGGATATAGTATTAAAAACTCTGGGACAACTCATCAAAGACTCTATAAGAGACAGCGATTTCGCGGCCAGATACGGAGGCGAAGAATTTGCGATCATTTTGTATTACACAGACAAGCCGGACGCGGTTCACGTAGCTGAACGCTTAAGGCATATGGTTGAACATTGCGAGATACCCGACAAGGACAATCTGTTGCATTTCACCATCAGTTTAGGGATTGCCACATTTCCAGACGAGCGCATCCACAATTACAAGCAGATAGTTGAATGTGCCGATAAGGCGCTATATCAGGCCAAGGGAAACGGCCGAAACCGAGTAGAGTGCTATTGAATGGAAAAACAGAGACCATGTGAAATCCGTGTCAGAGACTCCTGGCCATATCCTTTGCAAAATAAGTAATTATGACATCGGCGCCCGCCCGACGGATGCCGTGAAGAGACTCTTCTACAACCCTGGCCTCATCCAGCCAGCCTTTGGAAGATGCAGCCTTTATCATAGAATATTCACCGCTCACCTGATAGGCGGCAATGGGAAGGGTGAACTCCTGCCGCAGCAAACGGATTATATCAAGGTAGGGCATGGCAGGCTTCACCATAAGGATATCAGCCCCTTCCTCAAGGTCCAGCATAGCCTCCCGCATAGCTTCCCTGGCATTTGCAAAGTCCATCTGGTATGAGCGGCGATCTCCTGATTTGGGAGCGCACTCTGCAGCTTCACGAAAGGGTCCATAGAATGATGAAGCATACTTAACAGCATAGGAGAGAATGGGGACCTGGTCAAAGCCTTGTTCGTCAAGGGCTCCCCTTATTGCTCCCACTCGGCCGTCCATCATATCGGAAGGCGCCACAATGTCCGCCCCTGCCCTGGCATGGGAGAGAGCTACCTTTACCAGCTGCTCCAGAGTTGCATCATTATCTATACGCCCATTTGAGAGTATGCCACAATGTCCGTGTGAAGTATATTCACAAAGGCACACATCGGTTACAACAAGCAGGTCGGGCACCGACTTCTTTATGGCGGATACGGCATTTTGCACCACACCGTTTTTTATCCAGGCATGAGAACCAGCTGAGTCCTTCTTTTCAGGAAGGCCAAAGAGAAGGACTGCATTAATTCCCAGATCAAAGACTTCCTTGGCCTCTCTTACTATCCTGTCCACAGAAAACTGAAAGCAGCCGGGCATGGCCTCAATAGGCTGCTTAATACCTTTCCCATGTATAACGAAAAGTGGATATATCAGGTGCTTCGGACTCAAGGCAGTCTCACGGATCAGGGCGCGCAGAGATTCAGTACGGCGCAGCCTGCGAGGACGATATTCAGGATACATCATGACAACCAATTCTCCAGTCTTCGACGTAAATCGTCTGCGGTAAACGGCTCCTCAATAAAACCGCTGCAGCCTGCGTCGTGCAAGCGTTCCCTCTCCGAAGAAGAGGTTATCTCACTTATAAGCACAACCGGTATATTCTCAGTCTCATGGGACTGCTTGAGAAGCACGCTCACAGACAAGGCATCCAGCATGGGGACATCCTTACGTATAATAATCAGATCAGGCAACTCGGCCTTTGCCAAATCCAAACCTTCCTGGCCATCCTCGGCAAGTATCAGTCTGAGCCCGCTTGTATCCGCCATTTTACGGACCGTCTCGATTACTGATTCATTATAATCCACAAGGAGTATGGTCTGGCCTTCTTTCACCTGATTATTCCTCTCTATAAAGAGGCTTAGGTTAATAGCACGTACGAATAAGTCTATTTATATAGAGCTCCGGGTTATTCACTGCTTCAGCTGAAATATTAAAGATATCCTGAGCGGTTTTCTCCCTTATAAGAGTGAGACCATATTCAAGAATATTACATAATCTCTCACACTGGACATAGAGATTAGTGGAATCATCCATGCAGTTGTACATCAACTTGTCCACGGCTTCTTCCTCTAAATAGATCCTCAGGCCGCACCGGTTAAAAAAAGAGTCCTCATAACTCTTTATCTGCTTTATCCATGATCGCACCCGCTCCCCGGCCTGTCTAAAATCCAAGTCTTCTTTCAATGATAGCTGGGCCACGAGGTCCAGTCTGTTTGGGGTCGGCTTCAAATTGAAGTCTTCCCACAAGGGTGAATCCTCCTGCTCAAGACGAGAAATCAGGTCCTGTTTTTCCTCAGCAAGTATGGCTTTATACCTTCTCAGCCTTGCCTTGTCCTGTAAATTCTCTAAGAGCCTTTGAAGCTCCCGCTCCGGGTCATTAACCACATCGCTGGTCACTATCAAGAAAGACACATCGATTGAGGGCAATTTTTTTTCAAAAGGCAACAAGGCCCTTTCCACTACGCTGACAAGAGCCCTTGCCCCCGTATGTTCCTGATAGGCTTGGCGTGCAAGAGATCTTAAGGCATCTTCCTCAAACTTGAGGTCTATTGCATAGGCCCTGAAGTCCTGCTTCTTGCTCATGATAATCGGGTTGTTCGGATTACGCAGTATCTCAAACAAATCTTGTTCTGAGAGTTCTTCAAGAATGGAAATAACAGGAATTCGTCCGACGAACTCGGGCTCAAAGCCATATTCAACAAGATCTTGTGGCTTCACATGCCTTAGCCATCCCCTCTCATCCCGGGCATCTATCACTGCACCAAAACCTATACCCTTTTTCTTAAGTCTGTTTTTAATTATATCGCTTAGACCATCAAAAGCACCACTCAATATAAATAATATATTGCGCGTATTGAGACTCTGTTTAACCCTTTTTCCCGTCTTGCGGTATCTTTCTATCGCCTCTATCTGTGAAATAGGGTCATGGGGAACCCGAATGTTCACTTCGGTCTCCTCAAGAGGTTTTAATAAAGCCCTCTGGACTCCGGACCTGGAAACATCCGGACCACTCATATGATAAGAAGAGGCAATTTTGTCAATTTCATCTATATATACAATTCCGTACTGTGCCCTTTCAAGGTCGCCGTCCGCCTCCTGGACCAGGTCTCGAATAAGATCTTCTATGTCTCCGCCAACATAACCTGTCTCACTAAACTTTGTGGCATCGCCTTTTACGAAAGGCACACCAAGTTTGGCCGCTATGAGCTTGACTATATATGTCTTTCCAACACCAGTAGGACCTATTAATATTATATTATTCTTTATGCCTCCAATCGAATGGGGATCTTTCCCCTTTTCTTGAAGATATGTGATCTTATTAAAGTGAGTACATATCTTTGTTGCCATAACGGCTTTTGCCCTATCCTGCCTGATCACATATCTGTTCAGATAGACCTCAAGCTCCTCAGGCTTGAGATTAAAGCTCATTTTTGGGCCCTTTTCAGAATCAGCCCCTTCTTTTTGGTCAGTTCCGTCAGAGTTCACCTGCCAAGGAAAGGCCATCTGAGACACTACCTGTATCCTACCCCCATACTTTTTAGAAAGATAATTACTTATCTCCTTTTCCAGATCTTTTTGTGAAGGCAAACTTACAGTCCCGTCCGTCTTCTCATTGTTGATAGCAGAATGTCCTGTATTCAGCTCTTTCAAGGGCCTTTTCCCATCATATCGTTTTTGCATATTCATACTTTATAGCAGAAACAAGCTATAAGCTCAATCCCCAGTCTTAGGGACCTAAAAAATAACTTGATGTCTCCTCATTCCGGCTTCACCATATCTTTAAACAATCCTCAATCACAAAATTCCAGAATTATCGCTGACAATACTGCAATAAGGCTTGATCCGGATCAACCAGGTCCATGGCGAAATCCGTATGCGAACATTCCATTTTTTTCAAGGTCCTTATCCATGCCTTTGCATACTTAAGGCTCCTGTGATAATTTCAAAAGATTTAGAAGGTTTTTTTAGTTTATATAAAAAATGGGAGAAAAAACAATGGGTGAAAAAATCGTAATTGTAGGCGCAGTAGCAGCAGGCCCTAAGGCGGCCTGCAGGACCAGACGGCTTATGCCTGATGCTCAAATTTCCCTAATAGACCAAGATAATCTGATTTCCTATGGAGGTTGCGGAATACCCTATTTTGTTTCAGGCGATGTAACAGATGAAAAGGAGCTGCGCTCAACTACCTTTAATATGGTCAGGGATGATTATTATTTCAAGCGGGCAAAGGGCATTGAAGTATGGACCATGACAAAGGCCCTATCTATTGATCCGAAACAAAAGCTTCTTCACGTTGAAGACGTCCGCACCATGGAAAAGGACTCTATACCATATGATAAGCTGATCTTGGCCACAGGGAGCAGGCCGAACATACTACCCATACCTGGAAATGACCTTGATGGCGTTTTTACCATCAGCAGCCTGCATAAGGCCATAGCCATAAAGGACTGCCTTGCAAAAGGCCGGGTAGGCAAGGCAGTTGTAATCGGAGGTGGTGCTATCGGGATCGAAATGGCCGAGGCTATGGCAGATCTCTGGGGCGTTGAAACGACTATTGTTGAATTCATGCCGCAGTTACTGCCCAGGATCATTGATCGCACCCTTGCTTCCATGGTTGAACATCACCTGAAGGAGAACGGCATAACTGTATATACACAGGAGACCGCACGTAAATTCGAAGGAGACGACCAAGGTAAAATATGCAAGGTTATTACGGATAAAAGAGAGATTGAAACGGATTTAGTTATCATGGCCGTGGGTGTCAGGCCCCGGTCGGAACTTGCAAAAGATGCCGGCTTGCTGGTCTCGTCACAAGGTGGGATAGTAGTAAACCAGAGGATGCAGACATCAGATCCCAATATTTACGCTGCCGGCGACTGCGTTGAAACCAACAACTTGATAAGCGGGAAAAAGGCCTATGCCCCGATGGGCTCCATAGCAAATCGCCAGGGCCGTGTAGTGGCGGATAATCTGGCGGGTATTCCCAGCACCTTCAATGGGGTAATAGGGAGCTTTATCATGAAGGTCTTTGATCTTTCCGTAGGTTCTACGGGTCTTAGTCTGGACGTGGCGAAAGCGGAAGGCTATGACGCTGCCGGCGCTCTTTGTGCCCAATATGACCGCGCCCATTTTTTCCCAAATAAAAAAAATATGTTCCTCCACATGGTGGTCGACAGGTCCGACAAAAGGGTACTGGGTCTTCAGGGAATAGGAACTCTTGGAGATGGTCTAATGGCCAGAATCAACGCCGTAGCCGGATTGCTGGAGAGAAAAGCGGTCATCAGTGACTTAAGCAATCTAGAGCTGCCATACGCCCCACCCTTTTCCACGGCTATCGATATACTGAATGCTACCGCCAACGTATCTGACAACGTGGTTTCCGGCCGAGTCAGGGCCATTGACATAGAGGAATTTATATCTTGGATGGACGGAAATGAAACACATCCTGACTGGTTGGTCATTGATCTTCGCCATCCAGCCGATGCGGCGCGTTTTATAGAAAAATTTCCAGACCGATGGCAGCTCATGTTATATGATAAATTCAGGGAAGAATACGAACAACTCCCGAAAGATAAGATGCTTATTCTCACGTGCAATGCCGGCGCAAAGGCTTATGAAGTCCAGTGCTTCCTTGACAGTGTCGACATTAAAAAAACCGTTGTGCTGCCCGGCGGTCTCAATGTAATACGTAATTTAGGGGTGGATTGGTGGCCGAGCTAGCTGATTTATTGAGCCTTGAGTAAAAATCAATATTTTGGACCCGAATTTTGCACTATTCATGCTGGACCTCGGCGGTTAAATATTGCCCTAATAATACCTAATTGAATTAAAATAAGGAGGATTTAAAAATGTCCATTCTTAGTTATCTGTCGCTGTTATTAATGCCTCTATTTTTCTTATTTCAGGCCCAAGACTGCTCTGCTGATACCTGTCCATCAAAGGAGATCATGCAAAAAAAGGTAGTGGAGACCTTCAAACAAAATATCACCGTAACAAAGATCCAGGCATGTATTGTGCCAGGGCTTTGCGAAATCCAGGTGGATCTCAAGGGCCAAAACCGAATCCTGTATACCGACTCAAAGGGGGAATTTCTGATCGCCGGGCAAATCTTTAAGACATCAGATGGAACCAATATAACAAAAGAGGCAATTGTTGAACTCAATCGTTTTACTGATTCGGACATCAGACGACTTGAAGACCTGACTGCCTTTACGATCGGTTCAAAAGGGGAAATTGTTTATTTCGTCACAGACCCCCAATGTCCATATTGCAAAAAGGCAGAGAGAATTATCGCCCAAATGGCGGAATCAGAGGAATTGCAATTAAAGGTCTTGCTGTTTCCCCTCAGTTTTCATAAAGGCGCAAAGGAACAGTGTATATCCGCCATATGTAATAATAAGGGACTTGAAGGCCTTCACAGTGAACTCAAATCGGAGAACCTTTGCCAAGAGGGGAAAAACAAGGTCGAAGATACCATACGCTTTTTAAGACAAAAGGGTATATCAAGTGTTCCGACCTATATATTCACCGACGGCAAGTATCGTTCAGGCGTGCTTGAGGAACAGTCCGTAAAAGAGATGCTGACAGGGCTTCCAAGGGATGAGGCGGCTCGGAAAGAACAAAAATAGTCGGCTGCTGCCGGGGTATGCCCTGGCAGCAATCGCTGCTCTTGCTGTTGCCGAGATCTTTCTTTTTTTAAAGATTCCTATAGTTCAGGACTATTTTTATATCCTTGCCTGGTGGCCTTATATAATCCTTGCTGACGGCCTGATTTACAAACAACGAGGATGGTCGCCCATTAAAGGCAGGCCGTTTGGTTTTCTTTCACTGATCACTTGGTCTGTTACCATATGGCTGGTCTTTGAGCTTTTCAACTTAAGACTCCAAAACTGGCATTATATACAACTTGTATCAAATCCTCTCTTGAGATGGTCAGGCTATACCCTTGCCTTTGCCACGGTTTTTCCCGCTCTCTTTGAAACCTACTACCTTATAAAAACCTTGGGTATCTCAGAGCAAATAAGGTCCCGACCTTTTACCATAAAGCCGATAATTGAAAGAATTTCTTTGTCAACAGGACTGATTTGTTTGATTTTGCCTATAGTTTTGCCTAAATATTTTTTCCCCTTGGTATGGATTGGGTTTGTGCTTCTTTTGGATCCTATAAACGCAAGGATGAAGGGACCCAGTTTACTTAAGGACATCTCAAACGGAACACCTCAAAAGGCTATCCAGCTCCTGATCTCCGGCATGATATGCGGCCTTCTGTGGGAATTCTGGAATTTCTGGGCAAAATCCAAGTGGATCTATACAATCCCCTTTGTAGGAGACTTAAAACTTTTTGAAATGCCTGTTCTGGGATTTCTGGGTTTCCCGCCCTTCGCCCTTGAGTGTTATGTAATGTATAATTCTATATGCTGCCTCGGTTTGGCCATTCCATGGGAGCAAAAAATCAGCAACAAAAAGATGTGTAAAGGTATCTCCGTTATTGTACCGGCAGTTCAAATAGCCTTCTGGTTTTTTGTTTTTTC
>Ga0190348_1000032_pt1 | contig 39950 bp, 40 predicted proteins | sample 48721367_MG_FD_161658 | JGI IMG/M metagenome (GOLD analysis project Ga0190348, IMG submission 161658) | Hydrothermal vent microbial mat bacterial communities from Southern Trench, Guaymas Basin, Mexico - 4872-13-6-7_MG | ecosystem: Environmental > Aquatic > Marine > Hydrothermal vents >... | reverse complement strand
TAAAAGCTGTTATTACAGAGGAGGGACAGTGGAGTCTATCCTTGAAGAGATAAGAAATAATTTGCAACAAATTATGGATATTGAGAACTGCGAAATAAATGAATTTTCTTTCTATTGCAGGGGAAAATTTCTTGTAGATACAAAAACAGCGAGGGAATATATTTTTAATCTTGGTAAATCCCTTAATATGACACCATTTATTGATAAGGAGGGGGAATTTATATCCGTAAGATTCTTGAATTTAAAGAGACCTGAGAAAAGTTCTATTATTTGGAACGTTGTTTTACTTATTGTGACATTTTTTTCAACACTAATTGCTGGAACAATGAATGCAGGATATAATCCTTTAATTGTAAAAAATCTAATACATGGTCTTTCCTTTTCTTTATCCATAATGATAATACTGGGCGGGCATGAATTAGGTCATTTTTTCCTTGCAAGAAAGAACGGGGTTATGGCTACATATCCATATTTCATCCCTGCCCCACAAATAATTGGGACATTTGGAGCAGTCATAAAGATAAAATCGCCCATTCCCAGTAAGGATGCACTTGTAGAAATAGGGGCGGCTGGTCCCATTACTGGTTTTATTCTTGCTATAATTGCAACAATAATAGGTTTAAAATTTTCACATATTGTTCCAATAAAAACTACGCATGGCCTGACCCTGGGAAATAATCTGATCTTCCTTTTACTCTCTAACCTTATTCACCCAAATGTAAAAGCTGGCTTGGACCTTGTCCTTCATCCTGTTGCCTTTTCAGGGTGGATTGGGTTCCTTGTTACTGCCTTAAACTTATTACCTGTGGGTCAGCTTGATGGTGGCCATATATCCTATGCTTTTTTTGGTAAGTATCATAAATACGTTAGTATATCTATGATAGCTCTTTGCCTTGGTCTCGGTATGATCTGGCCCGGGTGGATTGTATGGGGGATTTTACTTGTATTGATTGGTTGGCGTCATCCTCCTCCATTGGATAACGTGACACCCCTCTCTATGAGTTCAAAAATAATAGGTGGGGTGTCACTTTTAATATTTATACTATGCCTTACTCCTGTACCATTCAAGATGTAGATGTAGCTATACGCCTCCGCCAAAAACGATACCCAGGTTAATGTATGGTGCATAGGATTTTATCTCAGGACCATTGAGTAAGGCTGCACCATCGGATAATTTCCATGTCCCTGCCTGAGGCATCCAGATCAGTCCAGCCTGCACAATAAGATTTATAAAGGACTTTGATTCTCCGAGAGAAAGCATCGCCATTATCTGGGGTGCAAGCCCGAACCCACCCGTTGTTATACTCGATGTCCTGCCAGGATTAAGGATAAGAGAATCAAAATCAACGTCGGCCAGTTTTGGCCTCAAATTGATGGTATATCCACCTCCTCCTATTCCGATCATAGGAATTATATCCAGAAATTTAAGATGTAAAACCCTGTAACCTACCTGGAAAAATCCCATCCCAAGGGATAAGTCAGCCCTGAGCGTTGGCGACTCAGCACTCTGGGAATAGCCGATACCAGCACCTCCAATGGCTAATTTTTTTACAATGGAATACCCACCTCCACCTATGCCGTAAGAGTAGTTTGAGAATTTTACACCAGTAGGTGCCATTCTCGTATTGATCCCATCAACGTAGGGCATTGCCCCTCCAACAATTACACCACCAAATCCACCCCCATAATTTACTGTGAAGGCAATAAGAACATTAAATAAGAACATAAAGACCTCCTTTTTTTTAGTTTATCGAATTTCTAATTAATGTCAACCTATTCATATAGGTTTTAATCTCTCCGTAACCTTCCAAGAAAATTCTCAAGATCTTTCAGGTATTTATTCAGTTTTTCTTTACCCAAAAGGCTGAGTCTGTAAACTGTATGTGGTCTTCTCCCTTTAAACCCCTTTTTAACCTCTATATAGCCTGCCTCCTCAAGTTTCTGAAGGTGTCTCGAGAGATTCCCGTCGGTAAGTTTCAATTTTTCTTTTAAAAAGTTAAAATCGCATTCCCTGTTTAAGAGGAGAAGGGTCATTATTCCTAACCTTGATTTCTCATGGATTATATTATCAAACTCACCAGGATAAAAATTTATCCCCTTTTCCTTATTTTTATTTATTTCTGCCATAATTATACCTTTCCACTATCCCTGTTGCTAACATAATCAATCCTAACACACCTATTACAAGGTAGAAGTAGGGCAGAAGGAAGAGCTTTCCCAATGTTACCAGGACTATTATCACCACGCCTGTTAACGAGACTCTATAAGTAGATATTATACCTGTCATAATATAGGCGATTCCGACGAACAAAAGAATTATGAATCCAACGTCTATAATGTTTTTGGCATAGACACCGATAACAATTGCTGCAACGGCGAAAGTGGCGAGCCAGATAAACCCCATTTTCAATCCAATACCGTTGGACGATGAGCGCGCTTTCTTTGATATTGTGCCGGCTAAGAAAAAACTTAAACCGATTACACACCATATAATGAGATTCGTATAACCCGTAAGGCCTTGTGGAATTAATATGGAAGAGACATAAATAATCACATATGCAGGAATCCATACTATTAACGATGCCTTCAAACCTGCATAACCAACGGTAGTGAGAAAAAAGCCAATGGAATCCATAATTATCCAGATATAGGAATTGTGGGTGAATTGATAGATAAAAGATGCAATTCCAATAGCACCCCCCCATACCATAAGGTAATAGGCAAATTCGGCAAACCCCTTTTTCCCGATTTCAGTAAGCTGCTTGAGAATACTCACAACATCCAGAACTTCTTCAACCCTTTTTTCCATCTTTCCTCCTTTGTTTTGTAGTTAACTTTACAATACAAAGTATACTACAAAATAAAGTTTTGTCAAGGGGTAAAATTTAAAATACGACTACAATAAAAAACCACAAGATTATCCCCCCAAATATTCAATTAATTGCTTATTTGCCATTGACAGATAGGGAAGTTAATCAGGGAACTTGTGAATGGGAAATACAAACCCGGTTATCATTCAGCGAACTGGGATGGTAAGAATAAGTATAATCAAAAAGTGACAAGTGGTGTATATTTTTATAGGTTAGAAGCCAGTAAATATGAGGGAGTAGGAAAATTGATTTTGCTGCGGTAAATGTTAAATTTAACTCCTTATCTGAACTTTAGGGGATGTTACAGCCCTTGACATAGGCATTTTTTTTCTTATATTATTTTGAAAATGTTGGAATAATGGAATTATAAGTTTAATGAATAATTCTCCATCAGGAGGTAAGATGGGTACGTTTATAAAAAATAAAAAGGATGTAAAGAGGGCTTGGTGGATCGTTGATGCCAGCAAGGTGCCCCTTGGTAGGCTGGCTAGTGAAGTAGCAGCCGTGCTAAGAGGGAAGAATAAACCGGATTTTACCCCCCATGTTGATAGTGGTGATTTTGTAATTTGCATTAACGCTGATAAAGTCCTTCTCACGGGCAAAAAAGAAATTAATAAGAAATATTATAGATACAGCGGATTTATGGGAGGACTAAAAGAAATAACCCTCAAAAGAATGAAGGCTAAAAAACCCGAAGAAATAATTTATCATGCAGTCAGAGGAATGCTCCCTAAGAATAGACTCAGCAAAAATATCATAAAAAAACTAAAGGTATATCCAGGTTCTAAACATCCTCACACTGCACAAAATCCACAACCTCTACAAATAGGGGGAGAGTAATGGAAGTAATATTTGCCTCAGGTAAAAGAAAAACCTCATCTGCTACTGTTTGGCTTACTCCGGGAAAAGGGGAAATCTACGTAAACAAAAGACCATTAAAAAAGTACTTTGAAAGAGAATCTTTCATATATGACATCTTGAAACCATTGGAGATTGCAAACCTTAGGGATAAATTCAATATAAAGGTTTCTGTAAAGGGTGGTGGAAAATCCGGTCAGGCAGGTGCTGTAAGGCTTGGCATTGCAAAGGCACTTGTTAAATTTGATTCCAATCTTAGGAAACTTTTGAAAGATGCAGGTTTTTTAACTCGTGACCCAAGAATGGTAGAAAGGAAAAAATACGGTAGACCAAAGGCAAGAAAGAGATTCCAATTCTCAAAGAGATAAGGAGGATAGATTGGCTTTAATCACAATAAAAGACCTTCTCGAAGCAAGAATTCACTTTGGACACAAGAAATCTAGATGGAATCCAGCAATGGAACCCTATATTTATGGAGAGAAAAGGGGTGTACATATAATAGATATTAGAAAAACAATGCATCTTCTAAATGATGCCTATTTCTTCGCGAGGGATGCATCTGCTGAAGGGAAAAAATTTATCCTTGTAGGTACTAAAAAACAGGCTTCCGAAATAATAGAAGAAGCAGCAAAGAAGACAGAATCCTTTTATGTAAACCAGCGATGGCTTGGTGGCACACTTACAAATTTTAACACAATTAAAAAAAGTATTGATAAGTACAATGAACTGGAAAAGATGTTTTCTATGCAAAGTTTTCAGAACTACACAAAAAAAGAAATAATAATGATGAAAAGAAAGATGGAAAAGATGAAAAAATACTTTGAGGGAATAAAGGATATGAAGGAACTTCCTGACATAATGTATATTATTGACATAAAAAAAGAGATAAATGCCGTTAGGGAAGCTAATCTAACTAATATTCCAGTAATTGGGGTTGTTGACACCAATAGTAATCCAACAATGGTTACTTACCCTATCCCTGCAAATGATGATGCTATCGAGTCTATTCAACTAATTACAAATGTTATATCGACAGCAATTGCTGAAGGGAAAAAATTATATATAGACAGAGCAAAAAAATCAAAGGTAGAGAAGAAAGAACCACCGAAAAAGAAGGAGAAAAAGAATGAAAGTTGATATGGATCTTATAAAAGAATTAAGAGCCAGGACAGGAGCCGGTGTATTGGATTGTAAAAATGCACTTATTGAATCCAATGGAGATATTGAAACTGCCATAGAAATTTTAAGGAAAAAAGGTATCGCTAAGGCTGCAAAAAAGATAGGAAGAATCACAAAGGAAGGAGTCGTTGAGGCATATATACACCCAGGCAATAGAATCGGAGTTTTAATTGAACTTAACTGTGAAACGGATTTTGTTGCAAGAACGCCTGAATTTATAAAATTCGCAAAAGATATAGCAATGCAAATCGCGGCTCTTGCACCTATTGCAATTAAAAGAGAAGATGTGCCAAAAGATATCATCGAGAAAGAAAAAATGATCTACAGGGAACAGTTAAAAAATTCTGGTAAGCCAGAAAACATTATTGAAAAAATAATTGCTAGTAAGCTTGATAAATTCCTTCAAGAGAACTCCCTTTATGAACAACCATTTTTTAAAGATAGCAAAAAAACAATAGAGGATTATCTGAAAGAAAACATTGCGAAATTCGGTGAAAACATCACAATAAAAAGATTTGTGAGGTTCGAACTTGGCGAGTGATCGAAAAAGTGATACCATACTTCTAAAATTGAGTGGGGAGGCCTTCTCGTCGGATGGGAAGGCCATTTCTCAAACTGGTCTGCACTATATTGTGAATGAAATTATCCCTGTTATTAATTTAGGAATAAAAGTAGGTGTAGTTGTTGGTGGTGGTAATATTATAAGGGGGGGGAAATCCTTCGAATACAGGAGAGAATACCTCGATTATGCTGGCATGATCGCTACTATAGTAAATGGCATTATTCTGAAAGAGGCGTTCATAGCAGAGGGAATAAACGCACACCATTTTTCAGGTATACCAATTGAAGGCTTTATTGAAAATTTCACAGGCGAAAAGAAAAGCTATCCTGTGCTCATCTTTTCTGGAGGAACTGGGAGACCGTTCTTTACAACCGATACAGCAGCAGTTCTCAGGGCTCTACAAATGAAAGCAGATTTGCTAATAAAGGGAACAAAAGTGGATGGTATATTTAATAAAAATCCGGAAGAACATGCCGACGCAAAATTTTTCAAAAATATAACGTATGAGGAGGCGATCGAGAAAAAATTAGGGATAATGGATCTATCTGCTTTCTCTCTTGCTATGAATTTCAGAATCCCTATAAAGGTTATCAACTTCTTCAAAAAAGGAAATTTCTTAAAATCCATCACAGATGACTCCATAGGTACAACCGTTAAGTAAGGGGGTACTAATGCTTGATGCAATTAACAAAGATGCTCGGGAAAGAATGCAAAAGGCAGTAGATGTTCTCGAAGAAGAGCTGGCAGGGATAAGAACTGGCAGAGCTACTCCTTCTCTCCTGCAGAATTTGAGAGTTGAATATTACGGCTCAAAAGTTCCTCTAAATCAAGTAGCATCAATCACAGCACCTGAACCAAATCTTCTTATCGTTCACCCCTGGGATCAGGGCTCAATTGAAGGAATTGAAAAGGCTATTATGTCATCCAATCTTGGATTAAATCCGATAAAGGAAACAAATCTATTAAGGATTCCCATTCCTCCGTTAACTGAAGAAAGAAGAGTTGAACTGACAAAACTCGTAAAAAAACTCGGGGAGGAAACAAAAATTGCAATCAGGAACATTAGAAGAGAAATTAAAGACAAAGTGAAAAAAATGAAGAATAATGGTGATATTTCAGAGGATGAGGAACTGAGATTTGAAAAAACACTTCAAGAGGTAACCGACAAATTCGTTGAAAAAGTAGAGGTTATACTAACCAAAAAAGAAGAAGAAATAATGAATGATTAAGATCCCTCAACATCTCGCGATAATTATGGACGGCAACGGAAGGTGGGCAAAAAAGAGAAATCTCCCACGGGCATATGGACATAGAGCTGGTGTAAGGGCAGTAAGGAGAATCATTGAGGCCTGTCTTGATCTTGGGATAAAATATCTTACACTTTATACTTTCTCTACTGAAAATTGGTCCAGGCCCAGAAAAGAGATTGATTCGCTTATGAGGCTATTTAGCAAAACTATAAAAAAAGAAGTCAAGAATCTAAAAGAAAAAAAAGTAAGGGTTCATTTTATTGGTAGGACTGATTCCTTACCTGAAGACGTAAAAAACCATATAAAATGGGTTCAGGATGAAACAAGAGGGTATAAGAGGCTCCATCTTATAATAGCAATGAACTACAGTGGTAGATCTGAAATAATAGATGGAGTTAACAAGGCTATCGAGGCAGGTAAAAAGGTTGACGAAGAGTCATTCAAAGATTTCTTATACCTACCTGATCTACCTGATCCAGATCTGTTAATAAGAACAAGTAATGAATACAGGATTTCCAATTTTCTATTATACCAGATTGCATATTCCGAATTGTACATCACGCCAACATTGTGGCCCGATTTTAATAAAAAAGAACTTTTAAAGGCAATAAAAGAATTTTCAACAAGGGAGCGAAGATTCGGGGGAATAGAGTAAATCTTTTCTATAGAGTAACAACTTCTTTTCTATTCATTCCAGCTCTTATATATATAGCCTGGGCGGGAGGGGTATATTATCTTGTTTTAATGGAATTGGGAATTTTCTTGGGCACCTATGAGTTTTTTGACATCTTAAGGGAAAAAGGGTTAAGACCCTATAAAACTCTCGGTATTATTGCCGCCCTTACACTTGGACTAAATGCATATTTTCAATCCCATGTCTTCACTGTTTTAACCCCCGCAGCTCTTCTATTTATTGTCTCAGTTGCAGAACTATTCAGAAAAGAACAGCGGGAGGCAATATTTCATATATCCTCAACGATCTTTGGTGTAATATATGTAGGATGGATGCTCAGTCATCTCATACTACTGAACAATATGCCAAGTGTTTTACCTCTAAAAGATTACTATAACATCTTTCATATCAGAATTAAACTTAGCACAAGCTTCGCTCTACTTCCTTTTGTTTTAACATGGACAAACGACAGTATGGCGTACTTTATAGGCAAGAGGTTTGGAAGACACAGCTTCTTCTCAAGGATTTCACCAAAAAAGACATGGGAGGGTGTTATCGGAGGGGGATTGAGTTCTGTAATTGCCGCTTTCCTCTATCAGCAGTTCTATGCCTCATACCTCTCCTGGTTTGACTGTGTAGCCCTCGGTGTCCTCGTGGCATACATTGCTCCTTTAGGTGATCTTGTAGAATCAATGATAAAGAGGGATGTCAAGTTAAAAGATTCCTCTGGTATAATTCCAGGGCATGGAGGATTCCTTGATAGATTTGATAGTATTTTATTTACGGCACCACTAATTTATTATTATTTAAGGTTTTTTGCAGCAAGATGAAAAGAATAACAATTCTTGGTTCTACAGGTTCGATTGGGAAAAATACACTTGACGTAATAAGACATCAGTCACAACTCACTGTGAGGGCGCTTGCCTGTTACTCAAACATTGATGCACTAATCTTACAGGCTGAAACTTTCCACCCTGATTATCTCTGCATAATCAATAAAAATAAATATAAAGAGTTGAAGGAAAAAGTAGGTAATAAATACAATATTCTTATAGGATACGAAGGGTGCGAAGAACTGGCAATGGATAAAAAAACAGATATAGTTGTTGTATCAACTGTGGGTTCAAAAATTGTAAAGGCATTTATAAAAGCAATTGAATCAGGTAAAAGAATTGCCATAGCAAATAAGGAATCACTCGTTGCCTACGGCTACATACTTACCGATCTCATAAAGAAAAATTCTGATAGAATAATACCTGTTGACTCAGAGCATTCGGCAATTTATCAATGTCTTCTTGGCAATAGAAGAAGAGATCTAAAAAGAATTATCTTAACTGCATCTGGAGGACCCTTTAGAAACAGGGACGATCTTAACAATATAACCATAGAGGATGCATTGAAACACCCAAACTGGATTATGGGGAAAAAAATAACCATTGATTCAGCCACACTCTTTAATAAGGGACTTGAGGTTAATGAGGCACACACATTATTCGGTATAAGTCCAGAAGAAATTGAGGTCCTTATCCATCATCAATCGATTATTCATTCCATGGTTGAATATAAAGATGGTAGTATTATTGCACAGATGTCCCTCCCTGATATGAGAATACCTATTCAATACGCCCTTTCTTTCCCAAAAAGATGGCAAGGGATAGTAAAAAGCATAGATTTTGATGATATCAAGGAATTAACCTTTGATAAACCTGACTTTAAAAAATTCCCTCTTCTGAAAATTGCTCTTAGAGCTATGCGGACTGGTGGAACAATGCCCGCTGTCATCAGTAGGGCAGACGAACTGGCTGTGAATGCCTTTCTTGAAGGCAAAATAAAATTTTTGGATATTGTTTCAATTATACAGAAGACATTTGCGGAACATAAAGTAATTACTGATCCGTCCATTAAAGACATAGAGAATGCAGAATCCTGGGCTTCTGAAAATGCTAGGAGGCTAATAGAAAAATGTTAATTATCTCTATCATAATAGCAGTGATCTTTCTGGGAATACTTGTTTTTTTACATGAATACGCACATTTTATCATCGCAAAAAAATCTGGTATTAAAGTTCCAATCTTTTCCATTGGGTTTGGCCCACCAATTTACAAAAAGCAAGTGGGTGAAACTGAATATAGAATATGTGCAATACCCTTTGGGGGATATGTAAAATTAAGCGGAATGGAACCAAATGAATTAAAAGGCGAGGATTATGAGTTCTATTCGAAAAAACCGCTTATTAGAATACTCGTACTTATTGGGGGACCATTTGCCAATATCTTTACTGGGTTTCTTATCTATCTTTTTGTTATATGGTTTGCAGGCATTGATACCCCACGGACAACAATGGTGGAGCCAACGAGCAAATCTGTTTTCGAGAAAGGGGACAAAATATTAGAATTAAATAATGAAACAATAAAAGATTGGTTCGATATTGAGAAATATACACAAGATAGTAACACAGTCGTCATAAAAAGGGGCACGGAGAGAAAAAAACTGAGAGTCAGCAAAAGCGTAATGGACAGCTTGCTTCCTCTTTTTCCCCCTGTAATTGGGGGGGTTGAAAAGGAAGGACCTGCATATAAGCTTGGTTTGAATAAAGGAGACACGATACTGAGTATCAACGGCAGAAATATTCATTACTGGGAAGATATGAGAAGTATCATATCTTCTTCCCCCGGGGAATCACTTATCATCACCTATAAATCCAGAGGGGAAATAAAAAAAGGAGTTATCATTCCAACCAAAACAAAGATGATGCAAGGAGACTCTATCATTACAATAGGGATAATAGGGGTGTTAACACCATTTAAAAGCAAGAGAATTTCTCTACCCAGTAGCCTTAAGTTTGCATCTCTACAGTTTATAGACACCTCCACAAAGATATTCAGGGTTTTTGGATTACTTGCTCGAAGAAAGGTCTCCCCAAGAGAACTCGGTGGTCCACTTTCTATTGTGTATCTTACAAAGAAAAGCTTGAACTGGGGCTGGAAAAATCTTTTTTTCTTCCTGGCGTACATAACCATTAACCTCGGCATTATTAACCTCATACCTATACCTCCCCTGGATGGGTCCCACGCACTGCTCGGGCTTATAGAGATGATTACAAGAAAAAAACCAAATCAAAAATGGTTAAACTCTTTGGAGGCCATTGGATTCTTTATATTAATATTTATTATGCTTTATGTTACAATGAATGATATCTTAAGATTTTTATTCCATAACGTTTGATACATACAAAAGAATTGTTTTTCCAACAAGTTCACCTCAGTTTTTTGCTACTCTTTTTTTCTATATTGACCTCTACCTTTGTTTTCTCTCACGATTCACAAATCACAAATCACGGTCTTTTTATGACTTCCGCATTTTCTATACCTTGTTTTATGTGACATCTATAATAGTAAAATTTCGGACATCTAAATAGTAATTACAATCCTCTCATTCCCCCTTGACAAATTCAAAATTCTTTTTATAATTAAGTAAACAAACGTTTACAAAGGAGGTAACTATGCATACGAGAGAAAAGATATTGAGACTTCTGAGAGAGTATATAGCGGAGAAGGGTTATCCTCCCAGCATAAGAGAGCTCGCAAAATCACTTGGTTTCAAAAGTACAAAGGCAGTAAAGGTTCATCTGGATAGACTCTCCGAGATGGGTCTCATTAGAAAAATGCCTCATAAAGCAAGGGGTATTGAACTTGTGGAAAAGGGCTTCCCTATTATTGGTCGTGTCCCTGCAGGCAACCCAGTTCTTATGTATGAGAATGTTGAGGGTTATTTTGACCTTTCCCAATGGAATAATTGCTATCTTTTGAAGGTTGAGGGTGATAGTATGATAGGTGCATATATAAGGGATGGTGATATGGTTGCTGTAACACCTACAAAGATAGTTGATGATGGTGATATTATCGTGGCAAGGGTTAATGATGAGGTAACTGTAAAAAGAATAAAAAAAATGGGAAATAAATATATACTGAAGCCTGAGAATGAGAGGTATAAGATTATAGAAAAACCCTTTGAGATAGTAGGTAAGGTTATTGGACTGATAAGGAAAGAGATATGATTCTTCTCTGTGATATCGATGCATTCTTTGCCTCAGTGGAGGCTATCAAGAATCCATCTCTAAGGGGAAAACCTATTATTGTAGGAGGTGATACAAAGAGAGGAGTAGCTGCTACTGCATCCTATGAAGCAAGGAGATACGGAATCCATTCTGGTATGCCGCTTTATCTTGCAAGAAAATTGTGTCCCCATTGTATATTTCTGAGGGGTAATTTCGCGGATTATGAAAAATTTTCTGATAAGTTCTTTAAGGTGCTTGAGAGATTCTCACCTTCCATTGAAAGGGCATCCCTGGACGAGGCATATCTGGATATTTCTGGCACGGAAAGACTCTTTGGTCCACCCCTCAAACTCGGCAGTAAAATAAAATATACAATAAAGAAAGACACAGGACTTAATGTAACCATAGGTATTGGTATATCAAAGCTAGTAGCAAAGCTGGCTGCATCTACCGTTAAACCTGATGGGCTTATATACATACCCCGCGAAAAAACATCTGAGTTCCTCAAGTATTTTCCCCTTAAAGAGACGAAATGGCTGGGAAGTATAAATATAGATAGACTTCAAAATATGGGAATAAATACTGTTGGGGAGATGCTCTCTCTTTCACCGTCTATTTTATCAAATCTCCTTGACAGGAATGGTCTAAAATGGCTTGGATTATTAAAAGATGGAGGTATTACTACAGTAAGCAAGAGAAAATCATACAGCAGAGAAACAACCCTCTATGAGAATACTGCGGACAGGAATTTTATCCTTTCGATTCTCTTCTACCTTGTGGAAAGGGCAGTCTCTGCAATGAGAAGTGATGGCTATCTTACAACAAAGGTCTCGGTAAAACTGAGGTTTTCTGACTTCAAGACAATAACAAGGGGAAAATCCGTAATAGCTACAGATATATCTGCTGAAATTTTCAAGTTATGTGTTGAACTCTTAGATGGATTGATAGACAGATATGTACGACTCATAGGTGTAAAACTCGAAGGAATTATTCCTCACCGACCATTATTTGAGGACCAAAAAATGGAGCGACTGGAAAACAGCGTTAAAAAGATAAGGGAGAAATATGGATTCACCTCCATCCAGCCATTGAAGGTTATGGAAATGAATCCTATGTATAAAAAGAGAAAAAATGAGTATATACTACGTACCCCTTCGTGTTCACACTAATTATGGAATAGGTGGTTCGGGATTTAAAGAGTACAGTACAAGACTGCTTTCACTGGGGATACCCGGGATGGGCTGTGTTGATAGTACATTCTACGGTGCTGGAGAGTTCTTTACTATATTCTCAAATATGGGGCTTAAACCCATTATAGGCACTGAAATATCTATCCCCTTCAAGATGTTAATCCTTGTAAAAAGCAGCGAAGGTTTCAAAAATTATTCAAGGATTCTATCAAAACCACTAAGTGATAGCGAAATACTTAATTTCACATCAGGGCTTATTTTTATTTTATTTGACAAGGATACATACGATAGATTCTCGCAATTTACAGGGGATATTTATTATGGTATTGAAAAGGAGAATACATTTATACCCTGGGGGGTAAAGCCAGTGGCAGTACCGAGGGTCTTCTATGCAGAGAGGGGTGGGGAGAGGGTATCTTCTCTTCTATATGCAATAAGAAACAGAAAGATATACAGGTTGCTAAATTTTGACAAGGCATATATAAAAGGTTCAGAAGAGATGAGGAATTTCCCTGCTGAGGCATTGAAAAATACTATAGAAATATACGAAAGGGTAAATTTCACTCCCTTTTCTGAAACATTCTATCTCCCCCATTCTGAAGATAGCTTTCTCACCGAGCTTATAAGCACAAAGGGCATCAACAGTGAGGAAAGAAAAAGGCTGAGAACGGAGATAGAGATAATAAGAGAGAAAAAACTCGAGGGGTATTTTTATGTTATCAAGGAGATAAATGATTTTGCAAAGAAAAAAGGAATTATGATAAATGTAAGGGGTTCAGGAGCAGCCTCTTTCATCCTATATCTTATGGGTGTATCCCATATAAATCCCGTTGCTTTCAAACTGCCCTTTGAGAGGTTTCTGAATAGGGGAAGAAAGGACCTTCCGGATGTAGATATAGATGTGGATTTCAGAAGGAGGGAGGAGGTCTTTCAATTCATAAGAAATAGATTTGGTTTTGGTAATACAGGATATGTATCGGTTGTTAATAGATTTGAATACAGAAGTGCAATAAGGGAAATTTCGAGGGCATTTGGTATCCCCCCATCCCGTATAGAAGAGGCAAAACGCTCTGGCGAATATGAGGATATAAAAAGATGGACTGAGAGAATCATCGGAACCCCATCATATATATCACAACACCCTGCTGGTATAGTAATAACACCAGGTCCTCTCATAAATTATATACCAATAAAAGGTGAATTGGTCCAGGGGGACAAGGAACTTGTAGAGAAAATGGGGCTTCTTAAAATGGACATACTCGGGGTAAGAGGATTTAATGGCATCGTAGTTCTTAATCCTGAATCCTTTGAGAACAAAGAGGTATTCCGCTTGATCGGTGAGGGAAAAACTATAGGCTGTTTCCAGATAGAAAGTCCTATAATGAGGCAGATATTAAGGGATATGAAGCCAGAAACCATTGGTGATATAGGCATTGCCCTCGCTGTAATAAGGCCAGGGGCAAAGGAAGGGGGATACAGGGATATTTTTTTAAGAAGATTAAGAGGGATAGACGAGATTTATTTCCCTGATGAATCTTTAAAGGAGATACTAAATGATACCCTGGGTGTATTTATATTCCAGGAGCAGGTGATGGAGGCATTAAGGAGATATGCAGGCTTTACAATGGAAGAGGCAGAAGAGTTCAGAAGAATATTAACAAAGGAAAGGGGAAGCAGTAACATAGAGAGGATCAAGGCATTATTTTATGATCGATCAGAAAAACTCGGAAGGAGCAAAATCTCAGAGGTCTGGGGAGAGATAGAAAAATTTGTCAGGTATGGGTTCAACAAGGCACATAGTATGAGCTATGGCTATCTTGCATATCTTTCTATGTATTCAAAAGTCCAGAGGCCACTGGAATTCTTCAAGGGAATCCTCAATGCTGAAGGTGGATATTACCCAACCTTTGCCTATGTGGATGAGGCAAGAAGATGGGGAGTCAATATTCTTCTTCCAGATGTAAACAGAAGCAATAGAAACACAGAGATAGAAAATGGAAGCTTGAGAATAGGTCTTAAATTTATTCATTATCTTTCACAGAAAACTATAAACAGAATAATTCAGATGAGACCCTTCAGGAGTGAATTTGATTTCTTCACAAGGGTGAGACCCTCTGTAAAAGAAGGAGAATATATCGTAAAATCAGGTAGTCTTGATTCATTTGGGACCCCAAGGAGGGAATTGTTCTCAATTCTGTATACAGGGAAAAGGGTAACATCAAACCATCTGAAAAAGGAAGAATGGGTTAAGCAGGAGGTGGATGCAATGGGATTTTCAAGCTGCCATCCTCTTAGTATTATTGAAAGAAACATAAGAATCTCTGACATTGATGATCTTTATGATGGAGAAACAGTAGAAATTATGGGCAGGGTGATTGGATTAAGAGGAACATATACAAAGAATGGTGATAGAATGGCTTTTGCTACCCTTGATGATGAAACAGGCATTCTGGAATGTATATTCTTCCCCAATGCCTATAAAAGAGCCAATTTTTCCATAGGTGATATAGTCAAAATAAAGGGAAGAAAAACTCAAACAGGGATGCAGGTAGAACCGATAAAAACCGGCGTCTTTTATTAATGCTAAAGTGATCGTTTCCACACAGTGATAATCTTCCTCTTTTTCTTTGATCTCCTGTATTATTCTCCTTTACCCTGTTCTATGTGAAATTGTCTAATAATAACTTACACTTGATGTTTGGGTTGACGTTCTTTCTTAATTTGTTAAATTATCAAAAAATATATGGAAAAGAAAGAAAAATTCGAAAGATGGGTAAAAGAAGGAAAAATAATAAAGGAACAAATAAAAAAGATTAAACACAGAATAGTAGTCTTTAGTGGAAAGGGCGGGGTTGGGAAAACAACTGTTAGTGTTAATCTATCTTACGGTCTTGTTATGAGGGGTTTTGCCACTGGAATCCTTGATGCTGATATAACTGGCCCCAATGTACCTAAAATGGTCGGAGTTTCAAAATCACCAAAGGTTGACAAGTATAAACTGATGATTCCCGTGAAAAAAGATGGGCTTTATGTCATTTCAATTGGTATGCTCATTACAGAGGATACACCTATTATCTGGAGAGGTCCTCTGAGATCAAAGGCAATCTCACAATTTTTGAGAGATGTGAACTGGGGAGAATTAGACTTTTTAATTGCAGATCTGCCTCCGGGAACAGGGGATGAGGTTTTAACTATTGCTCAGAGGATGGAGCCTGATTTAGCAGTCGTTGTTACAACACCTCAAGAGGTATCTGTACTCGATTGTAGAAGGGCTATAGCACTAGCAAAAAAGATGAAGACCAGGTACATTGGTGTAATTGAGAATATGTCAGGGTTAAGATGCCCAAAATGTGGAGCAGAAATTGAAATATTTGGAAGTGGTGGAGGAATGAAACTTGCCGGAGAGATGGGCGTTGGATTTCTGGGAAAAATTCCCATCGAAGTTGCAACAAGGAAATCCAGTGATGAGGGGAAACCCATTGTACTTTCAAATAAGGATTCCGATGTTTCCAAGGCAATTTTTTTAATAATAGATAAAATAGTCACTATGTTTTATTGATTCATCCCTATATCTACTGAACCATCATCCTGGGACCGACATTTTTAAATTTACCTCTAAATTTATCTTCCTTCATCATTAGATATGAATCCAGATCAAAAAATGTGAATCCACCTACACCTGTTGCAAAATGGACACTTTGATTTATCCCAATACTTGATTCACCCATACTTCCTATCATTAAACCAATGTTAGCTGTTTTTGACATTTCAACTATAGCAAGTGCATCTGAAATACCTGTTTTCATAAGTTTTATGTTAATAAAATCCACTGCCTCTTCCTCGATCACCCTGAGGGCATCATACTTCGTGTGGACAGATTCATCTGCGGCAACGGGATAATGAGAGTGAAATCTTACTAACCTGAGCCCATCAATGTCATTAGCGGCTACAGGCTGCTCAAAAAGTGCCACATTCACTCCATTCTTATAGACTGAATCAATAAATTGCAATGCTTCTTTTGGGGTATACCCGGTATTTGCGTCGATTATATAGGATACCCCTTTAGTTGCCTCTGCTATTGCAATTATTTTTTCTATATCTTCCTTAAGATTCTCACCAACCTTTACCTTTATTATCTTGAATCCTTCATTAAATATTTCCTTTGCATCGCTTACCATCTCTTCAAAAGTCCCTATTGATACAGTTTTATCTGTCTCAATCTCTGTTTCTGAGCCTCCAAGCAATTGATAAACAGGAATAGTTATTTCTTCGCTGAGTGCGTCTAGCACCGCAAACTGGATGGCAGCCTTCATACTTGGAAATGCCTTTAGCGCATCCAATATATCAAATATCTGACGGTATTTCTTAGCATCTTTTTTTATAATGGATTGTTTAACAAAATCTTCAAGATGGATAAGGGTTTCAGACCTCTCACCATTTACTCTGAAGGAGGGAGATGCCTCTCCAAATCCTTTTGCTCCACTCTCAAGAATAACACTCACCTCAATGTTCACTACTGATTTAGAAATATTATGGGCTATATGAAAGGGCTTGATGTATTCATACTTCTTTTCCTTCAAAATAACATCTACTATCTTTGACATTTTTATCCCTCCTGTTTATTTATTTATCCACCACTCCACTCCCCCAAATCTAAAATTTCGAAGCTGCTTGAATCTGTCAAATATGCGCAAAATCCTGGATTATTATCATAAATCGGATACCCATTTTAGTGACCTTTTTACTGCCTTTTTCCATTTTTGGTAGAGTATTTCGCTTTTTTGGGAATCCATAGAAGGTGCAAATACCCTCTCTATAGGGTTCAAATCTTTGACACAATCAAAACTCCAAAAACCTGTTGAGAGACCTGCCATCTCTGCTACACCAAGACTTGTAGATTCTATATTTTCTGCCCTTTCAATTCTCATATTAAGAATATCTGCTTGAAGTTGCATAAGAAAATCATTCTTTGACGCTCCTCCATCCACCCTCAAGGCGTGAACTTTCCTTTTAGTTATTAACTTTATCTCTTCGATCACATCTCTCGCTTGAAATGCAATACTCTCCAGTGCTGCTCTCACAATATGTTCCCTCTTGGTAGACCGCGTTAGCCCTATTATCAATCCCCTTGCATCACTGTCCCAGTATGGTGCTCCAAGTCCTGTAAGTGCTGGTACAAAATAAATATCCCCATTTGAATACACACTATTTGCAAGTTTTCCTGATTCTTCTATTGTCTGTATTATCCCCAGATTGTCCTTCAACCACTGCAAAATAGAACCAGCACTAAAAACGCTTCCTTCAATAGCATAGGTAGCCTTTCCCTCAATACAAAATGCAATTGTATTTATCAAATTTTTTGTTTCAGGTTTTTCTTTTCCCGTTGAGGCAACAACAAAAAGTCCTGTGCCATACGTATTCTTTACAATTTCGCCATTCCATCCACCCTGCGCAAATAACGCAGCCTGCTGGTCACCAAGAATCCCCGTAATGGGGATTGTTTTCCCTGTTATCCCTGGGTTTGTATAGCCAAAGAGGGTATTACTATCCTTTACTTCAGGAAGGAGATATGCTGGAATATTAAAAATTCTCAATAATTCTTCGTCATACTTGAGAGTATTTATATTGAATAGCATCGTTCGTGAGGCATTACTTGAATCAGTAGAATGCGCCTTCCCTCGTGTAAGATTCCACAATAACCACGTATCCACCGTACCAAATAAAGCATCCCCCTTTATCACTGTCTTCTTTACATCTTCAACATTCTCAATAAGCCATTTTATCTTAGTCGCAGAAAAATATGGATCAAGGAAAAGCCCTGTTTTTTCCTTTATAATCTTCCTGTACGGATAGAGTGATTTGCATATTTCAGCTGTCCTCCTACATTGCCAGACAATTGCATTGTAAAGAGGCTTTCCTGTTTTTCTATCCCAAAGAATTGTTGTCTCTCTCTGATTTGTTATGCCTATTGCATTAACATTCTCAGGACCACCGACATCCTCGATAACCTTAACCAAAGCCATCTTTGTGGTTCTCCATATATCCAGAGGATCCTGCTCAACCCATCCTGGTTTGGGATAGATCGATGAAAACTCGTAATAAAAACTTGAGGCTATCCTACCTTCCTTCGAAAAAGCAACTGCTCTATTACCTGTTGTGCCTGCATCGATAGCAATAATATATTTTCTCATTTTATCTCAAATATTTAAGTAACTCTTTAAAGGTCTCCTCACGAGAGTCAGAAGAAAAGAATTCGTGTTCTCCATTAAACAAAATAATCCTATTCAGATTGGCATTCTCTCCAATTGCCTTAAGGGAAATGATAGTATCCCTGAGCGATGTAAAAACAAAATAATCTCCTTTTACACTTATTTTCTTTTGATATGTTACTACCTCAGAAACAAATGGAAAAGAGACAAATGTGGGAATATAGCCCCAATCCTTATCTGTAACCAATTTACCAACCTCTTCCCTTACGTAATCTATATGCTGAATCCTGAGTTTAATATGCTTAAGTAGGGGAAGCATATTTATCGCTTTTGTCCTCAGTTTTTCTCCATAAATGCCCCACCAGGGAGAAAGATAAACAACTCTCCTTGCTCCCTTTACAAAATTTGCCACAAGCCCTCCAAGACTATGACCTATTAGTAGAAAATCCCCAAGTGCCTCCGCGTATTTATTTACGGGGTCAATATATTCTTTCTTGAAATCCCTTATATCTGTTTTTAGTTCTGCAAAATGAACCCTGAAGCTATTTTCCCTCAATCTATTTACGAACCACTTGATATTATCACCGCTATACCTATTTCCCAATCCTCCAATAAAAAGAATATCCTCCCCTTTATTTTCTGTTTTATAGAATTTTACATCCTCCATGTATCCTCCTTTTTCTATAAATTTTACAAGCTGTTAAAAAAATGTAAATAGAAAAATTGTATACTTGATAAGATCAGCTAATTTAATATAATCAAACAATTAAATTTTATAATTGATAGGAGGTTAAAAAATGTGGAAAAAGGGGATTCAGGTGTTTCTTGTTTTCCTAATTTTATCAGGTGCTATGTTCCCACTTATGCTATGGGCTTACGGACAGGGGAATATTACCACCTGGACGACAGGAATTATTTTCTTTATATTGTCTATTTTCTTTTTGATTAACGCTAAAGGTGACGATACAAGGTCAATATTCTCAGGCTTATTTGGGGGTTATTTTACCTGGGCGTTCACGGGTGAAATAATGGTTCACCTTGGTTTTCTCCCAATTGATCAGTGGATTTCAATACCATTCCTGATTATCTTTACGCTTTTTACCATATTTATTATTAAAAATAATAGTACAACATCAGGCATACAATTTTTCATTGGTCATTTCAATATTATATGGCTTCTACATGTAGTAATGATGACAGAATATCACTTTGGTTCTAAAAAAGCTATCTCTACATTTTGGACTGCAGGAATATTTTTATTATTATTTATTTACTCTTTGTACAGAATGAAAAAATCCAGAACAAAAAAGGAGGGATACGCAACAGGTGTTACAACCCTCTACACATTCTGGACTGTGGTTGAATTTGTCATAGGATGGTTTTGAGCTCACTTTAAGGAGAAAACGTTTCAGCGATATTTCGGGCAATAAATTCTTCTGCTTCTTTTGAAAATCTATCCCAGGTAAAATTCTCAGCCCATTGTCTTGCATATATGCCCATTCTTTCAGCTAATTTTCTGTCTCCAATTATCTTTAAGATTTGATCTGCAAGCTGACCGAAATTTCCAAATGGATATGTAAAACCTGTTCTACCATTAATTACCGTTTCCCTCAGACCAGGGCTATCAGGAACAATTGAAGGAGTACCAGATGCCTGTGCCTCCATACTTGTTAGACCCCACCCTTCTTTTGGGGACGTATTCACACATGCCCATGCTCTTTTTAAGATTTCGGCCTTTTTCTTCTCAGGGACAAAACCTGTAAATGTCAAAATATCTGTAATTCCCGACTTTTCTGCTATTTTCTCCAATCTTTCCAGGTCATCTCCTCCACCTATAATCATTGCAGAAAATTTTTTACCCCTGGATTTCAATAACCCAATAGCATTAATAAAAACCTCAAATTTCTTGTATTTTTTTAACCTACCCAAACCCACAATTAAAGGTATTCGGGATTTTTCACCCGGTTCGTATCTTTTTAAGTCAACGCCATTATAGATCACATTAATATTTTCCTGTGGCAATCCCATACGTATGAGTTCTTCCTTTGTACTTTCTGAGACACTTATAAAGGGGACATCATTATAAAAATGGGGCACTAATCTCTCGGTAAGGTAAACATAAAAACCAAAAATTGGATTTGTCTCTCTAAAAATCACATTTCCAAAGAGATGATGAATTATAGCCAGCCTTTTCTTTTTTATATAAACTTTCCCAAAAAATGGAATTTTATTTAGATCCTCTATTACAAGATCAAAATCGAGCCTTCTATCCAATGCAGAAAATTTCCTGGGTACAAAAAAATTGAAGGTGTTTCGGGTACCAACCCTGTGAATATTTATTCCCTCAATTACAACTTCCTCCAAGCCCCCTGGAAAATTAGAACAGAGAAGATGAATCTCAAATTTATCCGACATCCTTTTGAATATTTCGAATAAATGAACTTCAGCTCCACCAGAAAGAGGATTCTTTATGTCCTGCCAGTTGATAATTAGAATTCTATACTTCTTCGTCATCCTCAACTTTTCCATCCTTCAGATGTATAATCCTCTTGCCATACTGGGCAATATATCGTTCATGGGTTACCATCACAATGGTTCTTCCCTCCTTATGTAGCTGAGAGAAAACCTCCATTATCTCATTACCCATTGTAGTATCCAGATTCCCTGTGGGTTCATCTGCAAATACAATCTCTGGATCATTTGCAAGGGCTCTTGCAATAGCAACCCTTTGTCTTTCACCTCCTGAGAGTTCTGTGGGAAGATGCTGAATCCTATGGCTCAATCCCACTTTTCTTAAAAGCTCCGTAGATTTTTTCTTCCGTTCGGAGAGAGAAACACCAGCATAAATCATCGGCAAGGATACATTATAAAGAATAGTTGCCCTGGGTAGAAGATAAAAATTCTGAAAGACAAATCCTATCTTTTTCTTTCTAATCTCGGCAAGCGCATCATCATCAAAATCGCTTACCTTTTCGCCATCAAGGTAATATATGCCCTCAGTAGGTGTATCAAGACACCCCATTATATGCATTAGTGTTGATTTGCCAGAACCGGAGGGACCCATTATTGAAGTGAATTCGCCCCTCTTTATAATAAGGTCAACTCCTCTTAGTGCATTAACCTCTGTGGTTCCAAGGAGATACTTTTTTTTAACGGATTTTAGTTTAATAAGATCACTCATATCTCAACGCCTCAACAGGGTTTAACATTGATGCTTTTCTCGCAGGATAGTAGCCAAAGAACACACCAACTATAAAAGAAAAGAAAAAACCTATAAGTATACCCCATACTGGCATTGCAAAGGGAATATTTGCAAACACTGAAACGACCTTTGCAATACCAAATCCAAATACAATACCTATAATCCCGCCAAGGAGTGAAACAATTACAGACTCAACAAGAAATTGCATTAAGATCTCTTTTTTCTTTGCACCAATAGCCTTTCTTATACCTATCTCCCTTGTCCTTTCAGTAACGGAGACAAGCATTATGTTCATAATCCCTATTCCGCCAACTATTAGTGCGACAGAGGCAATTGCAATCATAACAAGAAATATACTCCTGGTTAGTTGATTCCAGGACTTTATAAGTGCGTCTGAGGAGTTTATCGCAAAATCGTCTTCCTGATTTTCCTTCAAATGCCTTTTGTTCCTCAAAATCCATCTCACCTCCTCTGTGGCACTCTCTCTATCATCGGCAAGAATAGCAATGGTAATAGACCTCCTCGTTCCATATATTTTCTCATATGTTGTATAAGGAATAATTGCTATGTTATCCATACTTTGGCCTAACATCTGTCCCTTCTGTTCAAGCACACCAATTATAAGAAATCTTGACCCTGAAATCCTTATGTATTGACCTATGGGTTCGGTATTTGGAAAGAGGTTATCCACAACATCTTTTCCAAGAACACAAACATTCTTCCTATAGTTTATATCATCAGCAGAGAGGAATCTACCATACTCAACATCCTGCTGGTTGATTTTAGGAAGTTCATATGATGTTCCAGTTATTGTTACATCTTCTACTTTTTTATCCTTTCTTTTCAAAGTATACCTTGTATGCATTTCCGGAGCAACAAAGGAAATGGAAGTGGCAAATTCCTTTATTGCCTTGTAATCATCCAATGTAATATCCTTCCTCTTCCTCAATTTCCACCACTGCATCCTTCTTCCCATAACCCAGGGGAATTTCTGAACATAAATAACATTAGAACCCAACGAAGAAAAAGAAGAAGTAACTTTATTCTGAATGCCGGCAATAACCGAGATAACGGCAATAACCGTGGTCACACCAATAATTATCCCAAGGGTAGTAAGGATTGCCCTCAGTTTATTTGTTCTTATTGATTCGGCCGCCGACCTCAGGACTTCTGTAAGAAACCCTCTGACCATCTTTCAACTCCTTCAGGGCTTTAAATGGGCCCGTTACTATTAAGTCTCCTTCATTAATACCCTCATGAATTTCCACATATCTTTCACCCATTAGCCCTACTTTTATCTTTTTGAAATTTACTTTTCCATTATCCACTACAAAAATACCCCTTTGCTTCTTCCTTGTTACCAATGACTGAAGAGGAGCCCTGAGTGCTCCATCTTTTTTCTGAACGATAATATCACAATTTCCCGACATCCCAGGGAACAAAGGGATAGAGAGATTGGTGAATCTAATCTTTGCCTCATAGTTTACAGCACCTGTTCCACTCGTATAAATTGGCTTTGAGGCAATATTTCTTACTACACCCATAAATTGTGAATCAGGAAACGCATCAACCGAAATTCTGACACTATCACCCAATTTTAGAAGGGGAATCTCACTTTCATCAACTTGTGCAATGATTTCAATCGTGGAAAGGTCAGAAATCGTCATAAGAACAGTTCCGGGATTATTCATTGTTCCCGTTATTACATTTTCTCCTTCCTTAACGTTGACTTTTGTTACAACACCCTTGATTGGTGAAATCAGGACACATTTATCAAGTCTATGCCGGGCACTTCTCACCTGAGCCCTGCTCTGCTCCAAGCTAGCCTCAGCTACCTTGTATGAGATTTCTGCCTGTTCATACTCTTCTTTTGATATCAATTCTTTCTCAAATAACTTTTTCTTTCTTTCAAACATTAATTTTTTCTGCGAAAAACTAGCACTGTCTGAAGATAGTTTACTAAGCGCTATTTCAAGATTTGCTCTGGGATCTGTTTCATCCAATTTGGCAAGTGTATCGCCAGCATCTACTACATCTCCTTCCTCAACATACAATTTCATAAGTTTGCCCATAATATCTGAATTAATATTAACCTCTACTCTTGATGAGATATCTCCAGGCGCTGAAACAATCCTTTCTATTCTTCCCCTTTTTACCTTTTGCACCTGAACCTTAATGTTTGACCCTTGTTTTACATTTGCTACAACAATAAGCAATATAACAACAACCAAGCTAACACCAATCCATATTTTACCCTTTAACTTTAAACGTTTCATTCTTCAACCCCCATTATTCTAATATTTTTCCTACAGCTTTTTTTATGTTATAAATGGAAAGAATATACGCCTTTTTTGCATTTTCATAATTATATTGAGCATCCAGAAGGTCTGCCTCACCTGAAAGAAGTTCTATAACAGAAGCTTCACCCAATTCATATCTCTCCTTTGTGGCTGTCTCACTCTCTTCAGCTAACTTCAGCCCCTTCTTTGCAACATCTACTTGTGTTTTTGCCTCTATATAAGAATAATATGCATCTTCAACCTCCATTTCTACCTCTGCCCTCTCTTTTTTCAAACTCCACTCTGCACTGCTCAGTTTCATTTTATTTATGATTGAAGTATTTACTTTTTTAAATCCTGTAAATATATCCATAGATAAATTAATGCCAATTGAATACGAATCGTTATTATCCCATATCTCCTTTGTATCTGGAAATTGTCTCCCAGCATATCCATAACTACCACTAATGGAGAACCGCGGAAGATAATTTGAAATATCCGAAATTAACTCTGTACGGGCAGAATTTACATCTGAGTAAGCCGCAATTAAACGGGGCCTGTTTTTTTCTGATAATGCTTTAAGGGAGTCCAGTGAAGGTACTACAAAATTTAACGATGGTGAAGACAATTCAAGTGAATCGGATAAAGGAATAAGAATTGCATTTTTTAATTGAAGGATAGAACTCCTGAGATTGCTCTTCGCTTTTAAAAAGTTCAGATATGCCTGCGATTCATCTACCTCTGCTTTCAAAAGGTCTGCTTTTGAAGCAGACCCAAGTTTGAACATCTCTTTTATCTTATCAAGGTTTTCCTTTGCCTTGTTCCATCGCTTCTCACTTACTAATCTTAACCTCTTCAGTGTATAGGCATTGAGATAGTATTGTATAATTTGGAATATGGTATTATTAACACCCTCAAGGTAGTTTGAAAAGGCAAAAGTATTCTTGAAATGGGCATTAACCCCGTTTAAGAACGTGTATGGAGATAAAGACTGCGAAAGTGTAAAATTCGCGAAATAATTCTCATATCCCCCTGGATAAGATTTTGTACGTCCTCCCGTTGATGTAATACTTGGGAGTAAAGATGAATAATTATAAGAGTTAGTCTTTTTACTTATTTCCAGATTGTATTTAAGCATTTTGATATCTGGAGAATACTCTAATCCTCTTTCAATGGCACTATTTAATGTCAAGGTATAACATAAAAGTAATGCTATCATCCTCTCCTCCCTGGAAGAAGCATTCTTATTATAATCAGGATTACGAATGTTAGAATAGAGACGATAGCTGATTTCTTCTTTGAAAGCCCTGCAATATCTGAAATCCCAAACGCGATGAGGGTATAGATCCATATATTAAATATATCCATTGAGTTAACAAGAATTGCCAACCTTCGGTTATGCACACTTAAAAAGAGGTCCAATCCAGTCTTGAGCCTTAAAGCCTCCAAAGAATTTATATTACTTACTCCTCTAATTAAAACAACTATCAGGCTCAAGATACTCTTCAAAGCACCAATAAGTGAGGTATATGCAATAAGATCAAGAGATTTCAAAAAATTGATTTTACCACCAAAAAGAGCAGTTGTGCCCCAGAGAACCAATGCGCTTATAAGCCAGAAAAAAAAGGTCACAACAAAAATACTGAGTGAATTAATATACCTCAGTCTTTCGATAAAACTCTTATCGACATTTCTTCCAAAGGATGCCATACGCTCCATCATTATTCTTGAAGTAGCTGGAAACATTAATAGGTAACTACCTATTACAATTATAACAACAATAAAAAAGGGTATCCACCAATCATCCTTCTCTTTGATATGCTTAAAACATCTTCCTGGATTTAGAAATATATCTATCGAAGCCATAAAACCTCCTTTATAATCAATACCATTTTTAGAAACAAATATTCAATAATATAACAAAATTTAAATTAGAATGTTACAAAATTCTCATAAGAAAGGGTGGGTTGCCCCCACCCTTAATTATTCTTCTGATTCCTCTAAAATGATCGCTTCTGTCGGACAGGAGTCCGCTGCCTCTTCACAATCACAAAGATCACATCCATTTGGATTGATTACATGTGCCTTCCCATCATCGCCCATCTCAAAAACATCCGGGCATATAGCAGTACAAACGGCATCACCTATACATTTTTCTTCATCAATTTTTGGAATCAGCATACAGCCTCCTTGTTTTATGTTTGCCTTTTATATACTAAATTTTTTAATTATGTCAAGGGGATATTATATTTTTATACTACACAAGAATTCTGACTATCAAAATACTTTAAAAGATGGAATATTCATTAACGCTAAAAAGCGATACTAACCTTCACTTGTTTTTAATCCTGTTACCAATTCACCTATAGAATCTGAAAATCTTGCTATCTCCTGTGCAACAGATGACAATTCCTGTATTGAAGCGACGAGTTGTTCCACAGCTGCTGAAACCTCTTGAGAAGATGCCGCATTTTCCTCAGAAATAGCAGCAACACTCTCAATAGATTCTGTAATAGTATTAACTTCCTCTTCCCCTCTTTTATTTCTTTGCGAGATTTTTACTACTCTTTCTGTAATTTCACCGATCTCCTCAGCAATCTTTCTCAAATAGTCAGCCCCTTTATAAATTACCTTTTTCCCTTCTTCGATTTCATCTATTGAATCTGCTGCTTTTTCAACCATTGAATTTACAGTTTGAGAAATTTCTTCTGTGATTTCACCGATCTCCTCAGCCGAATTCTGCGATCTCATTGCAAGTTTTCTTACTTCCTCAGCTACAACAGCAAATCCTCTTCCATACTCACCAGCCCTAGCAGCCTCTATCGTTGCATTCAATGCAAGAATATTAGTTCTCTTAGAAATACTATTTACTGCCTCTGTAATCTCATTTATATTCTTTGCTTTCACATTTACAAGTTGAACTACTTCTTTTAGTTCATCCATTATTTGAGTGATCCTATCCATTCTCGTATGGGCATCATTAGCTGCCTTTTCACCCTCCATAGCCAGGGTATGGATACCTTTACTAACATCTTTTGCCTCAAGTGCAGTTTGGACTGATTCTTTAACAACTTCTAATGCCTTTTTAGACATATCTACTGCCTTTTGAACCTCTGAGGCTTGCTTTTCACTTGCCTGTGAAATTGACTGCATTGTTGAAGAAATCTCCTCACTTGAGGCAGTCATTTGTTCCGAGGAAGAGGATAATTCTTCTGCCTGTGATGCAAGTTTTACAATCATATTCTTATTCTCAATGGTAAGTTTTTCAAGAGAATCCATAAATTCATTAAAATATGTCCCAAGATCCGTGATTTCTTTGGATCCCTTTACTTCGACCCTCTTGGTAAGATCACCGTGTCTTTGGGAAATATCCTTCATTACACTCACCATTATCCTGAGAGGTTCAACTACCTTCATAATTCTATGTCCTGTCAAAAATCCACCAACACCAACAAGTATAAAAAATGCAATTATTGTCATCCATATGACACTTGAAATGTTTCTATTCAGATCGCTTAGCGAAAGGAGTATCCCAACATATCCAATAGGTTTCCCCTTCCATTTATCATTTGATCCTTCAGCTGAACTTGAAGAAAAAATTTTACCAACAAGTTCAAGGTACCTATGACCTTTAAGATATTTAATATAGATATTTTCTGAACTAAGTGATGAAATTTCCTCTAAAGAAAGTTTAAATCTTAATTTTGTTTTTTGTTTTTCAAATATAGGCTCACCTTTAATATTGTATATCCCTACAAAAATAACCTCTTTTTCTTTCATAATACCTATAATCGAGGGGAGAAGCAGCGTAGAATCCTCCGCATATACGCCTAATTCCATAGAGGGACCCGAAATATTTATCAACGCCTCCCCCTTTGAAATAAAACTGGCTATTAAATTTTTCCTAACAATAATAAAATCCAGAATGCCCATTACTATTATTAAAGAAGAAAGAATTGCAATGGTTATTATAGCAATCTCTCTTACAAGAGTCCTCTTCATTTAATAATCTCCTGTGCGTTTTTCAGGACATCTTCTGGTATATATAAACGAATTTTATCAGCCATTTTTTTATTTATAACAAAGGCACCTTTTGAATACAAAACTGGCAAATCTGTTATACTTTTACCATCTACAATATCTTTTACATATTTTGCTCCTTCTTTACCAACAAAGGTAATATTCGGCTCAATAGTAAAAGTAGCTCCCATTTTTACGTATTTCATACTAAGCCCATATAGCGGTACCTTATTCTTTAAGGAAAACATCAACATAAATTTAAAAGACACATTGTCCCTATTAAGGGGATCTGGAATCATCCAGAGAAGATCGATGTCGGGCATAAACCGTAAAGCAGTGTTTACACCCCCAGGGTTATTTGCCAATGCCGGTTCAACATCTATCCCCTGAGACTTCAATTGCTTCTTTAGCGACTGAACATAGGGGGTTGAAGTACTAAGTATAATACCAACTTTTTTAATAGCAGGGATTAACTGCTTTACCAGGGCTATCCTATCTTGAATGGTCACATCCATCAAAATACCTGTTACGTTTGAGTCATTCTTAAATTTACCGGGATTCATCACACCCATAAAAACTATGGGAATATTTGTGATGGTTTTTGCAGCAGTTTGGAAAATAGGGTCTCCTATTGTTACAATACATTTATAACCCCTTGCTTTCACCTTTCCAACGACTGAAGCTACCTTATGCTCATCAGCATAGACACAATATTTATCCACTCCCCAGGGAAGGCTCGTCAAAAATGATTGGGCTATATCATTATAAATGCCCCTATCGTCCCATTGAATCAAAGCAATTTGCGCCCCCAGGGTATGGGCAAAAAGAAAGAAAATGATAAATTTTTTCATACGATAAAAAATATTATAAAAATAAGTAGTTGTCAAGGATTAATTTTATCCTACTCCCAGGCGGAAAATAGTTGCTGCCAGAAAATACTAATTAGAAAGACCTCTACTGTACCTATTCAACGCCAATATAAACAGATTCATCATCAGAGTTTACTTCTACCAGGGTCGTAGGTTCTTCCGGTATCATGTCGCTTAAACCCTCAAGTATATCAGATATTTCTACTCCTTTTTCTTTTAATTTTTTTTGTGTTTCCTCGGGTATTATCCCCTTTATATTGCCAACGATTTTTGTTATGGTCTTTGCTAAATTAAGAGGAATTTTCACGTTCACATTTTCTCCACCCTCTTCTTTAACCCTTATAATCAGATGGTGAGCTTTCTTTTCTTTTGAGGACGAGAGTAGCTTATATGCCTCCTCAGCATTAATTTTCCCCTCTTCAAGCATCTTAAGAATTTTTAACCTGTTGTCACTCATCATCTTCCTCCATATATTTTTTTGCTTCTTCTGCCTTAAGTTTTCCTGATTCAACGTCCTTAAGAATCTTTTTTAGATTTTTACTTTTTTTTCTGTTTTTCAAGTTTACACCTTTAGTAATCTCATAGATGGCAAAAAGGATAACAAATATAGGCCAATCTCTTCCCCACTGGAAACCGTTTCCAACGAGATTTAAGATCCAAACAATTCCGCCAAAAATAAGAAGAATAATTCCCCAGATCATTTTTCCTCCTTTTTTAATGTTACACTTCCAAAACTGTTAATAATCTTTGCTGATTTTTCTCCCGTTCCCTCCACTTTTGAAAATGGGTTTACTATGTTACCCATTTTGTTTTCTATAATAAATTTTTGGTTTATGGGGGTTACGAAGGATAGTTCAATATTCCCAAATTTTGATTGTAGCTTTATATTAATTGGTTTCAAGATTCTTAACTCGATATTACTTGCCTTGCAATCCATCTCTAAATTCGCAGAGAGCTCTCCCTCAAGGTTTAAATATCTGCCTTGTATGTTCACATCTATATCCCCTGGAAGAAAAAGAACAACATCTGCCCATTTGCCTACAATTTCCAACATCCCATTTTTGCTATTGGTATTTATACTTCCCCTGTACTCTATCCTAACACGTTCTCCTTTTCTTAGTTCTACATTGCATCCCTGTATATTAATATCCACGGATTTAATATTATTAAATTCTTTTATGATTGTTCCCTTTTCGCCAAATTTAAAGGTAAATGTCCTTTTCCCCTTCTTCGGAGTTGATAAGGCACTTAAAAGCTCTTCTGCTTCTTCCGCAGAGATTTTCTTTTCTTCTACCATCTTAAGAATTTTTAATTTTTCATCCATATTTCCTCCTTAAAAATAGTAAAGATACCTCATCTTAAACTCTGCTCCTCTATCTGTTTCGGTGTATTCCCACATATCGGAATCAAATTCTACAGCCTTTGAATAAACGAGATAGAGGTGAGATTTTGGTAAAAAATTATACGAGATTACCGGATTTATCCTGTAGGAATACAATTTACCAATGCTCCGTAGATATACGATTTCTCCCCTTATATCTAGTTCAAGTTTTCTGGTAAAATGGTAGCCTATTGACGGAGAAAATGTTAAGTAACTATCCTCAATTCTGCTCCTATCTGTCATCCGGATAAAGGATGTGCTATCTTTCCAATAGGTTATATAATCAACACTCACTCCAATACCGAGATTTGCCATTGGCTTGTAGCCCAAATACATTCCTGTGAATAATTGATAACCAAGGTGCTCTGCCATATAGTTAAAGTTACAATTTAGACTCCCCCACATACTGACTGCTATAGGCCTTGAAAAATCGCCGTGAAGTTCTAAATGGAAATTTTCACCCTTGTAGTGTATCTCACCGCCTCCAGTATCTTCATAGGTGTCGTTCAAACTAAAAGATGTATTTGCACTGTAGTTATTCCTCGTATTTACAAATAAGAATGAAAATATCTCCTTGGAATAATGAGGTTGCTTTGCTTCTCTGGATATACCAGAACCTAAACCAAATCCATAAAGCCTGACAGGGCCGGACCGTGGAGAAAACAGAGGAAGAAATATAGCACCAATCTGCGTTCCTTTCATTCCAGTATATCCGACTTCACTTATATTATAATTACTATTCAGATAGCTTGCATAGGCATTCAGTCCGTACTTTCTGCTCATATATGTGTAATTTAGGTATCCTGCGGGTCCGCCTATCCCAGATGAATCAGCATAGGAAACTTGTGAGATAAGATTACCAAATGTAGTTATATAATTTCCATCCAACGTAATAACCCTTGTATGATTTATATTTGATTCTTTCCCTGAATATGTTACTCCCATAACCATTCCAGGAAAAACAAGCTTTGCTCCCTTTAATGCGATATAGTGGGCTATTGGTTCTTCCCCAGCTGCACCAGTATTTACATACATAGCAGCTCCTTCAAGACCTCTTCCTCTTGTGGTAAATTTTAAACCAACCCTGATGGGGACTTCTAAAGAATCCTCAACAATTTTACCTATATTTCTTGTATAGAGTATCTTAATGGGTCCAGGACCAATATTCAAATTATTACCCCTTTTCACATTAAACATCTCCTGTCCTTCCAGAAAGAATGGTCTCCTCTCTCCAAGGTATAACGCATATTTAGACAGATTTACCTGAAATGGATCTGCTTCAATCTGGGCAAAATCGGGATTTACTGTCATATTGAATCCGAATTGAGAGCTGGGATTATAAGAAACGTCTAATCCAGCATCACCACTGAGGGATTCATTATACCTCACAAAGCCAACTGGATAAATCTCAAGAAATCTTCCTTTTTGGGAAGGGTGGATGGCGCTAAGAACACCAAATTGGGATATCCTAAAGCCTGGAAATTCAGGAACAGGTTTCCAATAGTCTGTTTCTCCGTTAACAGGGATCTCTCTTCTGAATTGGATACCCCAATCATTACTTGAATACCTTATTGCCTTAAAGGGTATCTTCATCTCCACACTATAACCATAATCCGTAATCTTCGCATCGGCAAACCACACCCCATCCCAGCTATCATCAAAACTTATTCCACCACTTAATGAAATACCGTCTTCCTGTGTTCCAGACGCAGCAACAGTGAAAAAATAGCAGGTTCTTTTATCCCCAAATGTATCAAGGTATAAGGAGACCTCATCACCTGAAGACTCATCCCAACCACGAATGTTCACAACCGGCTTTCTCCCATTTGTAAAGCATCGGAAGGCGATATACAGATTCTCACTGTCGGTCAATAAATAGACCTCTGTAGACTCTGTGGCTGGCTTCCCTTCATCAGGAGATTGTTGTGTAAAACCTGTTATTGGTCTCGCTTTAAACCAGATTTCTTCTAAATTACCATCAATCTTTGGAGGAACATTCGTAAAATAAGGGTTAATAGCGAGGAAAAAAAGAATCATTCATTACCTCCCTTTAATTCATCAATCCTCTTTAAAGCCTCTTCTACAGTAATATCACCTCTTTCCAGTTCAGCCAATATATCCTCTCTTTCGTCCATTAAATCCGTAAAACCAAATGCCTTCCTTACCTCCTCAAGTCTTGAGCGAATAGTCGGGTAGGAAACCCCAAGCATTCTCTCCATTTCTTTAAGATTCCCACGGACCTTCAGAAAAAGCTTAACAAATTCCCACTGTGCATCATTTAAAAGAATTTCAGGAATTTCAAATTTACCTTCAACACTAACGCCACACTTTACACATCTGAATTTTTCAATGACAATTCTTCCACCGCAAATGGGACAATTAATAGGTAATTTTTCCATACAATAAATATAAAATGAAAATTAAAATTGTCAAGTCCAAAATTGAATTCTATCAAATTTTTGCCTGAAAAAATGAAAAATGTTAATTTTTATTTTATAATATGGAATTCTATAATATCTCCATCTTGAAGGACGAGATCCCTCTTCGTCATCATTCCATTTATCTTATCTCTCCAGAGTCGGGCATACTTCAATTTTTCTGCAAAATCTTTGTGTAATGTATAAGCAGCATCAATTACTGTACTCCCCTTCTTTAGAATAACTGGTTCTGAAAAATCAGCCTCTTTCCCTGGTGGCTTTGTATATACACGAATAACATCAATATATTCAAAAATTTTTCTTCTTAATTCTCTATTTTCCCCGTTCAAATCTATAATGAACAACTCAAATCTCCTGGGAAACTCCCTTTCTATTAACGAAACTGCATCGTGAGAACAATCCTTTGTAAGTATAACGATCCCATATTTCTGCATCAATTCCTTTGCCTCAAATTTATAATCTTTTCCGGTAACAAAGACATTCCCATTCTCAAGAAGTCTTAACATTAATCTAAGTTCTTTAATAGGATCCTGAGTACAGGGTATTGTAATTAGCAACGCATTTGATGCACGAGCAAGGGCAAGAAGCCAGGGAGGATTATGTTCTTCTGCAAGGGGAGGGGTGTCGACGAGTTGAATCTGGACATTCTCGAACTCCATCATTCCAACCTCAGGTTTACCTGTAGTAAAAGGAAAATTTCCAATAAGTGGTTTTGCATTCGTAAGAGTTGCAAGTATAGTAGATTTCCCAGAATTTGGTGACCCAATTAGAACAACCTGTCCTGCACCCTCCTTCATTACAGTATAGAGATCTGCCCTTTGGGCATGTGGTTTCTTCCCTATTTCTTTTTTTAGCTGGGATATCTTCCTTCTAAGATCTGCAAGCAGTTTATCTGTACCCTTATGTTTGGGCATTATTGCAATCATTTCATTTATTATTAAAATCTTTTCTTCGGGACTCTGGGCAAATCTTAATTTTCTCTCTATTTCATGGTATACTGGAGGAAGATTTGCGGGCATATAAAAATTATAAGAAATTAAAAGGAATAGTCAAGTAAAGGATTTATTTTTGTTGTTACTATTTATAGATGTCACATTAGACAAGGTAGGAGCTGATATAGAACAAATAGCGAGGTAGGGGTCATATAGAACAAATAGCGAGGTAGGAGAGAAGTAGAAAGAGAAGCGAGGTAGGAGAAGTATAGAAAGAAGAGCGAGGGAAAAAGAAAGACACAAAGACCGTGAATCGTGATTCGTGAATCGTGAGAAAAGACAATAACTACGAGATTATCACACCTGAGAGGTGGAGGAGGGTCGCACTCATAATGACAACATTGAGAAAAGAACGTGGAATGTGGGGGAAAGGTTTTTCTTTACAGGAGACCAAAAAGAAAAAAACAAAATAACATCAAGATTATTACGTCATAGTGAATTTTGCATCTATAATCGTAAAACCTGCATCCTTCGAATAACCAAATTGTGGAGTTTCTCTTTCTATCTTCCCTGTAGGGCTCGAAAATAAAGTGGAAACTACATTGCCTATTTTAAATCCAGTTGAACCAAGCATAGCCTTGATCTGTTCAAATGTGTAAAATCTAGCGTACTTATAAAATCTGTGCCCTTCATTTTTTTTCTTTTCGTACAATCTCCCCCAGGGGGAATCCCTGAGGACCAACCCCAAAATTGCATCCCCACCAGGCTCCAACACACGTTTCGTTTCTTTTAATAGTTTTACTGGAGAACGAACAAAGCAAATAGTAACAACTATAAGCACTGTCTTAAAACTTCTATCTTTAAATGGAAGATCCTCACCAATCCCCTGAACTACCTTTATCCCTCTTTTTTTAGATATCGCAAGAAGGTTTATGGAGGGGTCTATTCCAAAGTCCACATGCAAAGGCATAGCGAATCTGCCACTTCCTATACCTATTTCAAGGGATGGATTGGTTATCTCCTCTGAAATAAATTTGAATGCCGTTATCTCATTTTCATAAATACCCTTGCCTTCAAATTCGAACCATTTATCGTAATCTACTGCAAGATTTTCAAAGATAGACCAGGAATATTTAAAGTTTTTTTCCATTTTAATATCATTTTATCTTTTTAACCAATTATGTAAATAAAAAAATTTATTTATTACTCTATTTTTTGTTTTGGGGGTTGACACAAGAAATATTTTCTGTAAATATCACTGGACATTAAAAGGAGATTAGATTATGAACAAAACTATTGGGATAAGAAGAGAGGATAAAAGTATCTGGGAGAAGAGAACCCCTGTTATTCCAGAAGATGTAGTGGGACTCAAGGAACACTATGGAATAAATACGATAATACAACCCTCCAAAATAAGGGTGTTTAAAGATGAAGAATATATATCTGCTGGTGCAAAACTTTCAGAATACCTTGATTCCAAATTTATTTTTGGAGTTAAGGAAATGCCTGTCAGCTTTTTTGAAAGAAAAAAGACGTATGTATTCTTTTCACATACAATAAAAGGGCAATCTTACAATATGCCAATGCTAAAGAAAATAATAGAATTGGAAGATACCCTTATCGACTATGAAAGGATTGTAGACGATCAAAACAGAAGACTTATTGCATTCGGAAGATTTGCAGGAATAGCTGGAATGATAGACATCCTTTGGGCATTAGGTAAAAGACTCGAATGGGAAGGTTACAGCACCCCTCTCTTACATATTAAGAGAGCCTATGAATATCATGGTGTCAAAGAACTCGAAGAGAACAGTAAACGTATTGGAGAGAAGATAAAGATTCAAGGTTTCAATAAGGAGATTGCGCCTATAATAATTGGTATTGCTGGTTATGGGAATGTTTCTCAGGGGGCACAGGAAGTGCTACACTTTTTCCCTGTAAAGGAAGTATCTCCACAAGAATTACCAAAAGTAACAAATAATGAGAATGTAATATACAAGGTAGTATTTAAGGAAGAAGATATGGTGAAAAGAAAGGACAATGGTAAATTTGATCTTCAGGATTACTATACTAATCCCGATAAATATTACTCTGTTTTCAAAAATTATCTTCCCTACTTAACTGTCCTTATCAATGCCATCTATTGGAATGAAAGATACCCTCGTCTTGTTACAAAAGAATGGGTAAAGAAAAATTATAGGCAAGGAATAAAACTAAAAATTATAGGTGATATTAGTTGCGATATTGAGGGTGCAATAGAAATTACTAAAAAGGCAACTGAACCAGGTGAACCTGTATATGTATATAACCCAAAAACAGAAGAAGTGAAAATGGGATTTAAAGGGGAAGGGCCTGTTATCCTTGCGGTGGATATACTGCCAAGTGAGGTCTCGCGAGATGCATCAATCTACTTCAGTCATAAATTGAAACAATTCATTCCAGAGATTTTAAATGCAGATTACCCGGAGGATTTCGTCAGATGTTCTCTCCCCTCACATTTAAAGAAAGCGGTAATTGTATATAAAGGTAAACTAACTCAGGATTATAGATATCTTGAAGAAAATCTTAAAAAAACGTAAAATAGTAAAATGGAGGAAATCTTATGAAAAAAGTTTTGGTACTTGGGGCAGGTCTTGTTTCAAAACCAATGGTAGATTATTTACTTAATAAAGATTTTTTTGTACGCGTGGCTACGAGAACGGTAAGTAAAGCAGAAGCCCTTATAAAAAACCACAAAAATGGAGAGGCGGTACAGTGGGTTGTAGAGCAAAAAGATAAACTCGAAGAAATGGTAAAAGATTCTGATCTTGTTGTAAGCCTTCTTCCTTATATTTATCATGTTCAGGTTGCAGAAGTATGCATAAAATACAAGAAACATATGGTTACAACATCATACGTAAGTGACAAAATGCAAAATCTGGATAAAAACGCACGTGAGGCTGGAATAATAATACTTAATGAGATCGGGCTCGATCCTGGCATCGATCATATGTCATCAATGGAGGTAATTGATAATATCAAGGCAGCTGGTGGAAAGATAATATCTTTTCGCTCTCTATGTGGATCTCTTCCTGCACCAGAAGCAAGTAATAATCCCTTTAGATATAAATTTGGTTGGAGTCCACGTGGAGTCGCGCTCGCCGGGAGAAATAGTGCACGATACATAGAAAATGGCAGTTTAGTGGAAATACCAGGTAGAGAACTCTTTAAACATTATTACACAACAAAAGTAAATACAATTGGAGAAATGGAGGTATATCCAAACCGAGATTCTGTTCCATATCTCAAGAAATATGCTATTCCAGAGGCAAAGACTATCTTTAGAGGAACCTTACGATATCCTGGATGGTGTAATCTCTGGTATATCATTTCGAACCTTGGACTCCTTGAAACAGAAGAAAAAGATTTCACTGGTATGGCATACAGCGATTTCATGAAATCCATACTGAAAATAAAACATAATGATATAAGAGGTGCAATTGCTGCAAAATTCAACCTTGCGAAGAATTCAGAAGTACTTGATAAGCTTGAATGGCTTGGGGTCTTTAGTGAAGAACCAATTAGGATAGGGAAAGGCGGCAATATAGATGTCCTCGTGGACAAACTTCTTGAGAAGTTAAGATATGAAAATGGGGAAAGAGATATGGTTATCCTTAAAGATGAGATTGAAGCAGAATACGGGAATAAAAAATTTCTACATGTTTCTACTCTCATCGATTACGGTTTAATTGGCAAAGATACTGCTATTGCAAGAACTGTAAGCCTACCTGCTGCCTGTGCAACAAAGATGATACTTGAAGGTAAGATAACAGAGCGGGGTGTTCATATTCCTGTCCTCCCTGATATATATAAGCCAGTTTTAAAAGAATTAGCAACACTTGGAATAAAATCAAAGGAAGAAAAAAAAGAACTGTAATAGTATAGTTGGGCACCTCTTTCATTCAATAGGCTTTACCCTTGGTTTCACATAGGAGACTAAGATACATTTAAGCAACTCCCTTAGCCAGAATCAAGAATGCACGTAATGTAGTTGAGATGATGAAGTATGTAATTGCTTATTGAAAATATGACTTTAATAAAGAAAGTATTAAATGAAATTTTTTCGAGAAAAAGAATGAAAGACTAAAACCAAAAAATGAATAAAGTAGAATTAATTCAATTGCCCTTCTTAGTTTTACAAAATCTATATGTTTCCTCTTCACCGGTTCAACTTCAATCTTTTCACCTCTAATTTTTCTTAAGATGCCCATTTCCATAAGGTTAAATATTGCACTATACGTCCTGAATTTTCCAAGACCACTTAATTTAACAATCTTTCCAACATCCATACCATCTTCGAATATCATGAGTATCCTTTTCTCCTCATCCCCGAGTTCGACCTCTATTTTTGGTTTCCCGGATTTTATCAACTGCACACTATCATCAGGAATTTCCTCATGGATTCTTGGCCATTCATCAATTCTCCTCATTCCTTCCATTATCAAAGAATTTGGGTCAATAGAAACAGATATCTTACTATTAGGATATATCTCCCTATTTTGAATGAATTTATACTTTCCATTTTGCCATGTTAATACCTCATCCACGATCTCCTGAATCTTGAATTTTATGATAGGTTGTATTTCTAAGGAAGTTATTTTTCCTTCTCTAAGGAGAAGTTCATCAAGAGATATACCAGCCTGTTCACTCTGCTCTTTATAATGGGAAAGATCCTCAATGGACATTTTCCCGAATTTTACAATATAATCTTCAAGAGGCTCTAATAATCCTTCTTTCCCAAACATGGCCCCCACAACCTTTCCACCCTTAAATCCAAATGTTGCCCTCTCATTTTTGTTGGTTAAAACCAGGACTCCATCCCCTTCATGAAGAGAAACAAATTGAAATACCTCTGCAACTGAAAACTCTCTAAGACTTCCTTCCATATCCCCTCTCAGATATTCTACGCGTTGAAATCAATATCGAAATATAAGTAATGGCCAGTAAGATATACCAAGAAACTGTTCCAAAATAACTTTTAAATTCATATGTCTGGGTAATAATCAAAATTTTATTGCTTAATCGGGATACTATTAAAGCAGTTACAAGTAATATATATATTGATCCATTTCCCCAAAAACCTGTCCCAACGTGTGCTGTACCCGGCAAAAATAAATTAAGAAGGTAAACCTTTAAAGAAAAAATGTTCGTTGCCCTTTTTATGATTTTTCTCTTCAATCTTTCCCTGACACCCTTTGATCTCGACTGAGAGAGAATCTTGTAGCATCTTTCACAAACTTTTTTTTCTTCTAATTCTAAGTCTATTACAAGTGGACTACCACACACAGAGCATATACTGCTATTCTTTTGCCTAATAAAAAGAAAAAGAATTATCAAAAATATTCCAAAACAAAAAGTTGCAATAATAAAAATATTAGCATACCTTTTAACCCAGTTGTGTGACATAAAAACTTCGTATACCCACCTATCTGGAGGGTAGGTTTCTATACCTTCACTTTCTCTATCTTGTATACCCTTAGCCATATTAAAATGATTGGATGCCTTCTCAAATTCTAACATTCTACTATAAACATGCGCTATATTAAAATTATACACTGAATTTTTGGGGTCGTACTCTAAAGTCGACTTGAATAACACAAGGGCGCTATCCAACTCTCCCTCAAAGTAGTATGTTAGACCTATATTATTCAAAACGTCACTTTTTTTCCTCTCACTACCCAGAAGAGTCCTGAATTCATTCCTTGCATCTGAGTATTTTCCATTTTTTAGAAAATGTATACCAACAAGCCATATGTTATAAGGATGATGTATGCTTTTCACTTCAGAATTTACGGGATCATATCTCAACTTATAAAAATATTCCCAATTTTTATTACTATAAGCATTTTTCAATGGCATATTAACAATCATAGTACAAACCATCAATACAGCCAAAGAACCTACAAGTATACCCTTCCTTCGGCCTATCTTTAATAATGAAA
>Ga0190348_1000030_pt1 | contig 40394 bp, 53 predicted proteins | sample 48721367_MG_FD_161658 | JGI IMG/M metagenome (GOLD analysis project Ga0190348, IMG submission 161658) | Hydrothermal vent microbial mat bacterial communities from Southern Trench, Guaymas Basin, Mexico - 4872-13-6-7_MG | ecosystem: Environmental > Aquatic > Marine > Hydrothermal vents >... | reverse complement strand
TCCCTATAAAGATTTATAAAGCAGTTGATGACGGTTGGCGACCTGAAACGCATCTTATTTGTAACAAATGCGATGGGAGAGTATCACAGAAGTATATTTGTGAAAACTGTAAAGCAGAGTATACAATCGGTGAAATAGAAAAAAGACATGATGTTGAACATGATGTAATCTATAATATACATGACTATAAAGCATACATGGAGAGTGAGATACCAAAGAGTGTAAAAGTAGAAGAGGAGATACCTGTAACTGACATTTTACCAAACATTCTTTTTATCAAAAATGTATATGAGATTTATAACAATGATGATAATTATACCGATGTTGTTTTAAAAATCTATAACTATCTAAAGAAAAAACAGATAGCCCTTGTAGTATCTTTTGGTAAAAGTCAGAAACAACGGGGGGGGATTATAGTTGCAACTGATAGGTTGGTATTGTTAAAGTTACGGGATTATCGGCTTATTAGACATGTTAAACAGAGTAATATTGTAGCAGAGGAAAATAATTCTACACAGATTTTAAAAGCAGTATCGGAAAGTCAAGAACCACAAATATATGGAAAGTTTGTAGAAGCAGTTGTGAAGGGTGAAAAAATAGAGGTTAAAGAGAAGGTAAAGAAAGAAAAAGTAATCGTTAATGCTGACTTTTTAGAGGTATAAACATGAAATACTACTGTAATTTTTGCGAGGTTGAACATGATGATACAACAACACTTGGGGAATGGCATAAGATTTTCAAAACTGGCTATGAATTAGAGGAATTAAACTGGTCGTGGAATAAATGAAATTGGTTGAAATATCCTGCCCTGATGTTAAGATGTGTAAAAACTGTTATGCAACAAATGAAGGAAATAGATTGTTTTGTATTAATTGTGGTGAACGGTTATGAGTGAACTTGAGTATTTAATGACATGCCCATATTGTAACAAAAAAACAATTGTTATGTTCTCTGGTAGTGGTAAACATGGTATCTGTATGGAATGTGGTAAACAGATACAGGGAACATATCGGGATTATGAAGGAAAAATAATATCATATACAGGGATATAAAATGTTTGAAGTAATGAAACCAAAAAAGATAGATAGTATTCCTGTGAATAATGAGAGTGAAAAGTATATCTATGAGATTAAATATGATGGGGGGAGTGGTATACTTGTTAAACATGGTGAACATGTAGATGTTTTTCATAATGGGAATAATACTCCTGTAACATATCGTTATCCTGAACTTTTACCAGAGTTGCATAATCTTAAAGATGGAGTGTATATTGCAGAGTTAATAGTGTCTACTAATGACATGGTTGGGGGGGATTTTGATTTATTCCAGAAACGACAGGTTGAAAATCGTTTTAAAATAGAAAGACGTAAACAAATATATCCTATTACAGCAATAGTTTATGATATCGTTAAAAACGATGGTGAAGATATACGGGATTTAACTCTTTTTGAACGTAAAGAAATACTACATAAAAACGTATGTGATGGTGAACATATACGGGTTATTGAGAGTTTTGCTAATCCTGATAAAATACTTGAAAAACAGGATATATATGAAGGTATTGTTATCAAGGATATTAATAGTGTTTACAGGAATGGTAAACGTGATGGTTGGTTTAAATATCGTTTTAACAAGGAAGAGGTTGTCAGATTTATAGATTTTGAGGATACTGAAACAGGTATTGTTTTACTTACAGAAGAGGGAAAACGGGTTAATCTTGCTGGTAAACGTAGTGAGATAGCAAAGGAGAAGATAAAAAATAATGGTTTTGTAGATTGTGAGATTTCTTGGAATAAAAAAACCGATAAGGGTTTTAGGTTTTGTGTAGTAAAAAGAATATTGGGGGATTAAAAATGGAATGTGAAACTAAAAATAGGTTTAAAGCAGGTGTATTTCAACTCTCTGAATATGAACTTGAGATGTTAGCACCAGAGTTTATGGAGATACATAATATTATCTCTCTTGCAAAGGTTGATACTGGTGTTAAAAATATACTATTGACAGAGGTTTTACGGGAGTTTTGGAGTGAGTTACAACAACAATTTTATGACTATTTCGGTAGTCAAGGAATTATCAGGGAGTGAAAAAGTATGCTGACTAAAGAACAACTTGAAGCAATTGAACAGTTTGAAGCCGAGTTAGAAATTAAAGAAAAAGAGAAGAAAAAAGAGATTAACCACCCCTATGGAGATGATTTAATATGAATAAAGATTTTAAAGTTAATATTGATAAAAAAGCACTTCTAAAGGTGTTAAGACGTGTAAAGCCACTTATTCCTGAAATACGTATCTGTTTTAATGATGATGGTATACATGTTAGAGAAGTAGATTATGGTCATGTTTGCATGTATGATGCAACTATTCTTAAAAAATTTAGTTTAAATAAGGATGTTGTTTTTTGTGTTGATGTAGAAAAATTTGAAACAGTTTTATCTCTTGTTAAAAATAACGATGTAACTCTTGAGTTTGATGGTAAACTTGTTGTTGATAAAAACTATAAAATTGGTTTACTTGAGATGCCTAAAGAGAATGAGTTAAAAATTCCTAATCTTGAATTTGATGTAGAAGTTACACTTGATAGTTTACAACGTATTAAGAGAATAATATCTACAAATGTTAATGATTACTTGACTTTACAGGTTGATAAAAATAAAACCTGTTGGGTTGATTTTAAAAGTGATGAGGTAGAAATACATGAACCGCTTAGTAAGGCACAGATGTTATCGAAAGAAGTAAACTATCCTGTTACGGCTATGTATAGTATTGATTATTTTAAAAACATTATACATGACCTTGATACTGCTATTTTAAGGTTTTCTACTGATGTTCCTATACAGGTTGTTGAAGAAAAAGATAACGAAAAGCATTTGTTTTTACTTGCACCACGTATAGATAATATATAACATAGACCTAAAAAGTGAGATTGAAGAGGAGATGAAAAAGAAATGACTTGGACAGAGAAATATAGACCAACATGTTTAGATGAGGTTGTTGGACAGGAAAAAGTTGTATCTTATTTCAAGAGATGTTTACAAACTGGGGATATAGACCATTGTATTTTTACTGGGAAGAGTGGCACTGGTAAGACCACAATGGTAAAAGCAATCGCTAATGAATTCGGTAAACAAGTTATAAAGTTTAGCCCTTCTGATATTAATAAACGTGGTAAAGATTTTGTTCATGATGATGTTATACCAGCCATGAGGCATTTATCTATTGATGGGGGTTGGAAGTTGATTTTTATAGAAGAATGTGAAACATTATCACGGCAGGCACAGGAAGAACTGCGAACTCCTCTTGAGGATTACTCCCATATTGCAAAAGTGATTTTTGCCTGTAATGATGATAGTAGCATTATTCCAGCGATAAAAAGTCGTTGTATCCTGTTTACTTTTTTACCTATTTCTACACCTGATATGAAAAAACGGTTACAGGTGATAATTGACAATGAAGGTGTTGTAATAGATGAAACTGATTTAGATACAATCTGTGAAAAAAGTCATGGAGATTTACGTAAAGCAATCAACTTGTTAAAAGCATATTATAACAATGCTCTTGAATTTAAAGATGAATTTAGTAAATTGTTTATAAGAGGATAGAAAGGGGGAAGATGCCAAATGAATATAATCATGTTTTGGTTGATGGGAGTAATAGTGTTGGTTGGTCTTGTTCTTTTATATGTATGTCATAGTGAAAAATTTGAAAAAATTGTTGATTGTTAATAGGATTTAAAAAATAAAAAAGGAGGAAAAAGAATGGAAAATAAAACATGTGAAGATAGGATAGAAAAAGAATTAAAAGAACGAATAGAAGATTTTAAACACGCACTAAAAGGAGACTGGGAGTATTTTAACGATGGTTGCAGTTATGAAAATTTTATAGACTGGCTTAACAGTTATGCTTTAGCATATGATGATGACTCACACCATAGAGCAAAACGACTAGAGCTGAGCTATGGAGGACCGCAAGACTACTTTTTGTTTTTTGAAGATGGGGCTATCGAATACCATTTTTTAGATTGGTATGATGGAGCAAAAAGAGAATTATATGGAGAAGATTACGAAATTATGTCAGAAGTGAGAGATTGGTTAGACTATTAATAGGGTGTAAAATATGGACAAGAAATACTTGATGAAATACAGAATATAGAATATTGGGGAATGAAAATGTATCTTGTGTCTAAAGAAGAATTAGAACAACTTAAAGCAGGTGAAATAGATATAAAGGATTTAACAAAACCAGAACGAGAAGCATTGTTTACTTATACTGGTGAAGACATAAAAATCATACTTGAAAAGGAAAACAAGAAAAAAGACTTAGAAACAGTTGTAAAACATGTTAAAAAAGGACTTGAACATAGTGATTGCTGGACTTGTATAGATTGTGCGATGGGGGAGATAGGGTGATGAAAAAGAACGAGGGTGATTATGTATTTTTCTTGGTTTCTCTATTGCTTGTAGGTGTTACTACTTTTCTTGGTTGTATTGTATTTCCTTTTATTGTTATTTATTATTTATATTTTGTTGAAAAAGGGGGATTAAATGAATTTAGAAGAATGGATTAGATATATTGAAGATGGAATGAACAAGGGAGAAATTGAAAATAAATGTTGTTGGTGTGGTTCTCCTCTTCATGCTCAGGATTTAAAAAGGTATCCTCATGGTGATGGTTGGACAGTTGATGGTGAAGGGAAACAATGGCTGTATATTCCCTGTAGGAAATGTGGATATGAATGGGCTATCTGGAAGTTAGGAGTTGATAGAGAATGGTAGAAATCTATTTTAAAGATTTGAATAGAAAAAAGCAGGAAGAACTACTTAAAATTGCAAATATAGACAAACCAGAAGATGCAAATTGGGATATTATTCCACTGGCTATTATAGGTGACCAGAGAAAATGAAAAACAAGAAAATATTAATCATTGGGTTTATAGCAATAATATTACTATGTAGTGTCATCTGGATAAACAATATCACAGCATTCATCCTTGAAACCGAGATACGTTTTCATTACAATTTCTGGAACGCCCCAAAATATGATAGCTGGATTTGTCAGGATTTCAGCGAAGAATGTGAAAAATATTTTGAAACACATGGTTACCCATGTTATTTTGTTTATGGCGATAAAAATAGTGGAACAGATAACTGGACTGCACATATATGGAACATAGTCATGATAAACGGTGAACCTTTTGAGTTTGAAAGCACAAGTCTAACTTTCAAAAAAGTCTCCCAAGAATACAATATCCAACATATTCAAGAAGGTTTCTATGTAAATGGAGTAAAATATGAGAAATCACAAGAGTTGGAGAATTGGGAGGAATTAGAAGAAAGAATGGGTTAGGTGATTAAATATGAAAGAGAAATATAAAAAAATTTTAGAAAGCATTAACATACTCTTAGAGTATGAAAAAGAACATAAAATAAAATTGTTAAATAGGAGATGTAGGCAGTTGCATAAAAAAATTGAGGAAAAACTAACTGAAGAACAAAAAGTAGACCTTGAAGACCGAGTGATACGTCTTGAAAAAGAGATAAACAAACTATCACACATGCTTAAAGAGTTTAAGGTGGTGAAAGAATAATGGTTTTAACTAAAAGAGAAAAAAAATACATTATTAACGAGTTTTTAGATATTCTATCCTGTAACCTTATAGGTGGTGGCGAGGTTACTCTGGATAACTACAAAAAATTTACAATAGATGATTTTACATATATTAAAACAAAAGATTTAGACCTTATTATTTCAATAATTGATAAACTAAAATAAATGGCGAGAGAGAAGGGAAAATTCCAAATCATTCATCTCCTGGATTGATTTTTTTATCCCTTCTCCGTCATAATTATTAGAGGGAAAACATGGGTGATAATGAAGAAACACTTGAAGAGTTATTTGAAAAACTGGCACGAGAGAGAGAACCACTTGATTTCCTCTCACAGTTTATCTGCCCTACGTTAATCGGTGACATATGGGAATATATTAGGAAAGCAACTTTACTTCTTCTCGCTACACAAAACGACATAAATACAACAAGGATTAGACTACATACTCTCTTGGTTGGTTCACCAGGAACAGGAAAAACACTGTACCTTCAATGGATACAGGAAAATCTCGGTGGGATTTTGATTAGTTCAGAACATACAAGTAAAACTGGATTAGTAGGAGATGCTCGTGGTCACCGTATTACCCCTGGTCTTCTCGCTGATTATGATGGAAATATAGTTTGTCTCCATCCAGATAATAGAGTATTATTTAATAATAAATTTATTAAAATTAAAGAAATAGTGGACAATGGATACGTTATAGGTTTAGATATACCAAATCTAACAACAAAAGAGATAAAGACAGATAGGATTATAAAAAGAAGATATAACGGGAAATTATATCATATAAAGTTAAATAGTGGATATGAAATAAAAGTTACTGCCGACCATAAATTATTAGACGGGGAGAGGTTGAAATGGAGAGAAGCAAAAAATTTTACGATAGGGGACTATTTGGTATGCCCTCTCAGATTACCAGCAAATTATGAGAAAATATATATTTTAGATATTTTATCACCAGAGGAAAAAATTATATTAAAGAAAGAAGATAGAAAACTATTAAAGAAATTATTAATGAATAAATTTAAAAATAAAAGATATAAGAGTGAACCAAATATCTGGCGACATTTTAAAGAAAGATATAACATTAATTCAAGATTCTTGCAACAAAAAGTGAATAATACTATTAGAGTTGATGATTTTAAAAGGATATTAAATGATTTAAATATTTATGAAGAATGGAGAAAAAAAGAATATTGTATATCTTATAAAAAATGGAAAATTGGAGAAATTAAACCAGAATTATGTTATTTATTGGGTTTCATGGTTGGGGATGGGACAATAAATAAAGAAAAACAACCTATAATAATACAATCTATTGTTCATGAAAAACAGATAAAAAAAATAATGGATTGTTATAAAAAAGTTTTTGGAAATTATCCACACAGATATTATTATAAAAAAAGAATAAATCTTATATATTTTAAAAAATTATTTTATATAATATATGATTATTTCACAAAAAATGATTTTGCAAATATTTTTCAACTTAATGATAATTGTTTAAAATCATTTTTTGCAGGGTTAATAGATTCTGATGGACATATATCTATAAAAACTAGTAAAAAGGGTAAAGTAATCCATATCGGTCTCGATTTAGGTCTTTCACAGAAACAATATCAAACATTATTGATTGCATTAAAGCGTTTTGGATGTTATGGTAAAGTCAAAAAAATAAAAAATAATTATTCAATTATTATAACAACGAGAGAAGATGTAAAAAGACTTATAGATATATTGAAAGGTGCATCTGTAAAAGCAGATGAAAAACAAAATATACCGATACAAAAAGAAAATAAAAGAGGGCAAAGAGATATTGCTCCAATGGAAATTACTAAAAAACTATTCCAAGAAATCTATGAAAATATAAATACATCTATATTGGTACAAAAAAACATAGCAAGCACATTTGATGGATATAGAAAAGGGAAACGATTACCAAATAAAAATATTATTAAAGATAGTTTACAGAAAATTAAGATTGATGATGTGGTTAGAAATAAACTAATCCGTTTATGTAGTACAGAATATTATCTTGATAAGATTATAGATATAAAAATTACTGAATATGATGGTATAGTTTATGATTTTGTAATTCCAGAATATCATAACTTCATGACAGAGGGAGTAATTGTTCATAATTGCCCTGATGAGTTAGATAAGTTACCTGCACATGACCAGAGTGGGCTTTTGCAGGCTATGGAAGAGGGTAAGTACATGATTGTCAAGGGAAAGCAACGTATGGAGTTTGATGCAGAAGTGAGAGTTATCGCTGGTGCTAATCAACTTGATAAAATTGTTAAACCTCTTCAGGATAGGTTTGATTTTATTTTTAAACTATCTGTTGTTAAACGTGAGAAACGTGCTGAGAATGTTGATAAACTTATTAAAGCATTTTTTGGAACAAACGAGATGGATAAAAGTCAGTTGATACTTGAGTATTTACGGTGGATAAAAGATTTTAAACCAGTTATTGAGGAACAAGATTTTGAAGCTATCTCTGAGATGATGGCTATGTATATTCGTAAGACTTCTACAAAGATTGATAACGTTAGTATTCGTAATCTTGAAATGAGTATACTGAGGATTGCTTATGCTATGGCTAAACTTGAAAAATCAAATATTAAACCTAAACATGTTAAAAGAGCAATTCTTTTTAAAAATGCTGTTTTGAAAAAACTCGTTGGAGAACGAGAACAGTGATACTATGGACATTTTAGTATTTTCATAGTTTCCGTAATTTTTTCCATCATCTTGAAGGTTTGTTCTCTCTCTTTTTCAGCAGGTATTGTTTCTCCTATCCCTATATAATATCTTGTCTTTTCTTTCAATCTGCCATATTTTCTCTCTTCTTTGATATAACTATCAGCAAGTGCATTACAGACTAAAGTATGTTGTAATATGGAAAGAATATGTTCTTCTCCATCTACCATAACTTTAATTCTTGGCATTATATCCCTCTATTATTTTTTCTAATCTTTTTTTCTTATAAGCGATTTAGGTATCCATTGTTCGCTATTCGTAATTTCTATAAAACATTCATCCCTAATCATATCTTTATATCTGTCTGGAAATGGTTTTTTCATTTTTTCAAGTTCTTTGATTTTTTCATCAGAACATACCCTTATCGTATATGCATCAAGTTGTATAGCCTTATCTGTTTCTCTTTGAATGCTTTGAATTAGCAGTTCTACATATTTATATCTTTTATCTTCATATTTTTTCCTGATTACATCAAAAGAAGAGGGGAATCTATTGTCATTGTAAAACCATTCTGGTATGTATATTCTTTCTTTGAACGGTGGTGCATATTTTTTATATAAATCAGTCATAGTTCTCACCTTTAGCAGAGCTTCAACGTATTCATCTTTCATTTTTGTCTTTTAAAAATATATGGTTTGTTTGGTCTATCTCATCTAAACGGCTACGGATGAGTTTAAGCGTGTCCTCATCTGCCTTTCTAAAAAGTTCTTCTGCTTCATTTATAAGTTCATCTTGAGATATTCCCATGTCTTTTAGTTTAATAAAACTTTGAGAACTTTCACAATCACAGAGAATGCCTATCTCTGATGCTTTGAACCAGTTGATAAGGTCATGTAATCTACTACCGACTATCTGTTTGTTTTCTTTATAATACTCTCCAAATTCTTTGAGAAAACACAACGTACCATCTGGCTGGAGAAGCCCCATATCACAGACACATATTTTATCCTTCGTTTTCATATTTCACCCGTAGATATTTATTATACAATGCCTGGATTTTTTCATCAACATATCCTTCTCTAAGGAAACGTTTCGGGTCGAATTTGTTCCTTGAAATACCAAGAATAACGGCGTTAGCGTTATCAACCATGTGTACTGGTAGCCATCTTTTATCCTCGCTACAATGAGGGTTAGACTCTCTGAAATCACTCATAATATCAAGATTTACTCTATCCTGTAACTCTGTCACTCTATACAATACTTCTGATTTACAATCAAAGTCTTTAAAAGTGTTACAACTCTTCAGTTCTTCCTCTACATCAAATTTCGCAGAGTTTACGCCATGTTTCATAACCAACGTCTCCACCTTCTACCTGTACCAGCCATTGAGCAATACATGCAGCCATCTTTGGTTTACCTTCTTTAGCGAAAAACACTTGAGCCTTACTAAGCAACAGAGGGTTAGTAGGTGGACTTATACTCTCTCTAACAGCGTTATATATCTCATATGCCTCTTTTTCACTAATATCAATATCCATTTTCATCCCTCATTCCAAATGACTACCTCATAGTACGTTTAAATTTTTATCATATGCAAATATGTGAGAACGGTAATGTGGTCCCCAAGCATAATCGCCTGGAATCCATTTTGACAATATACGTAAATATCCACTATCATTTTCTGCCTCAATACCATTTTCAATCTTTCTGATGTCTTTGATATTCTTTAAAGTGACTGTAACGTATTCGCTATTCCATGGTCCTTTTACATTATATTTTCTCTCTACTTTTAGGTATCCATCCTCTGGTTTTATATCTATATATCCATTACTTGTTGGCACTCTACATCTATCTTCCAACCATTTAGCATCATCTAATTCTTCACAGATTTCTATCAATTTTTTATTCAAATTCATTTTCATCCCTCATCTTTCTATCTTACAACTCCATATTGAACCTTTTACATCACCATTAAAAGTTATAACTCCTGTATCTGGGCGGATATTAATTATATCCCCGTTTTTACTTATTAACATAAAACTATGTTTATTTCTTTCAATGTTTTTAATGCTAAACAGGTCTACATGTGACATACCAGTAGAAACACTAACGGAAGGGGATGTTGTATCAAGTGCTAAAAGGATGGGGTTAAACTCTTTTCTAGGAATTAAACAATATCTTTTACCGAGAGATGTTGTTATCTCTCCATCCCATGCTTCACATACTTCACCAAATTCTTTTATCAACCTATCGAGATTTTTTACCATTTTTTTCACCAATTCCAGGTTCTCCCCTTAAGACATTTAATAAATTCATCATCAGAATACATCTGACAGGATTCCACAACATCAGCCAATCTTTTAAAATGCTTATCTGCTTCTTTAAGACTATAAAACGCCCCAGTTACATTTGCTCTCCAACCAATGTTTTTAAATTTCTCATAGCCTTCTCTCTCAAGTAAGGAAACACCATATATCGGCTCATTTTTTATTCCCGTTCCTTTACTAAGTTCAACTACGTAACCATCTATAACATCATAGTCTACCAAATCTGGTGTTATAAAATTTGGATTACGTTCTTGCCATCTTCTATATTCTTCCTCAACACTCATGTTTATCAACCATTCTAAAAGATTTTTATTTTACAGTTTTCCCATTTCATCAGGATGTAAACCGCAAAAAACTTCTACCTCTCCACCACTTCTCTCATAGAAATCACAGGTTACTGGTTTTTTGAACAAAACAAGTGTTCTACGTTCACCTGCAACTGTTTCATCCTGCAACTGTGCTATATCATTTAGCCAAAGACTATGCGTTGCACGTGGTTTTATAACATGTTCTTCGTTGATGAAATAGATTTTTTCAAGTGAGATGCCTATCCTATCAACATTTTCCAGTCTCATAGTTTTTAGAAATAGTTTGAATAGATAAAAACTTTTTTGGAAAAAAAGGGAAAAAAGGGAGTGTTTCCCTAAATGTTTTTAAGCATGCTTAGCATATTTTTTTGTGATTACTATGGATGAGGTGGAAAAAAAGATACTTGAAAAAATCAAAGAAAAAAAGAAAGAAATAGAAGAAAGGAAGAAAATAGAGCGGAAAATGGAAAAGATGGAAAAAAGAAAGGTCTTTACCTACCCTCAGCTACAGTTTTACTCGGCAATGTTAACAGAATTATGGAATAGACTAATGAGTCTACTCGGGACTAAAAACAGGGAAAGAGAAAAAGAAGAATTGTATAAACGGGCTGAAGAGTTAAAAGAATTACTAGAGTACACTGAACTAAGTGAAAGGGCACGCAGGACTTTTGAACTTGCAGAAAAAGTTATTAAAGAAATTTAGGATAGTTTTTCAGCTATACACTTGTTGAACTCGCTGATACCCCAGACAGTGCCACCTTTGTATTTGGATGCTCCTCTGCATGCAGCAGCTGCCTCAGCAAATTCACGGTTTTTCTCAACTACTCTAGCTGGTCTAGCACCTGGGTTGTCTGTCCATGCAACTGCACTGGATGGGAAGAATTTTCCGCCTGATTCTTTCAAAACAAATTTTTGCCCTAAAATGTATCCTCTCATTGCCATATTGTTTTTTACCTCCTTATTGTTACTGAATATGTAACACGTTATAAAAAAGTTACTGGTTTTAATGGGAAAAACGGGTAAAAACTTATAGTAGGTCATCTGGGAGTTTTTGTTTTTTGAAAAACGATAGTTTTGGTAAAGAAGGTAGTTTTTGTTTTTTTATTAAGATGTAGACTATGATTATAACGGCAATTGTAGATAGAATTGTTATATATATCCATGTGTAATCCTCTGCTGGGGGAGTATATACTACAGGTATAGATGTTTCTGAGTGGAGTGTGAATGTATCTGATGGGTTGTATACTAGGGTATATATGGTTGCTTGTTGTTGTGGTGTCCAGAGTATTGAACCACCTGTCAGGGTAAATGTTTTTATAGGGATGCCATCTGCTTGTATTTCTATATCTCCCGTGGCTGTGAGTGGTTTATTGGTATCATCTGTTATCTGTATTAATACTGGTTTATTTATTTGTATTTTTGTTATTATTTCATTGTTTTCGTTTTTTAAGAGTATGTTTGTTTTTGTTTTTACTGAAAAAGTTGCTGTATTTTGTTGAGTGTTTGTTTTTGCGATTACTTTATATTTCCCAGGAAACGGGGGTGTAAAATATACGTTTCCATAGCTATCTGCTGTGTATTGCCATGTCATTTCGTCTTTTTGTATGATTACTGTCGCATCATGTTGTGTTTGTATTGTTATCTGTTGATTTATTACTCCTGTTTCTGGCACGTTTAACTGTAGAGGTTTTGGTGTAACGTTGAATGAAGCTGTTATTGAGCCGTCGTATACATTGGCTGTTAATCTCCATTCTCCTGTTTCATCTACTTTGAATGAGGCTTTTCCATCTGCATCTGTTGATTTACTATATGTGCTATTAGATGGTTTTTTAATAGTAATTATTGAACGTATTGGTTCTCCTCCGTAGAAGACTTGGATGTTTTGTGTTTCTCCGCTTTGTAGAGACGTATTGAACTCTAGATATATGTTTCCTTTGTATTTAGACTGTATAGTGAAATGTTTAGTATGTCCTTTTATGTATACTGTTGCATTCCCATAATCCTCTTCTTGTAATGATATAAGTGCTAATCCATCATGTAGTTGGAACAGGTATACATTGTTTGTCTCTTGGCATAGTATGTATCCTGTTGAATTTGAGTCTTCATATAGAACTATCATGTTTTTTCCTGCTTGAGGAGATGTTGGTGCTATTGTTATATCTGATTGTATATTTAGTACTATAATGTTTATTGATTGATTGTTTACCCATATCTTGCTTGTGAAAGGAGTATCTTTTATTATTAATACTGAGATTGTTTTAGATGAATTAGCAGAAATATTAAAATTGTTTTCATGAAATAGTATTTTTGATGAGGGTGTTGATAGTGTAACATTTACGCTATGGTTTAAAGGATTAAATATCGTAAATTCTACATCCTCATATGTTCCATCTGCATAGGTTACATATGAGTCTGGAGTTATTGTTAAAGCTGATGCTGATGTTGATACTATAGTTAGTGTTAGTAGTAAAATAAGAATTTTTTGCACGTGTTTTTTCCCTCACTCTAACTCACGTGATGGAACTCCACGGTGGTGATATTTTATTGCTTGTAAAACTATTGTGTCAGGGTCGTTTGGATTTGTTTTTTTACGGATGATACATTTACCATCTTCATCCATGACTCCTTTTAACGCAGCACATGTTTCTGCGTCTAACTTATCAGAACGAAGTATTTCTTCATCTATTCTATCTCTTCTAATCATTCAAAACCTCCACGCCTTAATATTATTCCCATTTTTTATACTTTTCCCTTGAAACCCATTTTTAGAGACTTTTGATTTTGTATATCATCAATACATCATCTATTTTATAGTAAAAAAGTTTTAAATGTACATCGAGAGGGGGTGGGCACATTCCTTCTATAAAACACATCTGATACGTGTTTTTAGCAGTGCCATGGTATTCATCAGCAAGGGAGACATTCCAAATAGAAACAGTTTTATTGTTAAGGTTTAAGGTCTGGTTTGTTTCTGCTGAATACACCACCCATCCTGTGACGTATTGTTCTTCTACTTGTTCTTGTTGTAAATCATTTATGTAAACAAAAACTATAACTGCTACCGTTATAACTATTGCTATCAATAAAATTATGCCTACAATGGCTGATACTGCTCTTCGCATGAAATAAAAATATGTTACGTGGTTAATATATTTTTCCCTTTTTTCCCATTTTGTGTGAAAAAGTTTTTATCTATTGAGGTTATTGAGCTTAAGAAGTCAACTACCACCGATTGAAATCAGTGGCTTGAAATCAGAGGTTTGAACATGTTGCCAACAAGCATTCAAAATCCCATCATCTTTCCAGACGTGCCAGTTGACAGTGGCATCTCCCATGTTATACTGGGTGGTGGTAAAAGTATAGGTGGTCTCCTTGCGAGGTGAAATTATGAAAATAATTTTTTCCATCCCAATTTTATTCTTTTGTTTGTTTTCTCAACCTGTGTTAGCTACAATAATTGGAGATTATACTAATTATAATTTTCCCAATAATGTTGATGCAAATGAACAATTTATTATTTCTTGGAATGTAAAAAATATTGGAGATGAATACGGGGCAATTTGGACAAAATTGTATAAAGAAAATTCTGAATTTTATTCTAAAAAATTTTATTTAAATCCTAATCAGGAGACGGGTGTGGCAAAAACTGATAATATTACAAAATCTACGGACTATACAATAAAAGTAGGACATTATAATGGAGAGATAGAGGTTGTAGATGGATATTATACTTTTACAGTTTATGTTAATGAGCATGTTCAAAAATATGTTTTGACCGTTAATGTGTATGATTATAAAGGTGGACCAGTTTCTCAAGGAAGAAATATTTGGGTTTACAAAACAGATAAAACAACTCTTGTAGATAAGGGTAAAACAGATGAAAATGGGCAAATAATATTTAAGCTTGAAGAAGGAGCTTATTATTTATCTTACTACACTTGTAATGGATATACTCAAGATTATTTATCTCTGCAAAGTAATAAATATATTACTTTGTTTTTATGTGATGAAAAGAAAACTTTGCCACCAGAGCCAGAAACTCCAGGATTTGAATTTATTGGTATATTAATTGCCTTATCTATAACCTTTTTTATACTGAAAGGAAAAAGTAAATCTTTTTAAATAATCCCTTTTTTCCCATTTTGTGTGAAAAAGTTTTTAGTATCAAAATAGATTTAAAAACGGTGATAAAATCTCTATAAGTAAAAAACTTGGATTGTATGTATCTCTTAGTTTTCTTGTTTTGATTGCAAGTGGTTTATGGTCTATGGTATTGTTCAATGAAGAGTTTGTGTTAAATAGGTTTTTAGCTAATGGTTTTTTTACAATTATTGTGATGTGGATAGCTGTACTGCTAACCAAATACTCTAAAAGGAGAGGAGAAGAAAATGATTGAAAAAATATTGAAAGGTTTAGAACATAACCCTAACCATTATATTCGTATACACTTGTTTGGGAGAGAATACCGTTTTTGTAGTCGTTGTCTTGGAATGTACTCTGTAGGCAGTATGTCTTCTGTTGTTTTTGCTTTATTGTATTTTTATGGTGTGTCTCTGCCGTTCTGGTTTGTATTCAGTACCTCGTGGATTCTGGCTTTGTTTTGTTTTGTGGACTGGGGTAGTGTAAAACTTGGATGGAGAACTGGTAGTAACAGGATGCGGGTTATAACTGGTGGTCTTCTTGGAGTTGGTCTGTCTTTTTATTTCTGGTTACTCCCTGTTTCTTGGACTGTAAGGTTGGTAACATTGATACTGTATCAAGTTGTTTTTGGTGCAATAGTATACGTTGTGCATTGCAGGGAGAGAGGGTTTAGTGTTTTTGAACCTTTTAAAACTACTCCTGATAAACTATGGTGTATAAACTGTTCTGGCTGCTGTCCTTGTTGTTGTAATGCCCAATCTTGTGCTACTCCTTGTATGGTTCTATGTTGCTGTTGTTTACCTTTGATGATGTTTTTCCCATGTGCTGGTGGTGGCTGTAATCTTGGGAAGGGATGTAACGTTTAACTGTTCCATGAATGACCGCAGTTGGAACATGTGAAAGAGTAGTATGGAGTTCCATCTGCATCTATGTACACGTTTCCAATTACTTCTTTTCCACAGTTTTCACAAATTTCAGTATGCATGATATCATATCCATTCTTTTAAATCAATAATAATTTGATATTCTTTCATTTTATCCCTTATATTGTTTCTGGGTGTTTGTTGTATTGAAACCAGTCTTTTTCAATTGGTGTTAAACATTTCTTTTTAACAAGTTGTTTAATGTATCTTTCTACTGTTTTAGGTGAATGAATCCATTTAAGGTTGGTTAGTAGGTGTTTATGTATTTCTTCTCTTGTTATTGCTGTTTTTGATTCAGCTAGTTTTAGTATTTGGTCTTCAACTGGGTCGTATCCTCTTCTTATTTTGATTGGTTGTTTTTTTGTTTTTAGTTTTACTCCGCAGTAGTATTTCCCTGCATGTTGGTATAGTAGCCCACTTAATGACCCATTGTGCATCTCATCTATGTATCTCTCTGCAAGACGTACATTGCTTATTACTCTTTTTTCCTGTGTTAAAAAGCGAATGATGTCTCCTTTTTTTGCTCCATTTGGTTGTTGTTTAACATAGTAGTATATCAGTTGTATGAACGGGTTTTCACCTATGTATAATGTGTCTTCTTCATGCATTAATGGGATTTCTTTCTCGCCTGTGGGGGTTATAATGTATTGTGGTTTCCTGTATTGTGGGTCTGGCTGTAAAGGGTACATGTGGTTTGTTAATGGTGTCCAGGGTATTGGTTCGTCTTCTGTACCATCTGATTTTATAACCCGTATGATTGAATGCATGGGTGATGGGTTTTCAACGGCTATGTGTAAATCTGAGCCTGGTCTATTTGAAAGGATGAACCGTCGCATTTACATATTCTCCTACGTGTTGTTCTATTCTTTGTATTTCAAAAAATGGTTTAATTTCATGGGTTGTGTATATGGTTTGTAGTTCTTCTATAATTTGTGCCCTTAGCATGTCATATTTGGATAGGTGTTTTTTTTCTATTGTTCGTGGTTTATCCTCACCCCATAGGTAGAATGCTTTGTTGTTGATTAGGATTACTGGTGTAAATCTTCCACCTACTCTCTGGGAATACCAGTGGAAGAATTGTTCATCTTTGCCACCAAGTGTACCGTTTATATCTACTATTTTTAAATCAATGAGTGGTAAGGGATGCATTCCTTCTTCTCGTAGTTTACGTGAGAGGATATCTCTTCTCGCTATCATGTTTTCAAGTATGTGTTTTTGTACATAGTTGCATACTGGGCAGTTGTGTTCAACATATATAGTGATAGTTGCTGTTTTCAAAGCTGTTCCTCCTCTTCTTTCCTTGCATATTTTGCTTCTATCTGTGCCAACCTGGTGGCTAACTCGTTTTCATCTTCACCTAGTCCTTCTGCTATATCCTGTATAGATATTCCTTTTTTTGCTAAAGTATATAATTCCTCGTCACTGGCTTGTATTATCACTGGTGGTGCTATTATCCTCATAATAGATGTAAATAGTTTGTTAAATGATTGAGATAGCTCGTTTAAAACACTTTCTTTGGGAGTGGCTGTTCTGAGTTTGCTAAGTGCTGCCTCGCATGCTGGTATGTTTTGCAGTATTACTGAGTAATAGTTGTAAACTGTTCCTCCTATTTTTTTCATCTCTGGCTCTAACTCCTGTATTTCATCGAAACACCCCAGGATATACGGCATGTTTTCTTTTGGGTCTTGCAGGAAGAAAAAACGTAAATCCTCTCGGAGTAGCCGTAAACGTTCTATTGGAGTATGTACAAGGTATGATGTTCTACTGATTTCACCTAGCATACTATATAGTTTTCTTGTTTTAGTGCGACCTGGAGAGTATGTACGTAAAACATAGTCAAACTCTTCAAACAAGTTATGAATTTTTTCACAATCAACGGTACGTGTCTGGTAATATTTCAGTAGTTCTTCTTTAAGCTGATTAGCATTATATGCCGTTTCTTCATAGTCTCCCTCTGAAATATTTCTAAAAAGTTTAGCCATATACTTTCTAGCATCTTCCGAAGGGAAAAGCCTAAGACTCACCATGTTCCTCACCTGTAGGTTGTTTTTCAGCAGGTGTTAAGTTTTTTAACATGGATATTATTTCTTCTTTCATTTTACGTACATCTGTTTTTGTAGCATACTCTGTAAAACTACCTGCTCCTATCTCATCTAGTTTCTTTTTAGCCTCTGCTTGTTTCGTTGCAGCTTCTACAATTATATCAGCACTGTCTTTACCGAGTAGTTCTCCTCTCTTGCTTGCTCCTTTCATTTTTTCCTCGAGATATCCTTCTTCTTCAAGGCGTTCAGTGTATCTCTCTTTCAACATGTTTTTATAGTATTCAGCACGGTTTTCAGCAAGAGAAAGCCGCATTAAAAGGTTTGATACTTTTTCACGTAAAGACTTAGCTTCGCTACCATATGCTTCTGCTTCGCTTTGATGATGTTCTCGTTTTTTAATCTCCGCCTGCAACCGGTTGTTTAAATCTCGTATAATCCTGTTTTTTTCTTTAATTTCATCAAGCCTGTCTTTGATTTCATTAACCGTATGAGGGTTAAGGAAATATTGAAAGTTTTCATCATCGTCATCATCGAGACTTGAAGAAGAACGAGCTGTTACCACTATGAAATCGTTTTTCATCTGTATAATATCTTCTAATTCCCCTGTTCTCTTGTTTTTTCTATCCAGGGGTTCTTCAAATTTTTTTCCATCAACGGTTATTCCTCTAGCCCATAACCTCATAACTCCCCATGAGTGGTCGTATTTATGTAAAACCTTAGTAATTATGCCTACAAGTTCCATTCCTCTAGCTCGTACTAGGAATAAAAAAGGTGATTCACGAAATGGTTCAAGCTGACTAGCAATAGTTGAAAGAAGTTTTTTTTCATTCATAATTTTTTCCCTATCTCTCCATCATCCGGTTGAGGGAGTTAACTATTTCAATAGTAACTTTTTGAATACGTACCCCTGGTTGGTTGTCTTTAATAAACATCAAATGGTCGTTATCTTTTATGTTTAAAATATCTCTGACTGCTTTGGGGAATGTTATCCGTTTTCTTGATTTAACTTGTATAATTTTTATAATGGTTTCTTTTGGCTGTTCAACCATATAAATCAAGTTGTAATGTGTTTTTTGCTTTTAATATTTTCCCATTTTTCCCATTTTTCACAAGGTTTTTAAAACTAAATAGTATTACTGGGTTGGTGATGGTTTGGAGTTAAAAGAACTGGTGATATATTTATCAAATGAATGTAATCTCAGGTGTAAACACTGTTTTATTAGTAGAGAAAAAAAGCAGTTTTTAACATTAGCTGATTTAGAATGGATAAGGGAGACTTTTAAATCTAAAAAAACTATTCTTCTTGGCGGTGAACCTCTGCTATATGAGCATCTTGAAACTGTTTTTAAAATGTTTCCTAATATCCAGATTAGCACTAATGGTTTGTTGATTGATAAGAATCTTAGGCTTTTGAAGAAATATAATGTTGTTTCTCAATTATCGATAGAAGGGGGTGAGAAAGAAACTGATTCTATACGGGGGTTGGGTGTTTGGGATAAAGTCATGGAGAGTGCTAAGTTACTTCAAAGATATAAACTTGAGTTTTATTTCCGTGTAGGGTATCATTTTGGTAATTTGAAAATGCTTGATGAAGTGTTTGATGCTGCTAAAAAGTTTAAAGCAAGAGTTGTTTTGTTTCCACGGATTGATTTACCGCCGTTGTCTACTAAGCTTCAGGAGGAATTATTTGAGTATGCTTTAAACATGAATAGTGTTGTTGCTCAGCCTCATTTTTTTAGATACTGTGGTAAAGAAGGGCGTTGTGGTGCTGGTAGTGAACGGCTTAACATATTTTATGATAAACGTATTACTCCTTGTAACCTTGACCTTGATTATACCATTGGTAGAATCGGGGATGATGAGGAAAGTATAAAGCGAAATATCAAGATTTATTTGGAAGAGTATAAAGTTCCACCTGTTGAATGCACTGGTTGCAGGTATAGTAGTAGTTGCAGAGGTAGTTGTTACGTTGCCAGGTCATACTTGGGGTGTCCTCTTAGGTTGAATCATAGCCTTAAGGATTATATTGTTACTAACCGTCTTGATGCTGAAAAAGTGCATAAACAGGTTGATGTTAATACTGATTTCATTAAAAGCGTTATAGTATGCTAAAATATTTTATTCCTAAGACTAATGCACCGAGTAGGCTCATTATTCCAACGGCTTGAGTGGAAGAAATCGTTACAGATAAACTGGGTGGAGTGGGAAGATTCGGTTGTATGTCTAAGGTTTCTGTATCATCTACTACGTTGTCATGTCCTACTTCTGCTTTTACTTTGAACGTAGCTGTTTGGTCTGTTACTACTGTGAAGATGAAAGTAGCTCCTTTGTTTGCAGGGAAATATAATGTTCTGTATGCTATTTCTTCTCCTGTGTCTCTGTTTATCAGACGGCAGAATAGAGTTCCTTTTTCACCATCATTCCATGCTACTACTCGTATTGTGAATTCTTCCCCTGGTGTGAACTGTTCTGGCACGCTTAACATGTTTGTTATTCTGCCTATTGGTGTACCAGTAGCAGTAGTAAGTATTCTATTTTCTTCCCAAACTGGTGAAAAAAAGAATAATGCTCCTATTAATAGCAATATCAGCATTAAAGCAGGATAGTTTTCTTTTTCCATAATACTCTTCTTTAGCTCATTAATGGTGAAGCGGTTATTATCATCATAAGCCCTGCTCCGAAGATGTATCCTTGTGCAGGTCCGAGTGTACGTAATGCTTCCCCTAGTTTACCTGTGGCTTTACTATAGTAACTACCGATGAAACTTAGTGAGACCAAAGATACGCCTATTATAATGTTTGCAGGGTAGGAGAAGATAAAGTTTTTAAGGTCTTCAGCAAATTTTGAGAGTTTTTCATAGAATGAAGCATTTTGTGGTTGAAAAGTTGTTTGTTTTATTGTTGTTTCATAACTAGGTGGGCTTAAAAAAGATAAAAATAAAATAAAAAAAAGAATTAGGGATGCCCCTAATAGTATTTGTATAGTTTTATCTAAACGCTGCAAGAAGGCTCACCTATTAGTTTTGAATTTTAGTCTTCAAGTATGCCTAGTTCCCATCCTGGATATTTTATCTCTGGTTTAACTGCGATGATGGTGTCTTTGTGGAACAACGATGCAAATAGTATCAGTTGTAAGGCGAAGACTATTACTCCTGCTGGTGTGAGAACAATGGATAGTATGCCTAAGACTACTCCTATCATGTTTAGAACTACTGCTACTAACCAAGCGTTTTTATCGAGATTCCAGAGATATACTGCTAAAACTAGGTAGACTATAGCCAATGCGAATAAGAAAACAGATACACCAGCTGTGAACGAGGCTAAAGGAAAAATGTCTGTGATTATTCCCTGGCTTGTTAAGATACCTAGTACTCCAAAAAGGCTAGTGACTCCAGCGATGGCGAACATTATTACGTTTAATACTATGCCCCATGGTTTGTTTATATTTATCACCAACTCTTAGAACCAGTTTTTTGGATATAAGTTTTACTGGTTTTAATGGGAAAAACGGGAAAATATCGGGAGGAAAGAAAACCTTTGGAGGCATGCTGTGTAACAGATTTTTGCCTAAGTTTTTTTCCTTATCCCGTATTCCCTTTTTTCTTTTTATTATTTTTAGCTAGTAAAACTACTAAAAATAAACTAAACACGGGGATAATAAATAGTATAACAGGAAATGCTTTTTTGGGATAATCGTAAGGGTTTAGAGGGTCTGTCCCGTAGATTTTTATTTCGTCATAATCGCTGTATCCATCGCCATCTGTATCTTTTTTGTAAGGGTCTGTGCCATAGTTTTTTTCTTCTGCATCTGTAAGACCATCTCCATCAGTATCTACATTGTATAACGGTGGTTTTCCTGCTCCACCACCTCCACCATATGGAACAGCTGTAGATGTAGTAAAAGTTTTAGAAGCAGAGGCGTTACCCCCAGTAAACGAAATGCTGCAGAGACCAACATATGTTGTAGATGGATTGATACAGTATATCCTTTCTGACCCAGCGGGTACAGCAAAAGTATCTGCTCCACTGTCAAGAATAAAACCTGTGTCTACCCTGGAGAGTTGCCAGGATACTGTTATATCTGAATCGCTTCCACCTGTATTTTCAACGATACACATTATACTAAGGTCAGGGATTATTCCATCCAGTATAACTATGTCTTTTATATCAAAAAGAGCTGGTATTTGCACTAGGATATAGTTTCCAGTATATGTTGACCAAAGATTAAATGTGGCATTATAGCTCCATGCACGGTAGTAGTATGTGTTACCGCTTACTACATCACCATCTGTATATGTTTCACCTGTTGAGTTGTAGACAAAGTCTCCATCAGTGATACTTGTAGGGTAACTATCTGGTTTACGTCTTATAAGCGTTGTATCTGCAGCGATATTTTTAGTCCAATTTATTTGTACTGTAGCTAAGGGTGTTAGAGAAAGAGTGAAATCAGATGGGGGAGCGATTACATCAATGGTAATATTAAAATTGTCTTGAGTATCTCCTAATGCATAACTAGCCGAAAAAAGAAGAAACAATATAACTAATACACTGCTACGCATCATAGTATAATATGGATATTAGTTATTAAATCTAATTGTTTAATTAATACCATTTTCTTCTTCGTGATAAAAAGAGTATGAGAATAATGATTATAACGATGACAGCTATTGTTATAATTAGGTAATGGATTGGGATTGAAAAAAATGAAAAACCTGTATTACCTGTTCCATATGATACAGTTATTTTTCCTGTTAGGTATTCATCACCCATTGCGATAATATCATATTTATAATTAAACCGAGTAGATGGCATTATAAAACTAGCGAGTCCTTCGTTGTTTATTGTCTTGGTTTCTCCATTGAATGTTACTTTTACATTATTCGGTATTTTACTCCATGACTTACTAGGCGGTCCATATGTTATTTTTACTCTAAATGGTTTTCCTTTTTCAATAGTATCTAATACTTGGATATGTAGTGGAAATTTAAAGGATATAAGAACTCGTAAATCTATTCCACCAGTCATAAATTCTTTTTCATTAGTAGTTGTTTTTCCTCTAAGATGTACTTCCCAGTGTTTATCAAAGTTTTCTAGGATATAACTGTTTGAAGCATCATAAAGGATGTTGATATTACATGCTCCATGTGGAGAAATCATTTCTTCTGTTCTCCATGTATGGTGTGCTATTTTTTTTAAATGAAAGTTCCCACTTGCTTCTATAGAAAGCATCTCGTATTCATCTCTTGGCATAATGTCATAAAAGATTAGATTATGTCCTCCGCATTTTGTACAAGTTCCTTCTAAAGGGTCTCCATATTTATATCCTGGAATTGCTTCATACCGTTGCATCTCGTTATGACAGTCTTTACATATTACTCTTGCATGGTTTATTTCTGAAGGGATGATAGTAAACGTATTTCTATCACTATATGGCATGACTATTTCAAAAACACCATATTTTGGGGTATCATCTCCATTTATTAACGTTGCATTACCTATCACCATTGTCCCTACTTGGTTGCTAGTGATAATCTCTGCAGGTCCAAAACCAGTAGTAGCAGAAACATGAGGCATAACCATTAATGATAACAGCAATAAGAGGATTACCTTATTTTTAAACATAGTTATAAATATAAAATGTACTATGAAGTTAATATATTTTTCCCTTTTTTCCCATTTTGTCTATTATGATTTGACTAATGTTGCTGTTACGGTTATACTCTGTTGGTCTCCAGTGCTTGTACTAGTAGGTGCATCAAACCGTAGGTCAAATGTTTCATTCTGCCCAGCTGGTATGTTTGTACTAATCGTAGTGGCACTAGCTGTTACAATCTGATACTCTGTAGCCCATGTGTCTACACTGGCATTCAACCGGTAAATATCTATACCTGGACCGTTACCACTCGTAGCAGCACTCCAAACTGCTGCATCACTAGTAATCTGTAGTTTAAGGTCAGTATTGACCGTGGTGTTATCCATATCTGCAATGAAGGTTTCACCAGTCTCATTAGTATAAATTGATGACCCCATTATTACATTACCTAACGCCCATGTATCATTCGTGATGTCTATCCATATAAATTCAGATGCTGTTGTCTGTGTTTTTTCAGATGTGTATGTGGTTTCTGTTGCATCACCGTTACGATATTTTACTTTGAAACCATAAGTTGTACCAGGTGATAGCCCTGTGCAGTTGTAGTACCATCGGCTACCAGTATAGTTTGTACTGCCGGTTATCCAACCACTATCTGGAGGAGTACCTGTAACACCTGCGAAGTAACAACCAGTAGAGCCAGCGTTGTAGTTTGGTGGGACAGCAACACTCATGTTAATCCAAGTCAGACCATAGTTGTCAATTGTAAACTCGGCATCAAGTGGTGGGTCAACTAGTGTGTAAATACTCTCAGATGCACAATACTCATTATCATCATTTCCATCACCATTCCTAAACTTTGCACGATAAGTATACTGTGTGTTTTCCTGTAGTCCTGTATCGTTATAGTTGTATACGTTACTGAAAGCTCTGTCGTCACCACCTGTACCACCACTTACGAAATCGAAATATACACCAGTAGAGCCAGCGTTGTAGTTTGGTGGCAACGGGTTTATCTCCATCTTTATACTAGATGAGGTAAGTTCTGTTCCCAAATCAAACTCGTCACTAGTTGGTGGGTCAATATCTGTGTACTCGTAGCTAATACTACTATAACTACCCTCATTGGGAGTAGCAGCACTATCCTTAGCTTTCACACGGTAACCATACTGTGTATTCTCAGATAAACCTGTATCGCTGTATGTTGTGCTTGTCTGCCAACCACTATCACTTCCACCCGTATGCCCAGTAGTCTCATCAAAATAATAGTATATAGGTGGGGTATCGTCACTAGCTGTAGTAGCAACCATACTAATACTGCTACTACTCGTCTCATATGGTTCTGTAGCCCATGTCAATGGGTCAGGAGATGGTGGGGTTGTATCAGCAGTAGAATATTCAACATGGAGAATAGGATAATAACTACTACCAGCATCATAAGTTCTCACCCCAACATATTCGTTCCCAGTTGGCACTGTACTAGAAATCTCTCTACTACTACGAAGGCAAATCTTAGTATAACCGGCTTTAGTAATCAAACCATAATTACTAATATAAATCGTATTATAACCGCTAGTGGTAAAACTGCTCGTACTAAAATTACCAGCATCGTAATTTGTACCATCATATTGAGTAAAATCTCCAGTGTCAATAGGAGTATCACCAGTCCATTTCTGCAACCTTATCGTAAAATCAGTATCAGAAGCATCATAACTTCCATATAGTTTTAAATAAGCATTAGTGATAGTAGCAGTTGAGGGAATAGAACTTGTATCGAATTTTAAAAAACTACGATAAACATAATATTTACTGAGAAAAGCATTCCAAGCCTGTCCTAAATTCATAGCAGTAGCATCATTATTAACAGAACTACCAGTATTACGAGCAGTGGAATAAGAAGCAGAAGTACCAAATACAAATCCATCATTACCACTAGCACCAGGGTCTGCATCAAGGGTTGGGTCAAAAACCACAGGGAAACTCATGCTGTTAAGAGTTGTAACCTTGACACCACTGAAGAGATAATAGTAATCACCGATTTTTTTAAACCTGAACACTAGGTTTTTAGCATTAGAAATATTATATTTTTCAAACACAAAACCCATAGGAAGCGCGAAAAGAACTTTACCTTTAGCGTTTTTGAAATAAAGCCGACTCTTGTTAAAACTAAAATCACCAGTATAATTGACCTCTCCATCAGTAATATTGAGTTTTCCAAAATCTAAACGTGTAACAACTGCAAAAAAACTATCCTTGTTGCTAAGACCAAAACTACTAGGTGGGTTATTCTGCAACAAAGTCTTAGACGTGTTACTAAGTTCTATTTCTTCTTTTAGTTTTGCGTTATCATATGTCCAGCGAATATCTACTCCATTAAAAGCATTCGAATACGTAGCAGTACTATTGTCTATGCTACCAACTGAAGACTGAGGGGTTTGTAAAAGATGATAACTGTAATTCTGCGATGGGTCAATGTATCCAATCCCTACAAGGTCACTACGTAATACATACTGTGTTGGGTTGTTACTACGGTTGTATGCGAAAGCAACAGTCCAGTTACTCTGAATATTAGGTTTCAAAAACACGCTAAAAATACCTTTATCATTATAGGCACGATAGCCATACTGGTATGCAATATGGTCTGTAGGGAGTAACTCAAAAGAAGTATTAATAGGTTTAAGAGTACCAGAATCATTGTAGTTAACAGGACCAGAATATATCAACATTGTATATGTATTTGAGTCTATTTGTTTAACCACACTATAAATAGAAAAGGGCATCCATACATCACTAGGAGAATCTGGAATTACTATTGGGATAGGATATACAGTGGATAGTAACAGAAAGATTACCAGTATTTTTAATATTTTCATTAAAAGAAAGAATATCGAAGTAATTTAAAGATTTTTCTTTATTTTACTTATGATTTGACTAATGTTGCTGTTACGGTTATACTCTGTTGAGCTCCAGTGCTTGTACTAGTAGGTGCATCAAACCGTAAATCAAATGTTTCATTCTGCCCAGCTGGTATGTTTGTACTAATAGTAGTGGCACTAGCTGTCACAATCTGGTTCTCCGTACTCCAAGTATCAACACTGGCATTCAACCGGTAAATATCTGTACCTGGACCGTTACCACTCGTAGCTGCACTCCAAACTGCTGCATCACTGGTAATCTGCAGTTTAAGGTCAGTATTAACTGTAGTGTTATCCATATCTGCAATGAAGGTTTCACCAGTCTCATTAGTCCAATGAGAACTACCCATAGATACAACTCCAAGAGCCCATGTAGCATTGGTGATGTCTATCCATAGAAACTCGCCAGTAACAGTAATACTAAAGGTATCACTTGTTTGGTCAGCAGATGCAGGGAATGGTATAAACGCTAGTATCATACATAGACCTATAAGTAATATAACGATTCGTTTCATATTGTTTACCCTAAAACTAAAATGTTTTTTTTGGTATTTAAACATTATTTGTAATAGTGGGAATAATGGGATTAGAATTCTATCAACATGTAAATATCTTCATCAGTAGCATGTAGTGTCTCTGCAACGCTACCAACGTTTAGTATTTCAAACTTCCAATAAAGTGTTTCACCAGGACTCCACTCTGAACCCTTCACCGTGCTAATATCTATCTTGCTAGTGTTTCTATCAGAGCCAACACTCCAACTCTGCCAGCTACCACTCATGTTGCTCCATACACGAATATTATTCGCAACAGTTATATCACCAATATCTTCGAAATGCCATGTGATGTTTTTAATGTCTCTATCGTTCATGTTTTTAAAAGATACAACTGTGCTGTTCACATTGTTAGCATTTGGTGCTGCATCAACCCACTGGATACGATGCAACGTAGTATTAAACCCACTCTCATAGACATACTCTGGAGAAGCAATATAGTAAACATTGTAGTTTCCACGAAGATTATAACTAAAGGTTACAATTACTCTGCCGTCTATATACTCTGCATTGAGATAGTTTATATCTTTACCAGAAACGGGTGTGAAAACCGTGTAGTTTGTACTCCAGCTACTACCGTCATACACCCTGTATCTTAACACGTTTGAACCGTTAATGTAGAATAATATTAGGTTGTCATTCCGTATATCATGCACAACTGCACAACCACCAGTATCAATATCCAACGCTAGTTTACCCTGGTCAGTCCAACTTGCTCCATCATATGTCCACCAATACAAGTCATCATCACCTTGGTCACCATAACGATATGCATACTTATGCCATACACAGTGTAATATACCTTTGTAAATAGCAAGAGAAGGGTAAGGGTAAGCAGTGATATGCTCTGTTCCTGCTGATGAATATATTGTTTCACTTTGTAGTAATGTGCCAGCAGTATGCGGCGAAGAAGAAGAATATGTAGACATGTATGTGGAATAACCCGAATCTCGTCCTGCAGCTATCTGCCATTTACCATCATAGTATTTAACATCAGCCCCATAGCTTCTACAGTCAAAGTAATCGTTACGTTGTATTATTCCTGTACTGCCTGTATGCCAACTACTACCATCATAATAAGCATAGCGGAGATAGTCATCATAGTAATAGTAAACATGAGGTGTGTTGTTGTAAACAAAACTGTTATAGATTGGACTACCAGTTGTAACACTTTCTGGTGAGAGTAAAACTGTTTTAGACAAGTCATCAGACCGTACACATTTAACACTACCAGGGTCACTCCAGATATAATAATCATTTGTATCGTTCTTTAGAATAACAGCTCTGCTAATACTTACACTATCATTCAACATTATAAGACGGGGTTGCCCCCAAATGTACTCGGTAGTAAAACTATACACGAACTCTGTATCACTCCCATCATTAGCAGTAATGTTAAACCAGTATTTAGTCCAACTACCAAGCCAACTACTAACGAGGAAACTACTCGTGTTATGATAACTAACACCACCAAGAGAACCACTACTATAAATACTACTCCAGCTACCACTAGCATTAGTATAAATATTCACACTCTGCAGGTTTCCATCACCATCACTAACGTTCACAGTGAGATATACACCTTCACCTGGTATAACATCTACAAACTGCTCGCCATCACTAATACTACTATACGCCACTACTGGGGCTGCAGCTGTGCTTATGGGTGTTATAAACGTTAAAACACTAAACAACAACAACACAGTTATAGCAACAGGTACAACCTTTTTCAACACAGAAGGAAAGTTGAAAGTAAAATGTGGTTTTATTTTTGATTTAAGTTGTTTAACTTCTTGTTCTTTTTCTTTTAACAGTTTAGTAAGTCTTTCTATTTCTTGTTTTTCTTCTACTTGTTTACGTAACAGTTCTGCTTCTTCATCCAGTTTCTGGATTTTTTTCTTAAGTTTTTCTATTTCATCCATATTACTATAAATAATGGCAAGAAAGCTTAAAACATTTATGGTTAAGATGAATTGCCACATATAGAAAGCATTATATAAAATTAGTATATATATTTAATTGTGAAGATAGAAAACCCCTCCAAAAGATATCATACAGCCAACCATCTAGTTTATAGCTGTCAATATCATGTTATTTTTTATCCTAAATATAGGAGACCTATACTAAAAGATAAAATTAAGGGCTATACTTCTAACATACTTAGAAAAGAATTTTCAGAGTTGAGAAGAAAGCTTCCTACACTTTGGACACACTCTAAATTTATATCTTCTGTGGGTGCTGTAACTCTTGAAGTTGTAAAGAAGTATATAGAGGAGCAGAAAGGAAAATGAAAGCAACAATAAAAGTCAAGTTGTATCCAAACAATAAGAAGATACAATTATTGAGGCAATCTTTAGGCAACACCAGATTTATCTGGAATAAACTTCTGGAAAAACAGATTGAACTGTATCAGAGGGAAAAGAAATTCATCTGGTATTTTGAGATGTGCAAAGAAATCACAAAGTTAAGAGGAGAGCATCCATTCCTCAAAGAATCATCAGGTCTTGTTCTCCAACAGATGGCAAGGAAACTGGATTTTGCGTTGAAAAACTTTGTGAAACATAAAGACATGCTGGATTTTCCAAGATTCAAGAGAAAGAGCAGGTATGATGGAATACTAATCTATCCAAAGGATTTTAGATTAGCAAACAATGCAATCTACTTGCCAAAGATAGGTTGGGTACGGTTCAAGGACAAGATTGTAAAGAAACCTCAGTGGAAACAGATTGTTGATACTGCAAAACAAATCTGGGTTAAAGAAGACACAGATGGATTTTTTGCCTACATTCAATACAATAAAAACCCTGAGTTGGAGGTGTCAAACAACAAGATAGTTGGCATAGATGTTGGGATAAAAAATACCTTAACTTTATCAAATGGAGACAAGTATTCAATTGATAAAGAGCAGATTATTAATTTGGTCAAAAGAGCAGAATACCTGCAATCCATTATTGATACAAAGAGGGAGATTAACAAGAAGAAAGGTATAAGGTTTTCAAGGAGATTAGAGTATTTGAGAAGGAAAAGATTGAGGATTCTAAAGAGGATTAGAAACATTCATCAGGATTTTTATTATAAGATTATTAACCACATACTCAATAGCCATGAGTATGTGGCAGTTGAAGACCTTGATTTAGCTGAACTGATACAAGTGGAACATGAGAATGAAAAAGCGGAGAAGAACATACACAAATATTTAATGTATATATCTCTTGGCAAGTTTTTCAGAGTACTGGAATACAAAGCACAACTCCATGGTAGAAAAATAATAAAGGTTGAGCCAGAAGATACGAGCAAAACATGCTCAAACTGTGGGTACATATTCCATGAGTTGAAACTGAGTGACAGAATCTTCAAATGCCCTCTATGTGGTTTCAGGATAGATAGAGACCTAAATGCTGCGATAAACATCCTCAAAAGAGCAATAGAAATTCTATTGGAGAGTTTGTCTCCCTCGGCTGGACAAGTCGAGTATAGGCGTGAAATGGCAAGGGTGCGCCTTGCCTATACGCTGAACCTCTAACCCTTTAGGGTAGAGAGTATGTCAGCACCATAGTTCTTTTTTTTCAACAATTCTATGGTGAAGATATACGCCAACTACAAATAAGATGATTATTATAATGATAATTGGTATTATTAAAAGTATTGCTAGTTTCCATGCAAAGATATGGTCTACCTTGTCAAACTGTACAATCCCTGCTCCCCATGCATTCTGGTCTCCTTTAAAGATGCAACTTTCTTCTAATGCTGACTCGAAAGCATCAGATATTACTCCTTTGTTCCAGAAATAAATTATTTTCAATATGTCAATAACTGGTTTATGGTTTGCAATTATAAGGGCACTCCCTCCTGCTATAAGGGGTGTGCTAAGAGATGTACCGCTTGCTATTCTTTCTTCATACAACCATGGTCCACGTATACTTTCTCCTGGTGCTGTTACATCTGGTTTTGGTTCACCTACTGGTACTGGTCCACGGCTACTCCAAGTGCAGATTGTATCATCTGTTAAATCTGTAATAGTACGTTGTGGGTCTGATGCTCCAACTGCTACTGCATCTTTTGAAACTGCTGGTGAAAGGATTGTACTAGGGTTTGGTCCAAGGTTGCCAGCTGCACAGCTTATAACGATTATGCCTTCTCTCCGTAGTTGTTTTATTTTTTGAGAGTAAACATCACTGGGGTTGCCTATTGCTCCTGCTGAGATACTGATTACATCTGGTTTTAGTTGTTTAGCAATGTCAAGGGCTTGCAGGAAAATAGCGGGTGTTGTTTTCCCGTCTTTGTCAAATGTTTTAATACTAATTTGTACTGCGTTTGGCATTTTGTTTTGCAGCATAAATGCTATCTCATATGCTACAAACGTGCCATGTCCATAATTATCTATTCCTGTTGAAAACGCTGATGTTGCCATCACCTGTATCTTGGATAAATCTATACCGTTGTATGTTCTTGGAACGACTCCTGAGTCTATTGTTACTATTGTTATTTTGTTAGTCGTGTCTGGCAGGTTTAATGCTTTGAGTAGAGTATACATTTCTTCAACAGTGTATCCTTCTGGGTATGTTGGTGGTTTAACTGGTGGAATCTCTGGGTTTTTTATTTCAACTTTGATGGTTTTACTGGCTGTATCTGTCAATGAACCGCTGTGTATTGTTAGTTTCACTGTATATGTTCCTTCTTCATCATATACGTGTGTCTGGTGTTTACCAAGTGCTGTGCTTCCGTCTCCGAAGTTCCATTCCCATGTGTCTATGTCCCCTGTGGAGAGGTCTACAAATGTTATTTTTTCACCTGGTGAAGGGTGTTCTGGGTAGTATGTAAATCTTGCTACAAGCTCTGCACCTATTGATATGTTTACCCATTGTGTTGTTTTTGTTGCATCTGCGGTTGTAGTGTTAGACCCTGTTAAACCATTGTGTTCTGCTGTTACTGTTATTATATCGCCTGTGTCTCCTGGGATGCTTGTAGCGTATAATCCTTGATTGTTGGTTGTTGCAGTGTTTGTTTCGCTGTTGTCAAGGTTTGTTACTGTTACTGTTGCACCTGTTACTGGGTTATCTGATGAGTCTTTTACGTATCCTGATACTCCCAGTGGGTGTTCTTCTGCAAGAGTAAAATTTGAGAATAGTGGGATTAAGAGTAGGATGATTAATACCATGTTTTTTGTTTTTGTAATTTTATCACCCCTATTGTTAGTATACTTATTATTGTTATTGGTATTAAAACTATTAACCAGTTTATTCCTTCTTGTTTAGGTATTGGTTGGTTTGATAGTGTGAACACTACTCTGCCGTTGTTTACAAAGCTGAGATGTTTTGTTTCTTCTCCTGTTTTGATAGTGTAATCCCCTGGTGGTGTTGTTAAAACTGCTACTCCTGTTTCGTTTGTGTATACTGTTGTTGTCTGGTTGTTTCTTTGGATGGTTACTGCTGTGTTTGGTAACGGGTTGCCTTGCTCGTCTTGTACTATTATGGAAAGGGTAATGTTGTTTGTTGTATTGTTTGTAGTGTTTTGTTGAGGCGGGGGTTGTGTAGTGTTTGGATATATTTGTATGGTTCTGGTTTTACTGTTGTAGTTTTGTTGTTGGTCTTTAACTTCTAAACGGATTTGGTAAGCACCTGGTTTTGTAAAAATGTATTCAACTGTTTCACCATATAGTATTTCATCGTTTATAGTCCAGATGTATGTGGTTATGTCGTTGTCTTCATCTGTTGAAGTGCTGTGGAATGTTACTGTATTGTTTACATTTGGGTTTGTTGGTGTGTATATAAAGTTTGCAGTTGGAACATGATTTGGGGATGGAGGAGGAGGGGGAGGCGTTGAAGGTTGGTTTTCATCATTGTTGCTCTCCTCCTCTGAGGGTATGGTTATTGAAAGGTTAAGCCAGTTTGTTTTAAGAGATGTATCTATTGTTACCGTGTTTGAATAAGTTATACTGTTGTAGTTGCATGTTATTTCTACTATGTCTCCGTTTTTTGCTTCGAGTGCTACGGCGTAGTAGCCCCCGTTTGCTGTTACATATGTTGTTTGAAGGTTTGTGTTTTTGTTGGTTACTGTTACTGTTAAACCATCTGTTGGTATGTCGTTTACTGTGACGATTCCTCCTACTCCTACTGGTATGCCTATACCAGTTGTTAATCTACTATACAGTACTATTATCATTGTAAATAGCCAGATTGTTGTTGTTGTTTTATTTTTTCTTATCATATATTATTCCTACTAGCATTGATAGTATTGCTGGTATGAAAAGCCAGCTTATTGTAAACTGATGAGATGGTTGTTCTTGTGTAACTCCTAATGTTAGGTTCGCCCATTGTGTTTTCTGTGTTATGTCTACTATAATGATTTTACTTGCCTGCATCCCGTTATGGTAGCATTGTATTTTTATTCTATCTCCATTGTATGCTGGTAAACCTATAGCGTAGTAGCCATGTTGTGTTTTGAAAGAGTTGTTTGCATCTGATTCAAGGTTTCGTGCTGTTACTGTTACTCCATCTGGTACGTATGTGCCGTTTTGGTATTTTACTGTGCCTCCTACTCCTACAGGTAAGGGTGGTACTGTTTCTGATATAGCAACTGGTGTTTGGTTTAACAATATCGTATGTATTATTGCTCCTATGAAAAGGAGTGTTCCTGCTAGTAGAAAGGTTTTTCCTATTTTGTTTTTCATCTTTAAATCCATCCTATTTTTATTCTAGTTCCAGCATCTACATGTATCGCTAGTACGTCATATCCTGAAATTGTTACGTCATCTCCAACGTATCCTATCCAGTTCCAGTAAGCCCATCTGCCATTAACTGTATCATATTTGAAAACCCAGTCTCCTGTTTGTAAACCTATTTTTGTAAGGTTCGCCATTGTTGTTGAGGTTAGGTTGCTATAGCCTATGTAGTATTTCCCAGTTGTAGTGGTTATGAAATCCTGTGATGCTGTTACGTTTTCTGAGATGTTGATACGTGTTGTTTTGTTTTCATCTCCTGTTACTGCTACTGTATCCCATGTGGATAGGTTGAAGTTTGTACCTACTGGGTTTGATACTGTTGGGTATAGGAATAGGCTCTCCCATTTACCAGATGTAGGGTTGTATTTATGTATCCACCATCCATTTGAAAGGTTGAAGGTTGTTGCAAAAGTTGAAGCGTTTGTATCGTTTTTGAGATGATAAGTGATATAGTTTACACCTGCCCCTGTGCCTGTTTTGTTGAATGTAACGTTTCTATCAACGTACATGTATCCTGGACTGCCTGGTGTCTCTGCATGCATCTCTGTTGATACGTTTGCTGATGCATTATAAATGTATAATGTTATATTGTAAATGTTACTAATGTTGAATTTACGTGATAGGTTAAACGGTGTATGACTGCCAGAGTTGTATCTCTTTGAAGCGATTTGTACACCGTTTATCTTCCAAACTACTTGTGTAGCGTTTATTGATTTATCTATGAGAGTGATTGTGTCATCAGTGGTTGGATGGTATGGTGTCCAGTTGAAATCAGCCCAGAAATAAAACTGTGTTGTAAAGTTCATATAATAGTCTACTGAGTCGTACCCATCTGATAAATGTACACGCCAGTGATAGTTTTGCTGTGTCTGGTTAAAGAGTAGTTCATCTTGTATGTATGGGTTGTTATGATACGTATTATAGGTATCCTCTACATGGCTCAACCTGAGTATCCAGTCGTTCCAGTTTGGCTGAGATGGGTCGTCAACATAGATTTGTATTGATACATTGTCTTGTTCGTAATCTGATACATTGGCTATGAGTTTTACAAACATACGCCATACTCCTGTTACTGATTTACGTTGTACTGCTGCATAGTTTTCTCCGTCTTCTGGATTTGCTATGAGTGAAGGAATATGGTTCTGTGGAGTATAAGACCATACTGGGCTTTGTCTCTGGTTGGAACTATCATTTGCTATAACGTACCATTGAATTGTTGTACCGTTTGACATAGCTGGTAAACTGGTTGTTTCTGCTCTACTACCACTTGGTACGTTATGTACTGTAGCCCATGCTGTATCATTGGATGCATAGTAGAATGTAACGTTCATCGGGTCGTTATCAGTGTCTTCTACGTAGCATGAAAAATTATTTACTATGTGTACTCCAAATGTTGTTCTATCCTCTGGATACGGATTCGATGGTTGTTTTACTAATCCTACTTCTACCGCTGCACCCATAGTGTAATAGATACTACTCGGTTGTTCACCAGTGTATACTGGTTTAACATAGATTGCACCACTCATGGTGTTGTAAAGCAGTAGTGGTTCTGTATCTGTATATGATTGTGTTGTGAAATGATAAATGTCTTCTTTATAGTATCCAAGTGTACTGTTTTCAGCTGTTATCTTCCACCAGTATTTAGTGTTGTATTGTAACCCATCCATGTAGCTGTTGACTGTAGCGTTTGGTTGAAGTTGCGTGATTGTGTTATGGAGACTCCATGTTTCGTTTACTGTATCATTTGAATAGAATTTTATATCGTAATGGTTTTTATCTCCTGATTTATTTACCCAGCAGTATAAATGTACGTTGATTGGTTGGTTAGTGCTACCATTAACTGGGTGTACATTGAGGAAATAAACGTCATAGTATACTGAAATCTGAGCCCCCATAGTGTAATAAATATCATCTGGTTGCTCCCCAGTGTATACTGGTTTAACATAGATTGCACCACTCATGGTATCATAGATTATAGGGGGTTCTCCTTCTACTGTTTTTGTTATAAAGTTGTATATATCGCTGTAAACGGTTGAGTTGAACAGATTGTTAAACGCTTGTACATACCACCAGTATTTAGTATTGTATTGTCTACCATCATAGTATACTGCTACTGGTGTATATCGTTCTATATAGATAGATAGGTTTTGAAGCACTGGTGTTTTTGTTTTATCTGATGTGGAAAAGTTTTGTCTAAACTTGATTCTATAACTATCCATATATGTTAAATTAGATATGCCGTTGATGCTGCCACCGTTTGAAGCGGTTTGCCAGCTCCCCCATGTGCTACCGTTATCTGTTGAGAGAGAATAGTATATATCCAAGCTTGTGCCTGAGGGTTCTGTTGAACTCCAAGAAATTGTACCAGAATCATATGCAAGACCTGAAAGGTTGTAAACTGGGGAGATACGGTAGCCATTATAGGAGTAATCATATGCTGTGATTACTACGTTGTCTAAATAAGTGAAATCTGTGCAATCGTTTGTACCGTTGTTGAAGATTCTGAGTTGGAAGGAACTGCTCATGTAAGAGGTTATGTCTTTTGAGAAAAACTGCAGCTGGTTGTTGTTATGTATTTTTTCTAGTTCAACCCATTTAGAACCATCATAGATTTCAAGGATTGAGTCTTCACTTGTTTCTAACCCTCTACTCCCCATGTAGAATTCTAGTTTCGCTTCAACATATCCAGACAAGTCTACTGTTGAAGAACTGTGTACATCATCGCCGATTGCTCGGAGATAATATGAACCTATAGGGGTTATCACTCCATCGGTGGTGTTTACTCCGCTTTCTGGGCAGCTACTGTTCTGTATAGTCCAACCTTGTGCTTGTCCATCTTCAAAGTTTTCATTCATAAGAACATGGCTATTCTTTTTTAAACGGAGATAATTGTTCTCGTTTACTTCTACATCTGATAATGTACCAGTTGAAAAATTACTATCATATATTGTAAGGTTGTTTGCCCCTGTTCCCAGCTGTAAAGGCTTTGTATCCTGTATCTGAACCCATGTCTCGTTTACTGTATCGTTCCCATGAAAACTTGCATTCCATGTTCTAACATCTCCAGATTTATAAGTATAAATTTTAAGCTGTGGATGTAGACTTATGTTTGTACTCTGATTTGTAGGGTGTTCTTCTACAAAAAAAGGTTTTGCAAATACTCGAATCTGAGCACCCATTGTGTAATAGATACTACTCGGTTGCTCCCCAGTGTATACTGGTTTAACATAGATTGCACCACTTATGGTATCATAAACACTTGTTGGCTCTGTATCATTGTAGTATGTATTGATAACCCATACGCTGCTATTATCACTCCAGTATTCATCATCTTTTGCTTTTGCATACCAGTAATACCTAGTGCCGTTGTAATACAAGTAGTATGAAGTGTTACAGTTTACAATCTGCCCATTTGTCCAACCCGTAGTTGTAGAGTTGTACCCTATAAGCCTACCAGAAGGGTACTCGTAGAATGAAACATTGTATATTTTACCAAGATATGTAGTTGAGGATTGAGACCCTGTTGCCCATCCTGTTCCATCCTCAAGAGTTCCATCGTTGTTCCCCCAGCTATCATATGTTGTAGTTCCAGTGTTTTCATCAAACTTCCACCAGGATACAAGACCACGTTTTGCACCGTTATCGTTTTTACCATAAAAATTCGCTTTTATTTCACCCTCTGTTAAAGCAACATTGTAAACTTTTATATAATCTATTTTTCCATCAAATGTTTTATCATTCCCAACATAAGAACATTCCCCTATAACTACATCTGCCGTGTTGGCACTAGGTGTGTTGGGTTCATAGTATGAATAAACAAGAGAGCCGTTTTTATAAACATACATTGTATGTGTATCATTATCGAACACAACAGTAAGATAAACCCATGTTTGTAATGGTAATGTTGCATTTCCAACTGATTGGTTATGCCCATCAACACATACATGGAGCTCCCAAGTTCCATCTTCACCATACAATGAAATACCCCATCCAGTGTTTGCATCTGTCATTTTTGATATTATAGTATCAAGTTTACCATCAGCAGGGTTGTCTTCCACCCATAACGCCATATCTACTGAAAAAGATGAGGTAAAATTCAACGAGTTGTCATCAGGAACTCTAACATCATCATTTGCACCATCTAAATCTACTGCTGTCCATCCAAAAACATAATCAGGGTGATACACAACTGCTGACAAGTCAACATTTCCTTTTTCTTTGTAACTATTATTATCTGGATAAACAGGTGAAACAACTGGTTTTCTATCTGTTGTAAAACTATATGTCTGGTTATTCCAAGTATTATCTGTACCGTCTTTCACACGTAAACGCCATTGATACGTTGTATTAGTTGTGTTGAAACTTGTTTCATCTTGATACCATGAACCATTACCTACATCTATCTGATGCTGCCTATTAACCCATGCTGTGCCGTTCCAGATGTCCATAAAAAATTCCATATCATCCCCGCCTGTTGTATCGTTAAGTTGCCACGTAATATGTGTATAGCCTCCTGGGTCAGGTGGGTTGTTCACTATTTCTACATGTTGAGCAGAATCAGATGGAGAAATGTTTGAAATGTTTATAGTTGCAGAAGCAAAAGAAGATAAAAATATAATACACAGTAATACAGTTGCAGGAATAGTTTTTGAATGTTTAAATGATGAAATCATTATCCTTTTTAGAATTCTATCAGCATGTAAATGTCTTCATCAGTAGCATGCAATGTCTCTGCAACGCTACCAACGTTTAGTATTTCAAACTTCCAATAAAGTGTCTCACCTGGTTGCCATTCACTGCCCTTAACCGTGCTAATGTCTATCTTACTAGTGTTTCTATCAGAGCCAACACTCCAACTCTGCCAGCTCCCACTCATGTTACTCCATACCCGTACATTGTTCGCCACAGTTATATCACCAATATCCTCAAAATGCCATGTAACGTTCTTGATATCCCTATCGTTCATGTTTTTAAAACTAACAACTGTACTGTTCACATTGTTAGCATTTGGTGCTGCATCAACCCACTGGATACGATGCAACGTAGTATTAAACCCACTCTCATAGACATACTCTGGAGTTGCTATATAGTAGACATTCCAGTTTCCACGAAGGTTATAACTGAATGTTACAATAACACGACCATCAACATACTCTGCATTAAGATACTGTATATCTTTACCACTCATTGGTGTGAAAACCGTGTAGTCTGTACTCCAGCTACTACCATCATACACCCTGTATCTTAACACGTTTGAACCATTAATGTAAAATAAGACCAGGTTGTCATTCCGTATATCATGCACAACTGCACAACCACCATTGTCAATATCCAACGCTAGTTTACCCTGGTCAGTCCAACTTGCTCCATCATATGTCCACCAATGCACATCAGCATCACCACTGTAGTATACACAGTGTAGTAATCCTTTATAAATAGCGAGAGAAGGAGAAGGATGTAAAGTTATTGTTGTACTGCCTGATAGTATAGTATATTCTATCATTGTTCCAGATTCGCAAGGTGATGAGGAGGAATACATTCCCACATATTTTCCTCCACCACTTGCATATCCCGAAACCAACTGCCATTTGCCATCGTAGTATTTAACATCAGCACCAAATGAACCATATTGATATATTCCTATATCGTTTGTATGCCAACTACTGCCATCATAATAAGCATAATAAAGATGGTGGGAACGGTAGTAATATAAATGGGGTGTGTTGTTGTAAACAAAACTGTTATAAATCAGATTACTTTCGGTGTCTACGTCTTCCTCTCGTGGTAGGAAAACTGTTTTAGACAAGTCATCAGACCGTACACATTTAACATCATAATTAGTAGAATCATCACTCCAGATGTAGTAATCATTTGTATCATTCTTTAGAATAACAGCCCGATTGATAGTTACACTATCATTCAACACAATAAGACGAGGTTGCCCCCATACATACTCGGTAGTAAAACTATACACGAACTCTGTATCACTACCATCATTAGCAGTAATATTAAACCAATACCTTGTCCAACTACTAAGCCAACTACTAACGAGGAAACTACTCGTGTTATGATAACTAACACCACCCAAAGCACCACTACTATAAATACTACTCCAACTCCCGCTAGCGTTAGTATAAATATTCACACTCTGCAGGTTTCCATCACTATCGCTAACATTCACCGTGAGATACACACCCTCACCAGGTATAACATCTACAAACTGTTCACCATCAGTAATACTACTATACGCTACAACGGGGGATGCAGCTCTACTTATGGGTGTTATAAACGTTAAAACACTAAACAACAACAACACAACAACAGCCACAGGAATAGCTTTCTTCAACACAGAAGGAAAGTTGAAAGTAAACTGTTTCTTAAGGGGTTTCTTCTTTGAAGGTGCTGGGCTATTTGCTGCCCGCATCAACTCCATAAACTGCTCTTTATCAATATACCCTTCTCTAAGGAGAGCTATATACTCTCTTTTTTCTTCATCCATTTTTTATTTTGCCTCCTTTTTAGAATTCTATCAACATGTAAATGTCTTCATCAGTGGCATGTAGTGTT